>Ga0315900_10002639_pt1 | contig 27033 bp, 12 predicted proteins | sample LakEriMetagenome_FD_203521 | JGI IMG/M metagenome (GOLD analysis project Ga0315900, IMG submission 203521) | Freshwater fungal communities from buoy surface, Lake Erie, Ohio, United States - Buoy 12 MA114 | ecosystem: Environmental > Aquatic > Freshwater > Lake > Lake biofilm | place: USA: Lake...
CCCACACATCGTTGATGGTGTTCGCATTGTTGTCGTTGCAGGCCGTGCCGGGCAGCGCGGTGCCACCGGCCACACCCAGACAGTCGATCACCTGACCCACGCACTGGCAGTTGGCGTTCCACATGTCGTTGCCCGTGGAAACGTTGCCATCGTTGCAGGCGGTGCCGGGCAGGGCGGTGCCACCGGCCACGCCCTGACAGTCGATCACCTGACCCACGCACTGGCAGTTGGCGTTCCACGTGTCATTGCCCGTGGAAGCGTTGTTGTCGTTGCAGGCCGTGCCGGGCAAAGCCGTTCCACCGGCCACGCCCAGGCAGTCGATCACCTGACCCACGCATTGGCAGTTGGCGTTCCACGTGTCATTGCCCGTGGAAGCGTTGTTGTCGTTGCAGGACGTCCCGGGCAGTGCAGTACCGTTGGCCACGCCGAGGCAGTCGAACACCACGGGCGTACCAGCGCACTGGCAGTTCGCGCCCCACACATCGTTGATGGTGTTCGCATTGCCGTCGTTGCAGGACGTCCCGGGCAGGGCCGTACCGTTGGCCACGCCGAGGCAGTCGAACACCACGGGCGTACCAGCGCACTGGCAGTTGGCACCAATGACATCATTGGTGGTGTTGGGGTTGTTGTCATTGCAGGCCGTGCCGGGCTCCGGATTCCCGCAACCGCAGTTCCCGGGCGCGGATTTCGCGGGGTCGTTGGGGCACCCATCGTTCGCGTTGGCCACATGACCCACGGGCTGCGCACACCCCGACACGCTGCTGGCGGGATCTCCAGCGCCATCACCATCCACGTCCGCATACCAGGTGGTGGACGCGAGGATCGAGGCTGTGGCGGTGGTGGAGAACGCAGCGCATCCACCCAATGCCGGCACCGTATAGGTCACCGTGTAGGCCCCGGCCGTGCTGGATACAGGCGCGATCGCACCAGTGGAGGACTGCAGGCTGAGACCAGCAGGAGTAGCCGAATAGGAACCACCCGCCGTACCGGTGCGCACCACGGGCACACTGGCCACACTGCCGCAGAACGGCCCGTTGGCGTAAGCGATGGTGGCCGCAGGGGGCGCCGTGATGGTCACGTTCGTGGTGGTCGTGAAGGCGGTGCATCCGTTGGTGCCAGGCACGGTGTAGGTCACCGTGTAGGTGCCCGGCGTGCTGCTCGCCGGCGCGATGTTCCCGTTTCCGGATACGATGCTGAGGCCTGCAGGGCTCACCGAATAGGTGCCTCCGGTGGTGCCCGTGCGCGTCACGCTGACCAGGGGAACAGTGGAACAGAACGGGTTACCGAAGTAGTTGATGGTGGCCGAAGGCGCGGCAGCAACGGACACGGAGATGGTCTGCTGCGAGCTGCCACAGGTGTTGGTCACCACCACCGTGTAGTTGCCGGAAGCGGCGGTGGTCACCCCTGTGATGGAGGGCGAAGCGACGTTGGAGGTGAATCCGTTCGGACCGCTCCAGGCATAGGTCAGCGGACCCTGGCCGGTGGCGGTGACGTTCAGTGTCAGGGTCTGGCCGGAACAGGTCGGCGCGTTGCTGGTCACGTTGGTGATCGCCGGACCGGTGACCACGGTCCCTGCGCACTGGCAGTTCGCGTTCCACGTATCGTTCGTGGTGCAGGGATTGTTGTCGTTGCAGGCCGTACCGGGCATGGCGGGACCACCGGTCACACCCTGACAGTCGGTGGGCGATGCACCCGCTGCGGTGGCGATGGCGCCAAGCGACAGGTTCTGGTAGCTGCCGCTGGTGTTCACCTGGAGCTTAACCGCGCGCACCATGTACTCCCGGCCGGCCACGAAGGGGATGGCGGGGTTGAGGTAGGTGGTGCTGGTCACCGGGTTCGTGGTGATGCGGGAGATGGCTCCCGTGGTGGGATCGAACTGGTAGAGGTGATACCCATCGACCGGTTCGCTGGATGCGGTCCATGCGAAGGAGGCGATACCCGTCGCATTGGTCACCGTGAAGGCGGTGGGCGGTGCCACCATCTGCATGCGCAGGCTGGGGTCGCCCATCAGACCCAGGTGCGAACGCCCGATGCTACCCTGCCAGCCTTCGGTTAGCGGCGTGTACAGCGAGCTGTTGTTCATGGTGACCCACGTGCTGTAGCCGACCGGATCACCCATGCCCATGTGGTGGAAGTACCACGCGGGAATACCCGCCCAGCAGTTGGTGAGGGCCTGACCGCTGGCGAGGGGCGCACGCAGGAAGTTGTTGCGGTTGTCCCAATCGCCATAGTAGCTGCCCATGGCCATGTTGAACACCCCCCCCATGGAGGTGGCGGCGTAGTTCTGGGTGGTGCCGATGTTCGCGGCCCCATTGAAGGTCAGCACACCTCCATCGACGGCCTGCAGGCCGCCTCCGGAGGAATAGGTCCAGAGGTAGCTCTGGTTGTTCACCAGGTTGTAGAAGGACGTTCCGTTCTGGTTGGCGTTCGTAATGTTCGAGGGACCTACGAGGGGTGCCATCGAGCGCCAGCCGCAACCGGCCAGGGGATTGCCCACCCACTGCAGGTTGTCGAACATGAGGCCGCGCTGCTGGGGCACCCACTGCTTCACCTTGAAGTTGTGCGCCTTGTTCAGGTAGGCACGCACCAGTTCCACCTCGGATTGACCGAAGGCGGGCATATCGCTCAGGTCCACGCGGCCCACCATGAGCTCCACCGCGCTGGGGAAGGTGCTCTGGTCGAACTTGCCATCCCCGGGCACATTGCGATTCTCCACGCGCTGCGCGGCGCTGTTGTTCACGCTGGCATCCGTCCAGTTGCCGTCGATGTCACCGTAGTAACCATCGCAGGGCCAGGCACCGGTGTGCTCGGAGTGACCATCGGGCGCCACGTTCCCGGAATACGGAACGGGCACATGGCCCACGATGTAGACCGCCTTCACGTTGGCCGGATCGCTGTTGTAATGTCCGGTCACGATGCTCCTGATGCTCGAAGCACTGGCCGTGCGGCTCACATCGCTGCGCAGCACCACCCATCCATCGGCCCGGAGGTCACGCACGAGTTGCTGGAGTTCGGTGGCGAGTTGGGGCGCCAGTGTATTATCCACCAACAGGATCAGCTTGCCACGCTGGTCCACCACCGGCACGTTGACACCGGTGCTGACGTAACCCTGTCCGGTAACGCCGTTCGCCACGCGTACGACCCGGTACTCGTAGTAGGTGCCTGCGGCGATCGTATTGTCCACATACTGCGTGGCGCTGGCCGCCGGGGTGGCGATGGCACTGCCCCATGATGTTGCGGTCTTCGCCTTCCTGAAGATGGTGATGGACGTGGTGCTCGCCATCGAGGTCCAGTTCAGCGTGATGGAGGCCGGGCTGGACGACACCGTGGCCGAGAGCTGAACGGCAGCGCGCTGGGAGGCGGTCTGGCCCAGCACAACAAGCTGGGCGAGCAGCACGAACGACAACAGGAAGTGACGGATCATGGCAGATGCGTGTTGGAGGACGTTCGCCCTTCCAACTCGATCCCTGCCGGAGCGGGAGATGGTGCAGTGGCAGCTGCGCGATCCCCAGGACCTGGGTCGGTCGGGCAGGCCCTTGTACCACGACAGGTCCCGTCAGGTTACGATCGCCCATGGCGGAAGGTCCTCCCCCCACTCCGGAGCCAGTCCCATCAAGCACTACAGACGCACCACGCGCGCACGCGCACGCACCAGCCCCTCGCGATCGACCAGCATGAGCCAGTACGTCCCCGGGGAGAGGGCGGACAGATCGACCACGGCAGCGGCGGGCAACTGGGCCACCTGAGCGCCACGGGCATCGTACACCATCACCATGCGCGCATCGGCCATCAGCGGCGTGATGCGCACAAGTCCCAAGGTCGGGTTGGGATGGACCTGGAGCGCGGGGGCTGAACGCAGGTCGTTGATGCCCACATCATCACAGGCATCGCCAAGGCCATCGCCGTCCTCGTCGGCCTGGTCCGGATTGGCGATCCACGGGCAGTTGTCACAACCATCCCCGATCTGGTCCCCATCGAAATCGGACTGCGAAGGGTTGGCCACTTCGGGGCAGTTGTCATCGCAATCAAGCACCAGGTCGCCATCCGTATCCGGGTTCGGCACGATCCCCGTGGTCCCACCGGCACACACCCCGCAATCATCGATGAAGGCCGTGCCCTGGAGAACCCCGGCGCAATCCAATGGCAGACCGACGCATTGACAGTCGGTGGACCAGGTATCCTGCACTGTGGCCGTGTTGCCATCATCACACGGGGTTCCAGGCAGCGCCAACCCACCGGGTACTCCCGTACAATCCAAGGGCTCACCCGAACAGGTGCAATTGCCTAGCCAGATATCGTTCCCGGTATTGGGATCACCATCATCACAGGGAGAACCGGGCAGGGCCGCACCGCCCGGCACACCGAGGCAATCGAGCAGCTGTCCCGAACAGGTGCAGTTGCTGGTCCACGTATCGTTCCCGGTGCCTGCATTCCCATCATCACAGGGTGTTCCAGGCAATGCAGCACCACCGACCACACCCATGCAGTCGATCACCTCTCCTGCACAGACACAATCCACTGTCCATTGATCGTTGCCCGTGGAAGCCAAGCCGTCGTCGCAGGTCGTTCCAGGCAAGGCGTTACCACCAGGCACTCCCGTGCAGTCGATCACCTCACCGACGCAATTACAATCCGCGGCCCACTGGTCGTTCCCGGTCGCGGGATCACCGTCGTTGCACGGTGTTCCAGTCAGGGCAGGACCACCGGGCACTCCCGCACAATCGATAAGGAGGCCGATGCACTGGCAGTCGGTGGTCCATTGGTCATTCCCGGTGTTGGGGTCACCGTCGTTGCACAACGTGCCGGGTACTGCGACACCACCCGGAACGCCCAGGCAGTCGATCAACTCCCCGGCGCACGTACAATCCGTCCCCCACACATCGTCCCCTGTAGCGGGATCATCGTCATTACACGGCGTTCCAGGCAGCACGGTCCCGCCGGCCACACCTTCGCAATCGAAGGGTTGCCCGGCGCAGATGCAGTTCGCCCCCCATACATCGCCACCAGTACTGACATTCCCGTCATCGCAGGGAGTACCGGGCAGCGCACCGCCACCGACCGCACCGAGGCAGTCGATCAGCGTTCCTACACACGTGCAATCCGCACCCCACTCATCATTGGCTGTTCCCGGATCGCCATCATCACAGGGCGTACCCGGAAGCGCAGGACCACCCGGCACACCCAAACAATCCAGAGGCTCTCCGGCACAGGTGCAATCACTGCCCCACGCATCGCCGCCCGTAGTGTTATCCCCATCGTCGCAGGGAGTTCCGGGCCAGGCGCCTCCACCCGGCACACCGGCACAGTCGATCGGCTGGCCCACGCAGGTGCAATCCGATAACCACGTGTCGTTGCCCGTCAGGGGATCACCATCATCGCAGGTTGTTCCCGGCTGGGCTGTTCCTCCTGCGATACCGAGGCAATCGAACGGCAGGCCCAGGCAGGTGCATGCGTTCGTCCACACGTCATCGCCCGTCAGCGGATCGCCATCATCACACGGGGTACCCGGCAGCGCAGGGCCGAACGGAATACCAAGGCAATCATCATCCGTAGGGGTGCCTTGGCAATCACAACCCACCGTCCACACGTCGTTCAATGTCAGGGCAAGCCCATCGTCGCAAGGGGTTCCCGCCAGCGCAGGTCCACCCGGAACACCCAGGCAATCCAAGGGTAGGCCCGCACAGGTGCAATCGGGCTGATACGTATCGTTACCGGTCGTGGGGTCCCCATCATCGCAGGAGCTGCCCGGACCGGTGGTACCTCCCGGCACACCCGCGCAATCCAGCAGCAGACCCTGGCAGGTGCAGTCGGACTGATACCTGTCATCACCCGTCTGCGGGTCGCCATCATCACAGGGTGTGCCCGGTAATGCGGTGCCGCCTGATACACCTTCACAATCGATGGGAGGTGCACCATAGCTGATGCACAAGCGCGCTGCACGGGCCTGGCTTTGGTCCCAGCTCCATGCTGAACGCCGACCCTGACCTTCGACCAGCACCACCATGGCATTGCCCGAGCTCCAGCCCGGCTGGGAGACGATCTCTCCAACCAGGTCCGAGAGATCGGATGTCCGTTGTGCAGTACCATTGGCGTTGGCGACCGTCCATGAGGGCGGGCTCCAGGGCACCCAGGCCGTGGTGGGACGGGAGGAGAGGTCGAACGGCACGAAACCCAGCGCCTGCGCATTGGGCGAGTCCTGCAGGGCCACGTTCAGTTGCGCGGGGGAGATGTCGCCGCTACCCCGGGCGGTGAACTGCACATAGGCCTGCAGGATAGGGGCGTCCTGGGGTACTGTGACATTGCCGAACCGAAGCGCCAACACTTGGTTCCCGCGCCAGGGATTGGCCTCGCCATCGAACACCAGGTCGAGCGAGCCCACGTTGTTGTAAACGTTCCCGTTCTCCGCCTCTTCGGCATCCGGATTGGTCCCACCACCGTTCAAGGTGAAGCAGGTGGACCCGACGATGCAATCGTTGTTGCCACCACACACCCCGCACAGGTCCACCACTGCCCCACCGCCCGGCACACCATTGCAATCGATGGGCAGGCCCACACATTGGCACGAAGCGTTCCAGGTATCATTGCCCGTATCGGGGTTCCCATCGTTGCAGGGGGCCCCTGGTAATGCGGTGCCGAAAGGGGTTCCTTGGCAATCCACCGGTGTGCCCGAGCAGGAGCAATCCATGCTCCACGTATCGTTCACGGTAAGGTTGTTCCCGTCGTTGCAGGGCGAACCAGGAAGCGCCGGACCTCCGGCCACACCCTGACAGTCGAAGGGCAGTCCCGCACACTGGCAGTTCGTATTCCAGGCATCGTTCCCGGTAGCGGAGTTGTTGTCATTGCATGGGGTACCCGGCAGTGCTGGCCCACCGACCGCACCCAGGCAATCAACCGCCTGGCCAGCACACGCGCAGTTGGCACCGATCACATCGTTCACGGTGTTCGGGTTGCCGTCGTTGCATGCCGTGCCCGGTTCGAGGTTGCCACATCCACATGCCCCGGGAGCGGTCTTGTTGGGGTCGGTGGGACAGGCATCCTGCCCATCACAGTTGCCATCGTTATCCGAGTCGGGCAGCGGGGTGAAGGTGCATACTCCACCAGCACATCCATCGGACGTACAGGGGTTGCCATCACTGCACGGCAGCGGTGTGCCTACGCATTGGCAGGAGGCATTCCACACGTCATTACTGGTACAGGCGTTCCCGTCGTTGCAAGGTGTTCCGGGAACCGCAGGTCCGCTCGGCACACCGAGGCAATCCGTGTTCACCGGGGTGATGTTCACCTGACCAAAAGCACCCAGACTTAGGTTGAAATAGCTGCCGCTGAAGGAGACCTGCAGCTTCAACGCCTTGACCATATAGCGTACCGTGCCGGAAAGGCCCGCTGTGTTGTCCGTAAAGGAAGTGCCGGTCACGGGGCTTGATGTACGCCGTTCCCAGTTCTGGGTGGACGTGTTGAAGCGGTAGACATGATAGCCAGTGAGGGCGCTTTCCGGAGAGGCGGTCCAAGAGACCGAGGTGCTCTGACCCGTGGCGCTCGACCCCTGCACATTGGTGGGTGGTGCCACCACGTGCATGCGCAGCGTGGGATCGCCGAGCAGGGACACGTGGATACGGCCGGCGTGAGGATTGGCCGGCTCGTAGTGGCCATTGCCGTTGTTCTGGGTGAGCCTCGCGGAATATCCGATGGTCTCGCCCATGCCCATGTGGTGGAAGAACCAGTTGGGATACCCGGCCCAGAAGTTGACCAGGATGGTGCCGGAACCAAGCGCGGCGCGGAGGAAGTTGTCCTGGAAGTCCCAATCCCCGAAGTAGCTTCCGAGCAATACGGTGAAGATCCCCCGGGTGTACGTGGAGGCGAACTGGGCGGTGCTGCCCACCCCATTGGCATTGGTCCACCAGCCTCCGCCACAGCCATAGCTCCACAAATGGCTCTGGGTGGCCATGGATGAGAAATAGTCACCGGCGACCACGTTGTTCGGGTGCACCAGCGGCCCGAACCCGCGCCAACCGTTCTGCGAGAAGGCATCAGCCATCCCGGTGAAGTTGTCGTCGATCACCGCGCGGTCCTGGGCGGTGATCTGCTTCACCTTCCATTGGTGCAGCTTGGTGAGGTAGTTGCCTGTGAGCGTGGTCTCGTCCTGGCTGAAGGCCGGCATGTCGCAGAAGTCCACGCGGCCCACGGCCAGTTCCACGGCGGTCGGTATCACCGTCTGGTCGAACTTGCCATCACCCGGGATGTTGCGGTTGCGTGCCCACTGGGCCGAGGTGCTGTTCACCGAGTTGTCGGTCCAGCTGCCGTTCATTTCGCCGTAGTAAACGTCCGCCACCCAGGCCCCGTAATGCTCACCGTGTCCATCAGGCGCCAGGTTACCGGACATCGGCACGGGCACGTGGCCGATGATGAAGACCGCCTTGACATTGGCCGGATCGGCATTGTAGGCGTTCACCACCAGCGACTTGATGGAGGTGACAGGCGCGGTGCGGCTCACATCATGGCGGATCACCTTCCAACCATCACCCTCAAGGTCGCTCTGCAGCTGGGCCAGCTGAGCAGAAAGTGAGGTGGAGAAGGTGTTGTCCACCAGCAGGACCAGCTTGCCCCTCTCCTCCACCATGTCCAGGGTGATGCCCGCATTCACGTAGCCATACCCCGGTCCCAGATTGGAAGTGGTCCGGACGATCTTGTACTCGTACGACGTGTTGACCGCCACTCCATTATCGACGAACTGCGTGGCCGTTCCTGCGGCAGTCCCGATCGCACCACCCCACGAAGTGCCTCCCTTCAGCTTCCGGTAGATCGTGAAGCCGGTGGTGTTGGGGTGCGTCGCCCAGTTCAGGGTGATCCGGGGGGGTGACGCCTGCACGGATGCCCAAGCCTGTACCGATCGGTTCTGGCCCAAGGTCTGCGCGTCCACCACGGCAGCCAGAAGAAGCAACCAGGTGACTAACAGGGACTTGATGTAGCTCGGCATACGGAAAAAGCCGTCAAAGATAGGCCCACAACCCCTTTTAGTGGGAAGCCTCTGAGCGGCACACATCGATGAACATCCAAGTGCGGTCGACGGAGACTTCAGAGGGGGCGACCGGCCTGCCCCGTGGCTAACTTCGCACAGGATCCGACGGATCAAACCTTTTGCCGGACGATCCCGTAAACAGAAGGGTCTAATGGAACGATCCATTGGGCATGCCTTATCCAGGTCGTGACACCTGGTCGACCAGACTACCATGAAGACGGAGAGCCAAGCCCTGAAGAACATCACCGAACTCCATGACCGCTCCTTCTCTGGGCATCCGGACGCGATCGCTTTGATCGCGAACAATGGACCGATCACCTACGCCGGGCTAATGGCCCAGCGCGGTCGATTGGCCCACGCGGTCATGACCCATGGGGCCCTGAAAGGCGGCACGGTCGGGATCTGCCTGGATCGTTCCCCAGAGCTGGTCGTTTCCGTGCTTGGCATCGTGCAGGCCGGCGCCGCCTACGTGCCCATCGATCCATCCTACCCCGCCGAGCGCATCGCCGGCATGCTGGAGGATGCGAAGCCTCCGGTGGTGATCACCAGCAAGTCTCATGAGCACCTTTTCAGGGGTATCTCGGCCAAGGTCATCCTCATCGAGAACATCGATCTGCAGAACGGTCCCGTGCTCGAAGGCCCCTGTCCCGCCACACCCGAGGACCTGCTCTACGTGCTCTTCACCAGCGGCAGCACCGGCCGGCCGAAGGGCGTGGCCATGCACCATGCACCGCTCACCAACCTGATCCAGTGGCAGCTGCGCACCAGCGTTTGCACGGCCGCTGATCGCACGCTCCAGTTCGCGCCGATCAGCTTTGATGTGAGCTTCCAGGAGATCTTCACCACGTTCGCCCAGGGCGGCACGCTGGTGCTGATCACCGATGAGGACCGGCTGAACAGCACGCAGCTGCTGCGCAAGATCATCGCGCAGCGGATCAACCGCATCATCGTGCCTTTCGTGGCGCTGCAATACCTCGCAGAAGCGGTGGAGCGCACCGGCGAAGTGCCGTCCACGCTGAAGGAGGTGTTCACCAGCGGCGAGCAACTGAAGATCACGCCCGCCATCGCGAACCTCTTCAAGCAACTGCCCGGCTGCCGCTTCTGCAACCAGTACGGCCCCACCGAAGGCCACGTGGTGAGCGAATTGGAGTTGAAGGGCGATCCTTCGGCCTGGCCCGCGCTGCCCAACATCGGCACCGCCATCGACAACGTGAAGCTCTATGTGCTCGACGAGCAGATGAAGCCCGTTGCGAAAGGCGAAGAAGGTGAACTGTACCTCGGTGGCGCGTGCGTGGCCAAGGGCTACATCGGTCGCGATGACCTCACCGCGGAGCGTTTCCTCGCAGATCCGTTCAACCCCGGCGGACGCGTGTACAAGACCGGTGACCGCGCGGCGGAACTGCCCAACGGCGAGATCGACTACAAGGGCCGCATCGATGGCCAGGTGAAAGTGCGTGGCTATCGCATCGAGCTTGGGGAGGTGGAGGTGGCCATGGAAAAGCACCCCTCCGTGGAGCAGGCCGTGGCCACCGTGCGCGAGGACCGTCCGGGCCTCAAGCGCTTGATCGGCTATTACGTCGCGAACACCGAACTGAGCACGAACGAGCTGCGCAAGCACCTCGCCTCCCTCCTGCCCGACTACATGCAGCCTTCCGCCTTCGTAGCCGTGAAGGAACTGCCCCGCACACCCAGCGGCAAGATCGACCGCAAGGCATTGCCCGCGCCGGATGTGAAGCGTCCTGATCTGGATGTCGCCTTCGCCGCGCCGACGACCAGCGTGCAAAAGACGCTCGCCAACGTGTGGGCCGACCTGCTCGGCATCGATCGCGTGGGCATCGACGACAACTTCTTCGACCTCGGCGGCAACTCGCTGCTGAGCATCCAGTGTGTGGCGCAGCTCGAAGGCCATGGCCTGAAGCTGCCGATCGTGAAGCTCTACCAGCACCCCAGCGTACGGGCATGCGCTGCCTATCTCGAAGGTGATGCGAGCACGGTGTCACCCGCCGATCTGGCCGCACAACGAAAAGCGAAGGGTTCATCAAAGGGCGATGTCGCGATCATCGGCATGTCCGGCCGCTTCCCTGGTGCGGAGAACGTGGAGCTGCTCTGGAAGAACCTCCTCGCGAAGAAGAACAGCATCAGCACTTGGACAGCGGACGAGCTCGACCCGAGCATTCCCGCCGAGCTGCGTAACGACCCGGATTACGTGAAGGCCCGCGGCGTGATCACTGACGCCGACAAGTTCGACCACGGGTTCTTCGGTGTGAACCCCAAGGTGGCCGCGTTGATGGACCCGCAGCAACGCGTGTTCCTGGAGACCGCCTGGGCCGCGCTGGAGGATGCCGCGTACGACCCCGCGCAGTTCGCGGGCCTTATCGGCGTGTACGCCGGCATGGGCAACAATACCTACTTCACGCGCAACGTCATCGGCCACCCCGAGCTCATCGAGCAGGTCGGCGACTTCGCGGTGATGACGGCCAACGAGAAGGACTACATCGCCACGCGCCTTGCGTTCGAGTTCGACCTGCGCGGTCCGGCGCTGAGCATCCACACCGCATGCAGCACTTCGCTTGTGGCGATCGCCCAAGCCTTTAAGGCTCTGCGCGACGGCGAATGTGACATGGCCCTGGCCGGCGGCATCGCCATCACCGCACCGATCAACAGTGGCATCGTGTACAACGAGGGCGGCATGTACAGCCCCGACGGCAGCACGCGCACCTTCGATGCCAACGGCAAAGGCACCTCGTTCAGCGATGGCTGCGGCATCATCGTGCTGAAGCGACTGGACGATGCGGTGCGCGACAAGGACCATGTCTATGCCGTGATCAAGGGCGCCGCGCTCAACAACGACGGCAGCGACAAGGCCAGCTTCACCGCACCCAGCGTGCGCGGCCAGGCCGAAGTCATCGCCATGGCGCAGGCCGATGCGGGCGTGACACCGGACCAGATCACGTATGTCGAAACGCACGGCACCGCCACACCCCTCGGCGACCCGATCGAGGTGGAGGCGTTGACGCTCGCCTTCGGCGGAAAAAAGGAGGCCCCGCATTGCGCCATCGGCTCCATCAAGAGCAACATCGGTCACCTCACGGCCGCGGCTGGAGCTGCTGGCGTGATCAAGACCGCCCTCGCCCTTCAACAGGAGAAGATCCCGGCGAGCATCGGCTTCGAAAAGCCGAACCCCGCCATCGACTTCGCGAACTCGCCGTTCCGGGTCGCGCTGGACAACCTCGCCTGGCCGCGCGTACCGGGCAAGCCACGCTTCGCAGGCGTCAGCAGCTTCGGTGTGGGAGGAACGAACGCGCACGTGATCCTTGCGGAGCCACCGGTTTTTGTGGCTTCCAGCCCTTCGCGAAGCAAGCAGTTGTTCCTGCTCAGCGCGAAGAGCAAGACCAGCCTCGATGCCATGACGGATAACCTCCGCACTTGGATCGAGGCACATCCGGAAGCATCGCTCGCCGATGCGGCCTATACCCTTAAGCTGGGCCGCCGTCACTTCAAGCATCGCCGCCTGATCGTGGGCGGAAGCCATGGCGAAGTGATCGAGGCCATCGCCAACAAGGACACCAACCTGACCGGCACGCGCGAGCTGCACGAGGCAGCGCCCGGCGTGGTGTTCATGTTCCCCGGCCAGGGTTCGCAGTACGTGAACATGGGCCGTGATCTCTGCGACAGCGAGCCCGTCTTCAAGCAGCACTTCGACCGCTGCTGCGAGCTTTTCAGCACGGAACTTGGCGTTGATCTCAAGGCCATCATCTTCCCGAAGGCCGGTGAAGAGGAGAAGGCTGCCGAGCAACTGAAGCAGACCATCTACACACAGGCCTCGCTCTTTACCATGCATTACAGCCTCGCGAAGCTGTGGATGCATTGGGGCATCGTACCGGATGCGATGATGGGCCACAGCATCGGCGAGTTCGCCGCGGCCTGCCTGGCCGGCGTGTTCCCGCTGGAGGATGCCGTGAAGCTCGTGGCGAACCGCGGTCGCATGATGCAGGAACTGCCCGGTGGCAGCATGCTCAGCGTGCGTGCAGCGGAAGAGGATGTGGTGAAGAAACTCCCCGCTGGTTGCAGCATCGCCGCGAACAACGGTCCGCAGCTCTGCGTGGCCAGCGGTCCGCATGAGGCGATCGCGAAGCTGCAGGCCGAGTTGGAGAAGGATGGCATCACGTGCAAGCTGCTCGTGACCAGCCACGCGTTCCACAGCCCCATGATGGACGCCATCGTGGAGCCCTACCGCAAGGTGGTGGAAGGTGTGAAGCTCAGCGCCCCGCGCATCCCGATCATCAGCACGGTGACGGCGCAGTGGCTGAAGGACGACGAGGCCACCTCACCGAAGTACTGGAGCGATCACCTGCGCGCCACGGTGCGCTTCGCCCAGGCCGTGAAGTTCGCGTGGAGCGATGCGGACCGGGTCATGCTCGAAGTGGGCCCGCGCACCACGGCCACCACGCTCGCGCGCCAACAAAGCACCGATACCAAGAAACAGATGGCGGTGCCTTCGCTGGGCGATTCCGCTGGGGAAGGCAATGAACTGACGCAGCTGTTGAAGGCCGTTGGTGGCCTTTGGCAAAGTGGCGTGCTCATCGACTGGAACAGGTTCTACGAGCGCGAAGAACGTCGCCGCATCTCCATGCCGACCTACGCCTTCGAGCGCATCCGGCACTGGGTGGATCCCGTGGCCATGGTGGCCGATGGTGGCAGGGCAGTTGCCTCCACCACGATCGAAGCGCCTGTGCCCAACAACGGCGATGCGAACCTGTCTCCCAAGGAAGCGCTGATCGCGCAGATCAAGCATCTGCTGGAAGAGAGCTCCGGCCTGGAACTGGCGGAGGCCAGCCACGAGGAGACCTTCCTGGAGATGGGCCTCGACTCGCTGTTCCTCACGCAGGTCGCCACCTCGTTGAGCAAGAAGTTCGGCGTGAAGATCTCGTTCCGTCAATTGAACGAGGAGGTCCCGAACCTGGACAAGCTGGCGGACCATATCCTGCCGCACTGGACGAACACAGGGGCAGGCGCAGCGGCAACCAATGGCGTACTTGCTCCTGCACCTGCCCCTGCTCCTAATGCACTCGAGGACGCCCCCGAACTGAAGAAGGTATTCGGTGCGCAAGCGCGCATCAGCAAGGAGAAGGTGGACGACATGACGCCCCAGCAACGCGCGTGGTTCGATGCCTTCAGCAAGCGCTACATCGCCAAGACCGCGAAGAGCAAGGCCTTCACGCAGGAGAACCGCAAGCCGATGGCCGACCCGCGCGTGGTCACCGGTTTCAAGCCGCAGACCAAGGAGCTCATCTACCAGGTGGTGGTGGACAAGAGCGTGGGCTGCCACCTCTGGGACATCGACGGCAACGAATACGTGGACATCCTCAGCGGCTTTGGCAGCTCGATGTTCGGCTACATGCCCGACTTCATCAAAGAGGCCTGCCACAAGCAGATCGACACCAGTGTGGAGATCGGACCGATGCATCCGCTCGCAGCCGAAGTATCAAAGCTCTTGTGCGAACTGACCGGTGCCGATCGTGCAGCGGTGTGCAACACCGGTTCCGAAGCGGTGCTCGGCGCCATGCGCATGGCCCGCACGGTGACCGGTCGCAGCCTCATCATCTCCTTCAGCGGCAGCTACCACGGCATCAACGACGAGGTGATCATCCGCGGCAGCAAGAGCAAGAAGAGCTATCCCGGCGCGCCCGGGATCATGCCCGAGAGCGTGCAGAACATGCTTGTGCTCGACTACGGCACGCCGGAGAGCCTGGAGATCATCAAGCAACGCTGCCATGAAGCAGCGGCGGTGCTGGTGGAGCCGGTGCAGAGCCGCAGGATGGAGTTCCGTCCGGTGGACTTTCTCCGCGAGGTGCGTCGCATCACCCAGGAGAACGGCACCGCGCTCATCTTCGACGAGGTGATCACCGGCTTCCGCACGCATCAGAACGGCACGCAGGCGCTGTTCGGCATCCAGGCCGACATCGGCACCTACGGAAAGGTGATCGGCGGCGGCATGCCCGTGGGCGCCATGATCGGCAAGAGCGAATGGATGGACGCCCTCGACGGCGGCCACTGGCAGTACGGGGACGACAGCGTGCCGCCCGCCGGTGTGACCTACTTCGCCGGCACCTTCGTGCGCCACCCGCTGACGCTGGCCGCCATGAAGGCCGCGCTGGTGTACATGAAGAACGAAGGCCCTGCACTGCAGGAGCGCCTCAATACGATCACCGAGGACATGGTGGCCCGCGTGAACGGGCTCTTCGACCAGTACCAGCTCCCCTACCGCTGGGTGAACTTCGGCAGTGCCTTCAAGACGAAGTACGACGAGAGCGTCAACTACACCGAGCTCTTCTTCATGCTGATGCGCTACCACGGTGTGCACGTGCTGGACTTCCCGCACTTCATCACCACCGCGCACACCACGGCCGACATCGAGTTCATCATCAACGCGGTGGAGAAGACCTGCATCGAACTGCGGGAGAGCGGCTTCATGCCGGAGCGCACCTACCCCATACCCGTGGTGAACAGCGTGCTGGGCGGGCATCTGCGCAAGTTGAGCGAGCGCGTGATCAGCGCGATGGAGCCGCCGGTGCCGGGTGCGCGCATGGGCCGCACGCCGAAGGGCGAGCCTGCATGGTTCGTACCCGACCCAAAGCGGGAAGGCAAGTACCTCATGGTCGAACTGGACGAGAACTGAGAGCACCCACGCCGAGGCTTCGGCGCTTGAAACATGGAGAAGTTCATCCAAGAACCCCGATTCGTCGCCGTTGACTTCGACCCCTTTACCGGGCCGGCGATCGAACGCACCATCCCCACCACGGAAGCGCAGCGCGAAGTGCTCACCGCCTCCGAGATGGGCGTGGACGCCAGCTGTGCGTACAATGAGAGCGTATCTCTCGAGCTGAAGGGCACGCTCGACCGGTCCGCCCTGGACCATGCGATGCACGAGCTCGTGAAGCGCCACGAATCGCTCCGCTCGACGCTCAATGCCAGCGGCACACGCATGCTGGTGACGGATGAAGTGAAGTTCGAACTGCCCTTCACCGACCTCTCGGTGCTGGGCGAGGCGGACCGCACCAGGCAGCTCGACGCCATCGCGCAGAAGGACATGACCATGCCCTTCGACCTGCGCAACGGCCCGCTCTTCCGCGCGCAGCTGATCCAGGTCGCGAGCGATGTCCATCTGCTCCGTCTTTCCGGCCACCACGTGGTGTGCGACGGCTGGAGCCTCGGCATCATGATGGCCGAGATCAGCGCGTTGTACAACGCAGCGAGGAACGGCGGTGCACCGAAGCTGCCCGAAGCGAGCGCGTTCAGCGAATACAGCCTCGCCACCATCGACTTCGCGAAGAGCCCTGAGCACGCCTCAGTGGAACGCTACTGGCTCGACCTCTACAAAGGGTCCGTCCCGCGCCTCGACCTGCCCACCGACCGTCCGCGGCCGAAGCAGAAGACCTACAAGGGCCACCGCGTCGACCTGCTGCTCCAGCAAGACCTGGTGCGCGGCCTGAAGGAAGTGGCCACGCGCAGCGGCGCAAGCTTCGTCACCACCTTGATGACCACCTTCGAGGTGCTGCTGCACAAGCTCACCGGCGACAGCGACATCGTGGTGGGCCTGCCCGCCGCGGGTCAGAGCGACCTGGGCATGAAGCACCTGGTGGGCCATTGCGTGAACCTGCTTGCGCTGCGCAGCCGGATCGATGAGGAAAGACCCTTCATCGAGCACCTGAAGGCCCGGCGTACCGGCGTGCTCGACGCCTTCGACAACCAGAAGTACACCTTCGGCACCCTGCTGCGCAAGCTGAACGTGCCCCGAGAGCCGGGCCGCATCCCGCTCTGCCCGGTGGTGTTCAACATCGACATGAACATGGACGATGGCGTGGCCTTCGACGGGCTGCAGCATCGCTTCATCAGCAACCCACGCGCCTTCGAGAACTTCGAGCTCTTCCTCAATGCCACCGGCAACGAGGGGCACCTCACGCTCGAATGGAGCTACAACACCGACCTCTTCGACGAGGCCACGGTGCGCGGCTGGATGGACCAGTTGGTGCTTCTGGTGAAGCGCGTGATGGCCCATCCGGAGGCACGCATCGCCGAACTGACGGGAGACCAGCCGCTGGGAGCCGAACGCCAGAACGTACCCACGGAATGGCAGGGACTCGCCGTGCCCTATCCGAAGGAGAAGGGCGTGAACCGGCTCTTCGATGAGGTGGTGGCGGAGCACGGTGCCCGCGTGGCCCTGGTGCATGGCGAGCGCACGCTCACCTATGCCGAACTGCGCGACCGGGTGCTGGCCCTGACCGCCGCCTTGAAGGAACGCGGGGTGCGCCCTGGCGACTTCGTGGCGCTCTCCTGCGAGCGCAACTTCAGCATGGTGGAGGCCCAGTTGGCCATCCTGCGCTCCGGCGCGGCGTTCATTCCACTGGACCACACCTACCCCGCGGATCGCCTGCGGATGCTGATCGAGGACACGCGTCCCAAGCTGCTGTTGGTGGAACCCTCGCTCGAGGCAGCCCTGCCAGCCCACCAGGTGCCGGTGATGCACCTCGGCGCCTCCTTAAGCAAGCCCTCGGCATCAACCGACCTCACCCCGATCGAAGGACCGGAGACCGCGGCCTACATCATGTTCACCAGCGGAAGCACCGGCAAGCCCAAGGGCGTGGTGGTGCCGCATCGCGGCATCGTGCGTCTGGTGCGGGAGCAGAACTATGCCCCGTTCGGGCCGGATGCCGTGATCACGCAGCTGAGCAACGTGTCCTTCGACGCCAGCACCTTCGAGCTCTGGGGAGCGCTGCTGAACGGTGGCAAGCTGGTGCTGCAGCCCCAGGCGAAGCCCACACTGGCCGAAGTGACCGAGACCATCGAGCGGCACGGGGTGAACATCATGTTCATCACCACCGGCCTCTTCAATGTGCTGGTGGACGAGCATGTGGACCGCTTGAAGGGCCTCCAATGCATCCTCACCGGCGGCGAGGTGATGAGCCTGCCGCACATCCGGAAGGCCCTGCAGGTGCTCGGACCCGGCGTGCTCAACAACATCTATGGCCCTACGGAGAACACCACCTTCAGCTGCTTCCATCCGGTGCACAGCGAGGCGAACATCGGTCGCCAGGTCCCCATCGGCAAGCCCATCCACAACACCTTCCTCTACGTGCTCGACGAGCAGTTGCGGCCTGTGCCCGTGGGTGCCAAGGGCGAACTATACTGCGGCGGCGATGGCGTGGCCCTCGGGTATTGGGAACGTCCCGACCTGACCGCTGAGCGCTTCCTGCCGGACCCCTTCCGCGGCGGCGATGCCCGCATGTACCGCAGCGGCGATCTGGTCCGCTGGCTGCCCGATGGCTCGCTGGAATTCATGGGCCGTGCGGATGACCAGGTCAAAGTGCGGGGCTTCCGCATCGAACTGGGCGAGATCGAGAACGCGATCAGCGCGGTGCCGGGGGTTCGCGACCGACTGGTGATGGTGCGCCGCGACATGCCCGGCGATCAGCAGTTGGTGGCCTACGTGGTGCCGCGGGACTTCGACCCCAACGCGGAGGCTGAACAACGCGATGTCCTGCTGGCGGAGGTGCGCAAGCACCTCGAAGGCGCCCTCCCCAAGTTCATGCTGCCAGCCTTCTACGTGGCCCTTCCCGCCTTCCCCCTGAACCCGAACGGCAAGGTGGACAAGAAGCTCCTGCCCGCACCGGAGCTGAGGTCCACACGCATGCGCGCCCGGCACGTGTCACCGCGCAATGCCGAGGAGGCCGCGCTGGCGGAGCTTTGGGCGAAGGCGCTGGGCGTTCCGGACATCGGCGTCCACGACGACTTCTTCGACCTCGGCGGGCACTCGATCATGGGCATCCAGCTGCTCACGCACATCGAACAGCGTTTCGACAAGGCGCTGCCCCTGAAGGCCCTGTTCGAGGCACCGACCATTGCCCAGTTCGCCGAGCTACTGCGGACCGACAGTGCCTCGCAGGCCTGGAAGAACCTCTCGCTGGTGCAGCCCGGTGGCGACGGCATTCCGCTGTTCATCGTGCATGGCGATGAGGCCAGCCACTTCATCCCGAAGCACCTTGGCGCGCAACGACCGTTCTACGCCTTTTTCCACCAGGGCGAGGATGGCAAGGAGATCAAGTACACCAGCGTGGAGTCCATCGCCCGCCACTTCATCTCGGAACTGAAACAGGCAAGGCCACACGGCCCGTACCTGCTCTGCGGCTATTCGTTCGGCGGCATCGTGGCCTTCGAGATGGCCCAGCAGCTCACCGCGATGGGCGACGAGGTGCCCTACCTGGCGGTGCTCGACACCTATGCGCCGGCCCTGCATGGCAAGGCCATCGCCAGCGATATGAAGTTCTACGACCCGCTGAAGAAGTCGCTCATGCGCGGTCTGGTGAAACGCTTCCTGAAGAATAACGGCACGGTACCCACCCGCCTGCGGAACTTCCATATCATCGACACCTACGACCAGGCCGCGATGAACTACACGCCGCGCCCCTATCGCGGGAAGCTCACGGTGCTCAAAGCGGAGCATTCGTGGGGGCCGAACGAGATGGGCTGGGATAGCCTCGCCAAAGGTGGATTGGATGTGCAGGTCGTACCAGGAGACCACTACACCGTCATCCAGGAGCCGAACGTGGCCCAACTGGCAAAGGAGATCAGTGGTCACCTGACCGCTTTGGAGGGCTGGCTTGAACCGATCTCCGCATGAAACCATCACCCTCCCAAGCCCGTACCCACAGGGTGGAACGATCGACCAGGAAGAGGGCCTTTTCGGGCAGGTTGATATCAGCAGGACCTGTCCGGGCCCCACGTCGATCAAGGGAACACCTGATCGAAGTGAGCTCCGGACGGAAGGATGCGACCTTCATCATGGTCCAAGGTGATGAGGCGAACCGGACGCTTCCTGACCATCTCGGAGACCAGCATTTCCTTGCCTTCATCCATCAAGGAGCGGACAGGCGCCGGCTGCGGATGACCTCCGTGGAGGCCATCTCCGCGAGATATCTACGTGAACTGCGGATGTTACGCCCGGAAGGTCCCTACATCCTGTGCGGCTATTCCTTCGGCGGCATCATCGCCTACGAAATGGCTGCGAGGCTTCAACGCCAAGGCCATGAGGTGCCTCTGCTAATCCTGCTGGACAGCTATGCACCGGCGCTGCACATACAGGCCATGGACACGGATAGTCGCCTGCACACGCGGCTCAAGAATGCAGCGTTCAGGACCCTTTCCGCACCCTTTTTGCGTGCCGATCTTCGCATGCCACCGCGCCTGCATCACCACCACATCATCGATGTCTATGATAAGGCCGTACGCACTTATCGCCCAAAGCCCTATGTGGGTGAGGTGCTGGTGCTGAAGGCGTCCGGGGCCTGGGGGCCTGACGACCTGGGCTGGTCATCGACCACCGGCGGGACCTGCCACGTGGAGCTCGTACCGGGCGATCACTACAACGTGATCAAGGAGCCGAACATCCGCGTGGTCGCTGAGATGATCCGCACCCATCTCCTTCGCATCGGCCAGCGTTCCTGAGGTGCTTACTTCGCAGCATGGACAGCAGGTCCCTCACCCTGCATTGCAGCGGTCCTGAAGCTGCCTTGCTGCTTCCCGCGGACGACCTGGTCCTGCCGCAAGGAGGGATCCACGCGTGGTTCGGGCCGATCGGACCTCATGCCACCGATATCGCCCAGCTCGAAGCGCTTCTCGACCCGGATGAACTGCGCCGTGCGGACCGCTTCCGTTTCGCGCATGACCGCGAACGGTACATCGTGGGCCACGGCCTGTTACGCCGGGTACTGAGCCATTACATCGGGACCTCACCGCAGGAGATCGCCTTCGCGCGGGGCGCCCATGGCAAGCCCTTTCTGCCCGGACAGGGCATCCAGTTCAACTTCAGCGACACCAAGGATGGCATCCTGGTCGCCGTGGGACGTGGATTGGAGCTGGGCGCCGATGTGGAGACCATGCAACGCACGGTGGACCACCTCGCCGTGAGCACCCACTACTTCACACCGGAGGAACAGGAGGATATCCTGCGTTCATCCGATACCAAGCGGCGTTTCCTGGAACTGTGGACCCGCAAGGAGGCCGTCCTGAAGGCCAGTGGTGTGGGTATCATGGAAGACCTGAAGGTGCTGCGCGTGGACCCAGCCCTGGTCTCCCTCACCATCCGGCACGCCGAGTTCCTGCGGATGGCCCACGACCAGTACCATGTGGGCACTTGGAGCTTGGGTGAGGACCACATCATCAGCCTGGCCACACCCGAAGCGCCGGAGCAGGTGCGGTTCTTCGCACTGGAACCCTGAGCTATTCCTCCCCCCAGAAACGCGGGTGGAAATTGACGAGGTAGAGCCGCTCGGTGGCGCGCGTCACGGCGGTGTACAGCCAACGCACATACTCCGTGTCGATCATCTCCTCGGTGATGTAGCCCTGGTCCACGAAGACGGTGTCCCACTGGCCGCCCTGTGCCTTGTGCGCCGTGACGGCATAGGCGTACTTCACCTGCAACGCATTGATGTGGGGATCCTCCTTGATGGCTCGGTACTGCTGCGCCTTGGAAAGCACCGGCCGCGCGGCCAGGACCGACCGCTGGAGCAGCCGCTGCTGCTCGAAGGGGAGCGATGGGGTGCTCGCCGCCAGCACATCGAGCATCACCTTCACATCCAGCTCCCGCTCCTCGGTGCCGGTCCACCAACGAACGGTGACATCCGCGAAGCGCAATCCGTAAGCCTCCTCCACGCGGTGCACACGGTCCACCAGGAGCGCTTCGCCATTGGCGATGAGCTCGGCCTTGCCATTACGTCCAGCCCAGAAGTAGTTGTTGCGCACCACCATCAGCCGGTCGCCCGCACAGAGTTCCTCCTCGAAGCCGTGGATCCGTGCGCGCACCTCCTGGCTGTAGGCGAAAGCGCGCTTGTTGCTGCGGCAGATCACGCACACCTCATCGTCGCCCACCCTTGCGTAGGCCGTCTCCAGCGCGTCCTGCAGGTCATGCCCATCCACGCGGAGCACATCACCGTAGCCCGTCATGAACCGCGGTTGCGGGCTGGCCTCCTCCAGTGTGGCCCGCAGCGCCGTGGCCGTGGCCAGGATGCCGGACGCCTCGGCCTGACGGACCACCTCGGTCAGTTCCACGGCACCGGCCGTGATGCCCTCCTCACGCAAGGCCTTCACGTCGAGCGCTGGGCTGTGCGCGTTGCCCACCGGCGGCAACTGGGCCGGATCACCGATGAGGAGGAGCTTGCAGCCGGGCCCGCTGAAGACATGCTCGAACAGGTCGGTGAGCAGGTCACGGTCACCGAAAGCGCCCTCCCCACCGCCGCGACCGATCATCGACGCCTCGTCCACGATGAACAGGGTGTTGCTGTCACGGTTGGGCGCGAGCCCAAGACCCACCGGTCCATCGGCATCATCGCCCCCCACCCGGTAGATACGCCGATGGATGGTGCCGGCGGACGACCGGGCATAGGCGCCCAGCACCTTGGCCGCGCGGCCCGTGGGTGCCAGCAGGACGACACGCTTCCGCTCCGCGGCCAGCACCCGCACCAGAGCGCCCACCAGGGTGGTCTTCCCCGTGCCCGCATAGCCCTTCAGCACCAGGGTGGCATGCGGTCGATCGGTGGCCAGCAGCCGTTCCAGCGCCTCGGCCGCGCGCTGCTGCCCCGCGGTGGGCGGATGACCAAGGGCATCGAGAAGACGGGTGGAAAGGCCCCTGACGGCGGCTGCGGACATGGTGTGCGGAACCGCCCTCAGGCACCCCAGGCAAAGGTCTGAACGGCGATGCGGTGAAATTACTCCCTTACTTTTGGTCGCCCTGCGAACGGCCCACCATCGCGGGCTTCCCTCAATCCGCGAAGGACGGGGGAACGACCCCACCGACCACCCGACCGCACGACCACCCATGGACCGAGGCAGCCTGACCGCAGCGCGGTACGATCCGCACCGGCCCAAGGCCCACCACCTGAGCATCCTGTGTGCTCCGGGGCTCACGGCCTGGTGCGTGCAGGACGTGGGCGATGGCGCCCTGCTGGCCCTGCACTGGAGCGAGGATGCGGCTGTGCTGAAGGACCCGTACTTCCCGGTGCAACCCGTCTCCGTCTCGTTCATCACCCTGCCGGAGTGGAGCACGATGGTGCCGCAGGGCGTGCTGGAACCCGGCACCGAGGCGGACCACCTTGCCTTCGTGCATGGCCGCCTGCCGAGCGGTGCCATGCGCGATGAGCCCGTGCGCAGCCTGGGGGCCACCTGCATCTATGTGCACGACGATGTGATCGAGCGGGCCGTGCTGGAACGCGTGCCCAACGCACGCGCGCTGCCCATGCAGGGCCTCATGGTGCGGTCGGCCCTGAGCCGGGCCCACGAAGGACCCTGCATGCTCTTGCACCGCGGTCATGACCGGCTGGACGTGGCCATTGCCGACCGCGGCCGCGTGCTGATGAGCAACACCTATCCCGCGCGCACCGGACAGGACCTCCTCTACTTCTCGCTGCTGGCGCTGGAGCGGACAGGGCTTTCCCCAAAGACCTGTCCTGTGCAGGTGAGCGGCACGCACCTCACCGATGGCGAGCGCGGGCTGCTGGGCCGCTACCTGGACCGCATGATGCCCGCCACGCCCCCGCTGGCTGCCGAGATGCAGGCCCCTGCCGGCTCGATGGCCGACCGCTGGATGGCCCTGCTGGAGCAGTTCGCATGCGTATCGTAGGCGGCAAATACCGGAACCGGCGTCTGCATCCCCCCCGGGAGATGGAGGCGAGGCCCACCACCGACTATGCCAAGGAGGGTCTGTTCAACGTGCTGCAGCACAGTGTTCCCCTGGAGGACATCCGGGTGCTGGACCTGTTCGCAGGAACGGGCAACATCTCCTTGGAGTTCCTTTCCCGCGGAGCGGCGGAAGTGATCTCGGTGGAGCAGGACCGGACCCTCTTCGACTTCATGCAGCGGACCTCACGCGAGCTGGGTGAGACCCACTGGCGCATGGTGCGCGGCGATGTGTTCACCTTCCTGAACAGCCACCGCGGGCGCTACGACATCATCTTCGCCGACCCTCCCTTCCGCATGGAGGGCATTGAGCGGATCCCTACCTTGGTGTTCGGTGCGCAGCTGCTGGAGCCGGACGGAATGCTCATCATCGAGCACCATGAGAAGCTCGACCTGGGCCAGCTTCCGGGCTTTGTCCGCACCCGCACCTACGGGCTGATCCACTTCAGCTTCTTCGCCACCCCCACGCACGAACGACCCGACCCATGAGCCAGCCCATCGCGGTCTTCCCCGGCAGCTTCGACCCGATCACCAACGGGCACGTGTCCATCGTGCTCCGTGCGCTGCCCCTGTTCAGCAAGGTGATCGTGGGCATGGGGGTGAACCACACCAAGCAGAGCATGTTCACGGTGGACCAGCGGACCACGTGGATCCGGGAAGCGTTCGCCAACGAACCGAAGGTGGAGGTCATGCCCTTTGAGGGGCTCACGGTGGACCTGTGCCGTCGGGTGGGCGCCACCTTCATCCTCCGCGGCCTGCGCAACAGCATCGACCATGGCTATGAGCGCAGCATCGCCCTGATGAACCGCCAGCTGTCCGGCGTGGAGACCGTCTTCCTGCCCTCCGCGCCCGAGCATGGCCACATCAGCAGCACCATCGTGCGCGAGCTGCTGGCCAATAAGGCCGATGTATCCGCGTTGGTCCCGATGGACCTTCGTTCGATCCGGTGATGCGCACGCTCGCACTGACCTTCTTCCTCCTGTGGCAGCTGGCCTGCGCGGCGGGGCCGATGACCATCGAGCTCAGTGCACCCACCTATGCCGGGCAAGTGGTGCGCCTTTACCGCTACGACGACCTCTACACCCTGCGCACGGTGCGGCTCACCGAAGCGCTGATCACCAGCCATGGCACAGCGCATCTGGAGGCCGACGTGAATGGCACCGCCAAGCTCCAACTCCGTATCGGCAACACCTCCGGCGACCTCTATGCGCGACCGGGCATCACGCTGCACATCTCCTTCCCACCGCCGCCCACAGGCACGGCACGCAGCCTCGGCACCACCACACGCGTGGCGCTGGAGTTCACCGAGCTGGACCCGTTGGACATCAACGCGCTGACCACCGACCTCAACGAACGGGTGGACGCCTTCATCGCCGAGGACCTGGCCACGGACGAGGCCGCTGGCATGCAGGCCCTGGCCGTGCGCCGCACCAACGATCAGGCGCCGGACACCAGTGCACCCCAGCGTCCCGCCACACTGTTCGTGACGCCGATGCTCTCCACGGCGCGCGTGGACACCTTCGAGCACAAACTGCGGCGCTTCTATGCAGAAGTGAAGGACCCCTGGTTCGCCCATTACCTGGACAACAGCATGGCCGGCCTGCGGCAGGGCACACGCACCTCCGAGCGCGAGACCCATGAACGGTGGATCAAGGGGCGTGCGCTGCACTACGATGACCCCGAGCAAGTGCGTTTCCTCCGCAGCTTCTATGCGGACCTGCTGCCGGCGTTCGTGCACCGGTACAACGATGAAGCGCTACAGCGAGCGCTCCAGGCACGTTCTGCCGACAGCCTCACCGCCGTGTTCGCGCGGCACGACTTCCTGAAGGACGACGACCGCCTGTGCGAACTGGTGGCCATGGACCAAGTGTACCAGCACTACCACGCCAAGTACCTCGACCGGCAGGCCGTGCAGACCATCCTGGGGCAGTGGGCCTCCTCCTCGCGGTACACGGAACACCGGACCATCGCTGCGAACATGCTCTGGGACCGCACCGCCATGCAGCCCGGCAGCACCCTGCCCCCGATGCTGTTGGAGGACGAGCGCGGGCAGCGCGTGGAACTGGACAGCCTGCTGAGCGGTCCGGTATGCCTGGTGATCACGGCCAGCTGGTGCACCTATTGCGAACTGGAGATGGCCGGACTGGAACAACTTCAGGCGACCTACAAGGACCAGATCGCCATCATCGCCATCAGCTTGGACAGCAGCCTGGCCGACCTGCGCGCCTACCGCAAGGCCCATCCCGCACAGGACTTCCGCTGGCTGCACGCCCTGGCCGACCAGCAATTGCGCGAGGACCTGCGTCTACGCAGCCTGCCGGCCTTCTACCTGCTGAACAACGGCGTGCTGGCGCGCTCACCGGCCCCCATGCCCAGCACAGGGCTCGGCGCCCTCTTTCATCTGGTGAAGGTGCAGGCCGAGCAGGACGGCCGCATCAAGGTGTGGGACGATTGACCGCCTTGTGCCGTTCGGACTCCCAGGCCAGCACCACGGGCAGCAGGGAGGGATAGGTGTCGGCCTTCATCGCTGGAAGTTCATCCGCCGCCATCCAGCGCACCTCCTCGATGTCCTCCTCCAGCTGGGGCGTGAGCGGCTCCTCGGAAGAGGCCCGCATGAGGTACCAGTCCGTGCGTTTCAGGTGAAGTCGTCCCTTTCGTTCATAGGTGTGCCACGTGCAGGGCAGTTCCCCCACGATGCGAAGGCCCTGCAACCCACATTCCTCGTTCACTTCGCGAAGGGCCGCCTCCGGGATGCCCTCACCGGGATCGACCTTGCCTTTGGGCAGGTCCCACTTGCCCAGCCGCCGGATGACCAACAGCCGACCCTGCTCATCCGTGACCGCGCCACCGGCCGCCTGCACCGGCTCGTAGCCCTGCCGGAACCGCGACCACAATGTCGTGAGCGGCAGACCGTAAAGCACCAGGCCGTGCATCGTGGGCGTGGCGCTGAACAGGGCCACCGCGCGGTCCACCTCCTCCGGCAGATCGATGCGCAGCGCCACCCACTGCTCGGGCACGGGGTCGGGTGCCGCCTCGGCGATCACCAGGGGCCTCCCCTCGATGTAAACGTCGTACCTTCGTGGCATGCCTTCGCAGCTCGATCCGGCGCTCAAAGTAGCCGAATTCCTCCTCCAGATCAAGGCCGTCAAACTTAGCCCGAAGAAGCCCTACACCTGGGCCTCCGGTTGGAAAAGCCCGATCTATTGCGACAACCGCAAGACCCTCTCCTACCCGCCCATCCGCACCTACATCCGGCAGCAGTTCGTGCACGTGATCAACAGCGAGTTCGG
>Ga0315900_10002642_pt1 | contig 27010 bp, 25 predicted proteins | sample LakEriMetagenome_FD_203521 | JGI IMG/M metagenome (GOLD analysis project Ga0315900, IMG submission 203521) | Freshwater fungal communities from buoy surface, Lake Erie, Ohio, United States - Buoy 12 MA114 | ecosystem: Environmental > Aquatic > Freshwater > Lake > Lake biofilm | place: USA: Lake...
GCAGCCTTCGAGATAGCTGACGTATGACCCCGCATCGGCGATGATGAGCGTGCGCTCGAACTGGCCGGTGTTCTCGGCGTTGATGCGGAAATAGGTGGAAAGCTCCATCGGGCAGCGCACGCCCGGAGGGATGTAGACGAAGGAGCCGTCAGAAAAGACGGCCGAGTTCAGCGTCGCGAAGTAGTTGTCGCTCTGCGGCACGACCGAGCCGAGATACTTGCGCACGAGGTCGGGGTGCTCGCGCACGGCCTCGGAGATCGAACAGAAGATGACGCCGGCCTTCCTGAGCTCTTCCTTGAAGGTCGTCCCGACCGAGACGCTGTCGAAGACGGCATCGACCGCGACCTTGCGCGCGGGCTCGCCCTCGGCGCCCTCGACGCCCGCGAGGATCATCTGCTCGCGCAGCGGGATGCCCAGACGCTCATAGGTGGCGAGCAGCTTGGGATCGACCTCGTCGAGGCTCTTGGGCTTCGTGGCCAGGCTCTTGGGCTTGGCGTAGTAATACTGGTCCTGATAGTCGATCTCGGGATAGTTGAGCATCGCCCAGCGCGGTTCGGCCATCTTCTGCCAGCGCCGATAGGCCGCGAGCCGCCAGTCGAGCAACCACGCGGGCTCGCCGTTCTTGGCCGAGATGAGGCGCACGATCTCTTCGGAGAGGCCCTTGGGCGCGTATTCCGTCTCGATCTCGGTTTCCCAGCCGTGCTTGTAGCGCCCGGCCATCGCCTGCACCGTCTCGATCGTCTCGCGGTCCACCCCCTCGCGGATATCGATCGGCGCGGGGTCGCGTGCGGGTTCGAGCGCTTCCATCCTTTGGTCCTTCCATCGCAGCGCCGGCCTGCCGGCGGGCGTTCCTCAGCCGTGCCGGGCCATGTGGCGCGCGCGGGCGCGCCCCCAGGCCTCGGCGAAACGCAGTACCGCCTCGCGGCCCGTGTCGGGGCCGATCGAGATGCGGATCGCGCATCCCGATGTCTCGGCGTCGTGGCCCATGGCGCGCAGGACCGGGCTTGCCCGGACCTTGCCCGAGGAACAGGCCGAGCCGGCCGAAACCGCGAACCCGGCCAGGTCCATCGCCATGACCTGCGTCTCTCCCTTCCAGCCGGCTGTTGCCGCGCAGAGCGTGTTGGGCAGCCGGTCGGTCTCATTTCCGACGAAAATAGTCCCCTTCCCGGCGGCCGACAATGCCGATTCTAGAATATTTCTAAGTTGGGACACTTCGTCCCAGACACCCGCCGCGAGGTCGCGCGCCGCCGCCTCGGCCGCGGCACCGAAGCCCGCGATGGCCGCGACATTCTCGGTGCCGGCGCGTCGCCCCATCTCCTGCCCGCCGCCGCGGAGCTGCGCCGCCAGATCGATCCCGCGCCGCAGCACCAGCGCCCCCACCCCCTTCGGCCCGCCGATCTTGTGGGCCGAGACGAAGCCCATCCCGATCCCCGACCAGTCGAAGGCGAAGGAAATCTTGCCGAAGCCCTGCGTGAGGTCGCTGACGGCAAGCCCCTCGGGTAGGCGCTGGATGACGCCCGTCTCGGAATTGGCAAGCTGGAGCGTGCTGCGCGCCGGATCGGCAACCCCGACCAGCCCCGAGGGCGCGACGGGCAGCACCGGGCGGCACCATGCCGCGACCGCCTCGTGCTCGACCGGCGCGCAGGCCAGATCGCGGCCGGCGAGCGCCAGCGCCGCCGCCTCGGTCGCACCCGAGGTGAAGACGATGTCGGACCCGGCCGCCCCCAGCGCCGCCGCGATCTGCACCCGCGCGCGTTCGACCGCCGCGCGCGCTGCCCGCCCCTCGGCATGGACCGACGAGGGGTTGCCGATGAGGTCGAGCGCCGCGACCATAGCCGCGCGCGCCTCGGGCCGCAGTGGGGCCGTCGCGTTCCAGTCGAGATAGACCCGCCCCGCCACCCGTGCCCCCCGCCGACGCCCCGGGGGCGTCAGTCCTCGTCCACGACGCGAAAGAGCGAGGGGACCGCCGGGCAGGGCGTCAGCGCGTTCTGCACCACATCCGACAGGCGGATCTGGTGGAGGAACACATAGACCTGCGCCGAGAGGCTCTCCCACAGCCGGTTCGTCATCGACTGCGCGCGCGTGCCCGAGACGCCCCCGCTCGCCCCTGCCCCGGCCTCGAGCGCCGAGACCGTCTCGTCCACGGCCTCCATCACCTCCGAGACGCGGATCGAATCGGCAGATCGCGCCAGCCGGTAGCCCCCGCCCGGACCGCGCACGGATTCGACCAGACCCGCCCGGCGCAGCTTGACGAAGATCTGTTCGAGATAGGGCAAGGAGATGTCCTGCCGGCGCGAGATTTCCGCGAGCGACACGCGCCCGTCACCCGGCGCCAGCGCCAGATCGGCGAGCGCCACCATCGCATAGCGTCCCTTCGTCGAGAGTTTCATCGACCCCGCCCCATGCCCGGCGCGCCGAGGTTCGCGCCATTGACGAAACCGGCCCCGCAGCTTACCTCTTGGTGCATCTCGCCGGCCCTGCGGGCACGCAGCCGTCACGGGTCTAGACAGTCCCGCACCACAAATCAAGCACGCCCCGGGCGTGAGGAACGAGCGCCACAGACAATGCCCGAAGTGATCTTCGCAGGCCCCGACGGTCGGCTCGAGGGGCGATATCATCCGCAGCGCGACCGCGACGCCCCGATCGCGATCATCCTTCATCCCCACCCCGTCTACGGGGGCACGATGAACAACCGCGTCGTCTACAACCTCCATTACGCCTTCTATAACCTGGGCTTCACGGTGCTGCGGTTCAACTTCCGCGGCGTCGGGCGCAGCCAGGGCGAATACGACATGGGCGTGGGCGAGCTGTCGGATGCGGCCTCGGCGCTCGATTACCTCCAGTCGATGAACCAGAACGCCAAGCATTGCTGGGTGGCGGGGTTCTCGTTCGGGGCGTGGATCGGCATGCAACTCCTGATGCGCCGGCCCGAGATCACGGGCTTCGTGTCGGTGGCGCCGCCCGCGAACATGTATGATTTCAGCTTTCTCGCCCCCTGCCCCGCCTCGGGCCTCGTGATCAACGGCACCGCCGACAAGGTCGTGCCGCCCAAGGATGTCGCGGGGCTCGTGGCGAAGCTGCACGAGCAGAAGGGCATCACCATCACCCACACCGAGATCGAGGGTGCGGGGCATTTCTTCGAGGACGACGAGGCGCACATGAAGCCGATGATCGGCGCGGTGAGTGCCTATGTCCGCCGCCGCCTGACCGAAGCGACGCGCTAAAGCCCGGGCCCCACCGGCCGGCGCCGCGGGGCATGCGACTTTTTGTATGCCATCGCATACCGGGCTTTCGCAGCCGGAGTTTTGCCGCTATGAGGCGGCATCGATTCCGCTGCACCGAAGGGGCCGAAGATGACCAAGATCAAGGTAGCGAACCCCGTCGTCGAACTCGACGGCGACGAGATGACCCGGATCATCTGGGATTTCATCAAGAAGAAGCTGATCCTACCCTATCTCGACATCGACCTGAAATACTACGACCTCGGCATCGAGGAGCGCGACCGGACCAACGATCAGATCACGATCGATGCGGCCCATGCGATCCGCCAGCACGGCGTGGGCGTGAAATGCGCCACCATCACCGCCGACGAGGACCGCGTCCGCGAGTTCGGCCTGAAGCAGATGTGGAAATCGCCCAACGGCACGATCCGCAACATCCTGGGCGGCGTCATCTTTCGCCAGCCGATCATCTGCCGCAACGTGCCGCGCCTCGTGCCGGGCTGGACGCAGCCCATCGTCGTCGGCCGCCATGCCTTCGGCGACCAGTACCGCGCGACCGACTTCCGCTTTCCCGGCAAGGGCAAGCTCAGCATGAAGTTCGTGGGCGAGGACGGCACCGTGATCGAGCGCGAGGTCTTCGACGCGCCCGGTTCGGGCGTCTACATGGCGATGTACAACCTCGACCAGTCGATCATCGATTTCGCGCGGGCGAGCATGAACTATGGCCTGGCGCTCGGCTGGCCGGTCTACCTCTCGACCAAGAACACGATCCTCAAGATCTACGACGGCCGCTTCAAGGATCTCTTCCAGAAGGTCTACGAGGAGGAATTCGAGGCCGCCTTCAAGGCCAAGGGCATCCATTACGAGCACCGGCTGATCGACGACATGGTGGCCTCGGCCCTCAAGTGGTCGGGGGGCTATGTCTGGGCGTGCAAGAACTATGACGGCGACGTGCAGTCCGATACGGTCGCGCAAGGGTTCGGCTCGCTCGGCCTGATGACCTCGGTCCTGATGACGCCCGACGGCAAGACGGTCGAGGCCGAGGCCGCGCACGGCACCGTCACGCGCCACTTCCGCGAGCATCAGAAGGGCAAGGAGACTTCGACGAACTCGATCGCCTCGATCTACGCCTGGACCGGCGGCCTCAAGCACCGCGCCAAGCTCGACGGCAACGCGGCGCTGCTGAACTTCGCCGAGACGCTCGAGCGGGTGACGGTCCAGACGGTCGAGGACGGGTTCATGACCAAGGACCTCGCGCAGCTCGTCGGGCCGGGGCAGACGTGGCTCTCGACGATGGGTTATCTCGAGAAGGTCGACGAATACCTCAACCGCGCACTGAAGGGCTGAGGCGAGAGGCGCCGGGGCGCGCTACCAGCGCCCCAGCGCGGCCTCGTCCGCGTCCTTGGCGGCAACCCAGCTTGCACCCTCGGGGCGCGTCTCCTTCTTCCAGAAGGGGGCGCGCGACTTCAGGTAATCCATCAGGAACTCGGCCGCGGCGAAGGCATCGGCGCGGTGGCGCGCCGCGGTCGCGACCATCATGATCTGATCGCCCGGCCGCATCGGTCCGAAACGGTGGATCACCAGCGCGTCCGCCAGCCCGAAGCGGGCCATCGCCTCGTCGCGGATGGCGCCGAGCGCGCGCTCGGTCATGCCCGGGTAATGCTCGATCACCATCTCCGAGAGCGTGCCGCCATCCTCGCGCACGATGCCGCTGAAGGTGACGATGGCACCGACATTGGGCAGCCCCCGCCCGAAGGCCGCCGCCTCGGCGCCGAAATCGAAGGCTTCGGCCTGGACCCGGACGCCCACCCCCTCAGCCCCCCGTCATCGGCGGAAAGAAGGCGACCTCGCGCACGCCCGCAAGCGGCGCGTCGAGATCCGCGAGGTCCTGGTCGAGCGCCACCCGCACCGCCGCGACATCGGCGAAGGCGGCGGCGTGCCGGTCATCCATCGCGCGCAACTGCGCGATCAGGGCGCGCACGTCGGCCGCGTCGGTCGCGATCCGCTCGCGCCCCGCGCCGATCCGTTCGCGCAGCCACGCGAAATAGAGCACCTCCAAGGTCGTCACCGGATCATATTCTCCAGATCATCTACCCTCGTCGCGCAGATGCGGCAGCGCCTTGCGCAGATAGTCCCAGCCCGTCACCAGCGTCAACGCTGCCGAAATCCAGATGAGCACGAGGCCCGCCCCCGTCGCCATCCCCGCCGCGCTGATGGTCGAGGGCAATTCACCCTCGCCCGCCCGCGGCGGGCGCCCGGCCTCGACGAAGGCAAGCCCGGTCCCGAGAAACAGCACACCGATTGCGACCATCTGCGAGGTCGTCTTCCACTTGGCAAGCGGCGTGACCTTCAGGAGCGCCGCCCGGTCTCCGAGAAATTCGCGCAGGCCCGAGACGAAGACCTCGCGAAAGAGGATCGCCGCCGCCGGAATGATGAGCCAGGGGTTCATCCCCGAATAGCCGGTGATGACCATGATCGCGATCACCACCATCGCCTTGTCGGCGATCGGGTCGAGCATGGTGCCAAAGCGCGTCTGCTGCTGCCAGGCGCGCGCGAGATAGCCGTCGAACCAGTCCGTGATCGCCGCCCCGATGAAGAGCGCGAGCGCGAACCAGTCGGCCCACGGCCGGCTGAAATAGAGGAACATGAGCGCGACACCCGGCGCGGCGACCAGGCGCAGAACCGTAAGAATATTCGGAACCGTCCAGCGCATAAATCGTCCTTACCCTACCACGGGGCAGCGCGAAAGGGGCGGCGTCGAACAGTTGCCGCGAGGCGCCAGCAGTGCGATACAGGGCTTGTCAGACAGCGGAGATCAAGATGCTCAGGCTTCACCACTCGCCGACCTCTCCCTATGTGCGCAAGGTCATGGTCCTGTTGGCCGAGACCGGCCAGAGCGCGGACGTGGCGCTTCTGCCTGCGTCGGGCAACCCGCTCGATCCGGGCACCATGCCGGTGGCGCAGAACCCGTTGGGCAAGATCCCGGCGCTGGAGCGGCCCGATGGCCCTGCATTGTTCGATAGCCGCGTGATCTGCCGCTATCTCGATGATCGCGCGAAGGCCGGCCTCTATCCCGCTGCCCCCCGGTTGTGGGAGACGCTGACGCTCGAGGCCATGGCCGACGGCATGATCGATGCCGCGATCCTCATGATGTATGAAATCCGCCTGCGTCCAGAAGAGATCCGGATGCCCGCCTGGATGGAGGGGCAGTGGTCCAAGGTCTCGCGCGCGCTCGACATGATCGAGGCGCGATGGCTGCCGCATCTGTCGGGGCCGCTCTGCATGGGACAGATCGCGCTCGGCTGTGCGCTGGGCTACATCGATTTCCGGCACGATGCGCGCAACTGGCGGGCAAACCGCCCGGGGCTGTCGGCGTGGGATGCGAGCTTTGCCGCGCGCCCGTCCATGATCGCGACCCGACCGCCCGCGGCCTGACCGGAGCTGGCCCCGCAACCTGAGGCATTTGGCCTCTGGACGGTCGGCAGCCGCAGGGCTAGAAACCGCGTCAATTCCGGCGCATCCGCGGTGCGGTGCGTATCGATCCGATCCGGTCGGGGCCTCTGCCCCTCGGAATGGCCAGTCGAAGGAGAGTGACAGTTGGCCCAAGCAGAAGACCCCGCAGGCTCCCGCCGCGATTTCCTCTATTACGCGACCGCAGGCGCGGGCGCGGTGGCGACCGGGGCGGCCGTGTGGCCGCTCGTCAACCAGATGAACCCGTCGGCGGATGTGCAGGCGCTTTCGTCGATCTTCGTCGACGTGAGCGCGGTCGAGGTCGGCATGCAACTGACGGTCAAGTATCTCGGCAAGCCCGTCTTCATCCGTCGCCGCACGCCCGAAGAGATCGAGGCCGCGCGCGCCGTGGAACTGGGCGAACTCATCGACACGTCCTCGCAGAACCCCAACCGCGCGGGAACCGACGCCTCGGATGCCAACCGCGCGATGGACGAGGCCGGCGAGTGGCTGGTGATGAGCGGGGTCTGCACGCATCTCGGCTGCGTGCCGATCGGTGACGGGTCGGGCGATTTCGGCGGCTGGTTCTGCCCCTGCCACGGGTCGCACTACGACACCTCGGGCCGTATCCGCCGCGGGCCCGCCCCGCAGAACCTGCATATCCCCGTCGCCGAATTCGTCGACGAGACAACGATCAAACTGGGCTGAGGAAACGACCATGGCCGGCATTCCCCACGACCATTACGAACCCCGCTCGAACGGCGAGAAGTGGCTCCATCGCCGCCTGCCGATCGCGGGGCTTCTCTACGACACGCTGATGATCCCGACGCCCAAGAACCTCAACTGGATGTGGATCTGGGGCATCGTGCTGACCTTCTGCCTCGCGCTGCAGATCATCACGGGCATCGTGCTTGTCATGCACTATACCCCGCATGCCGACATGGCCTTCGCCTCGGTCGAGCACATCATGCGCAACGTGAACGGCGGGCACATGATCCGCTACATCCACCAGAACGGCGCCTCGCTCTTCTTCATCGCGGTGTATCTGCACATCTTCCGCGGGCTCTATTACGGCTCCTACAAGGCGCCGCGCGAGATCACCTGGATCATCGGCATGCTCATCTACCTCGCGATGATGGCGACGGCCTTCATGGGCTACGTCCTTCCCTGGGGTCAGATGTCGTTCTGGGGCGCGACCGTGATCACCGGCCTCTTCGGCGCCATCCCGGGCATCGGCGGCGCCATACAGGAGTGGCTGCTGGGCGGGCCGGCCGTCGACAATGCGACGCTCAACCGCTTCTTCTCCCTCCACTACCTGCTGCCCTTCGTGATCGCGGGCCTTGTCGCGGTGCACATCTGGGCCTTCCACACCACGGGCAACAACAACCCGACCGGGGTCGAGGTGCGGCGTGGCTCGAAGCAGGAGGCCCAGAAGGATACCGTGCCCTTCTGGCCCTACTACGTCATCAAGGATCTTTTCGCCCTCGCGATCATTCTCGCGGTGTTCTTCGCGATCGTGGGCTTCATGCCGAACTTCCTCGGGCACCCCGACAACTACATCGAGGCCAACCCGCTGGTGACGCCAGCCCATATCGTGCCCGAGTGGTACTTCCTGCCCTTCTACGCGATCCTGCGCGCCTTCACCGGCGATGTCTGGGCGGTGCAGCTGGTCGAGTTCGTGACCTTCGGGATCGTGGACGCCAAATTCTTCGGCGTGCTCGCGATGTTCGGAGCGATCGCGGTCATGGCGCTGGCGCCGTGGCTCGACACATCATCGGTGCGCTCGGGCCGCTACCGGCCGATGTTCAAGTGGTGGTTTGCGCTTCTGGCCATCGACTTCATGGTGCTGATGTGGGTGGGCGCGATGCCCGCCGAGGGCATCTACACATGGATCTCGCTCATCGCCGCGACCTACTGGTTCGTCTTCTTCCTGATCATCCTGCCGCTTCTGGGCGTGATCGAGAAGCCAGTTCCCCAGCCCGTGACGATCGAGGATGACTTCAACGCCCATTACGGCAAGGCCCCCTCGGCCACGCCGGCCGAGTGACGGGAAAGGACAGATGACGATGTTTCGCAAGATCCTTCTCGGCGCCGCCGCCTCGGTCGCGCTCTCGGCCGGTTCGGCCTTCGCTGCCGGGGGCACGGGGCACATCACGGACTTCGACTTCTCGTTCGAGGGCCCGTTCGGCACCTATGACCAGATGCAACTCCAGCGCGGGCTGCAGGTCTACACCGAAGTCTGTGCCGCCTGCCACGGGCTGAAATACGTTCCCCTGCGCACGCTCGCGGATGACGGCGGCCCTGCCCTGCCCGAGAACCAGGTTCGCGCCTATGCCGCGCAATTCGAGATCTTCGATCCCGAGATCGACGATTTCCGCCCGCGCACGCGGAACGACCATTTCCCCGAATCGGGGCTTGAGAACGCGCCTGACCTCTCGCTCATGACCAAGGCGCGGGCGGGCTTCTCGGGGCCCTACGGCCTCGGGATCAACCAGCTCATGAACGGGATCGGCGGGGCAGAGTATCTCGCCTCGGTGCTTTCGCACTACGAAGAGAACCCCGCTTGCGCCCCTGACGGCATCGACGGATTCTACTACAACACCGCCTTCACCAAGGGCAGCGTTCCCGAAAGCTGCAAGGACGAGCATGGCGCCTCCACCGTGCCCGGAAGCTGGATCGCGATGCCCGAGCCTCTTGCGGATGATCTCGTGACCTATGCCGACGGCACGCCCGCGACGGTCGAGCAGATGTCGGAGGATGTCGCGGCCTTCCTGATGTGGGCGGCCGAGCCCAAGATGAACGCACGCAAGGAGGCAGGGTTTACCGCCGTCCTCTTCCTCGGCGTCCTTGCGGTGCTGCTCTACCTGACGAACAAGCGCCTCTGGGCGGGCATCAAGGGCCGCCGCGCGGCCTGATCGGCGCCGCAGGCCCGACCGCAAAGGGGCGCCCTCGGGCGCCCCTTTCCGTTTTGCGCGGGTCGCGAAAGAATCCGCCCCGCCCTGCCGATTGTCATTGTTCTGTTACAAGACTGCAGCAAACCCGTCATCAGCCGGGTCTAGACGGGCGGCAGGCCGGCGGAATCAGTCGGTCCGGCAAACAGGAGCGTTCCCATGTCCCACATCAGGCTTTCCGTCTCGGTGCTCGCGATCGCCGCCATCTCGGCGACCGCGGCCTCGGCCCGCGAGCAGATCCGCATCGTCGGGTCCTCGACCGTGTTCCCCTATACCCAGGCTGTCGCCGAGGAATTCGCCAACCAGGGCGGCGCTGCCCCGGTCGTCGAGTCGACGGGCACGGGCGGCGGTTTCCAAGTGTTCTGCGCCGGCGTCGGAGCCGACCATCCCGATATCACGGGCGCGTCGCGCGCGATCAAGAAGTCGGAGTACGAGCTCTGCGTGCAGAACGGCGTGACCGACATCACCGAGGCGCTGATCGGCTATGACGGTCTTGCGATCGCCGTCAGCCGCGCCAACGAGTTCGACTGGAACCTGACGCTCCAGGAAGTCTACCTTGCCCTCGCCGCCCGCATTCCCGTGAACGGCGAGCTTGTCGACAACCCCTACAAGAACTGGAACGAGATCAATGCGGCCCTGCCGGCCACGGCGATCCTCGCCTATGGTCCGCCGCCGACCTCGGGGACGCGCGACGCCTTCGTCGAACTTGCCATGCACAAGGGCTGCGAGTCGACTGACTACGCCAAGGCGCTGAAGGAAGCCGTTGACAAGGACGCCTATGGCAATTTCGTCAAGGAAGACTGCTCGCGCATGCGGCAGGACGGCCTCTTTGTCGAAGCCGGCGAAAACGACAACCTGATCGTGCAGCGCCTCGAGGCCGATCCGAACTCGGTCGGCATCTTCGGCTACTCGTTCCTTTACGAGAACCTTGACAAGCTCAAGGACGTCAAGATCGACGGCGTCGAAGCCAATCAGGACACGATCGCCTCGTTCGACTATCCGATCGCGCGCCCGCTGTTCTTCTATGTGAAGAACGCGCACCGCGGGGTCATCCCGGGCCTGAACGAGTTCATCGCGACCTATGCCGCCGAGGACGCCCTCGGGTCGGGCGGGTATCTCGAGGAGCGTGGCCTCGTCGTGCTCGGCGCGGATGAACTGAAGGCGCTCCAGGACTCGCTGACGAACGCGGTCAACATGGCCGCGCCCAACTGATCTGGCCTGACACCCACCTCCCGGGGCGCGACGCCCCGGGAGAACCCTCCCGACGGAAGGAACAGTCGTGGCAACGCTCGCCTTTCTTGTCCTGTTCGCAGCCGTCGTGGTCGGGTACGCGCTGAACCGCACCGCCGCCGCCGGCATCAAGTCGCGGCAGTCACAGATGCACTCCCTCGTCGGTTTTCACGGTGCCTATGCGGCACTCCTCGTGGGTTTGCCCGGGATCGTGCTGATCCTCGTCTGGCTCATCGCGCAGGGGCCGCTGATCGAGCGGTCGGTCATGGCGGGCCTCCCGACCGCCGCGACCGCGGGCCTCGACAGCGGCGCACTGGCGCTCGTGCTTGCCGAGATCACCTCGATCGCGCGCGGCCAGATCTTCGGTACCCCCGAAGAATGGAAACTCGCCGCGGCCGAGACCCTCAATGCCCGCAACGCATCGGCCAGCATGGCGCTCGTCGTCGTGGTCGGGCTGCTCTCGGCGGCGCTCGTCGTCTTTGCCCGCAGCCGCGTCTCGGCCGAGTTCCGCGCCCGCCACGGGGTGGAGCGGATCATCCTCGGCCTGATGGTCTTCTGCTCGACCATCGCGATCTTCACCACCGTCGGGATCGTGCTGTCGCTCATCTTCGAGAGCATCAAGTTCTTCCGCATGGTGCCGCTGCACGAGTTCCTCTTCGGCCTGCGCTGGGAACCCCAGATCGCCATCCGGTCCGACCAGGTCGCAGGTCAGGGCGCGTTCGGCGTGATCCCGGTGATCCTGGGCTCGGTCGTGATCATGATGATCGCGCTTGTCGTCGCGGTGCCGATCGGGCTCTTGTCCGCGATCTACCTCAACGAATTCGCCTCGCCCCGGGCGCGCAACATCATCAAGCCGGTGCTCGAGGTGCTCGCGGGGGTGCCGACGATCGTCTACGGCTTCTTCGCCATCCTCGTCGTCGCACCCTTCCTGCGATCGAGCGGTGCGGCGATGGGGATGGACATCTCGCCCAACACGGCGCTCGCGGCGGGGGTCTGCATGGCGATCATGCTTATTCCCTTCATCTCCTCCTTCTCGGACGATGCGCTCTCGGCGGTGCCCCGGGCACTCTCGGACGGCTCGCTCGCACTCGGGGCGACGCGGGGCGAGACGATGCTCAAGGTCCTCTTTCCCGCGGCAATCCCGGGGATCGTCGGCGGCGTCCTGCTGGCCGTGAGCCGCGCCATCGGCGAGACGATGATCGTCGTGATGGCGGCGGGCATCATCGCCAAGCTCACGATCAACCCGCTCGACACCGTGACGACCGTGACCGTCCAGATCGTGACCCTCCTGATCGGCGACACCGAATTCGACAATCCCAAGACGCTCGCCGCCTTTGCGCTCGGGATGCTGCTGTTCGTCATCACGCTTGGCATCAACATCCTCGCGCTCCGCATCGTGCGGAAGTATCGCGAACTTTACGACTAGGGGCTGCTCCGTGACCGATTTTTCATCGCGCCAGACGCGGTTCGACTGGTCGTCGCGCGCCTATCAGGACCTCATCCGCCGCCGCCGTCGCAGCGAGATGTATCTGCGCGGCGCGGGGCTTGCCTCGATCATCCTCGCGGTGAGTTTCCTCGGCCTCATGCTCGCCGCGCTGTTCTCGACCGGATACAAGGCGTTCACCCAGACCCATGTCACGATCGACGTGCCGATTTCGGCCGAGCATGTGGACAGTGCCGACATCTTCGGCAGCAACTGGCGCCGGGTGATGCAGGATGCGGTCGCGGGCCACTTCCCCGACCTCGAGGGGCGCGCCTTGCGGGCCGCGGGCGAGATCCTGTCGAACGGGGCGCAATTCATGGTGCGCGACCGGGTGGTCGAGGCTCCCGGGCTGATCGGATCGACCCTCAGCATCACCGTCCCCGTCTCGGACCCCTTCGACCAGCTCAGCAAGGGGCTGGTCGACCGGCAGACCGAAGAGGCCAACCGCCGCGTGACGGATGCCCAGATCGCGGCCTTCGACAAGCTCGCGCAGGAGGGGCGCATTTCGGCGCCCTTCAACTGGGGCATGTTCGCCAACGTCGATTCGCGCTTTCCCGAACTCGCGGGCCTCAAGGGTGCCTTCATCGGCACGGGCTATCTGCTGCTTGTCTGCTTCGCGATCGCGCTGCCCGTCGGGATCGGGGCGGCGATCTATCTCGAGGAGTTCGCGCCGCGCAACCGATTCAGCGATTTCATCGAGGTCAACATCAACAACCTTGCCGCCGTGCCCTCGGTGGTGTTCGGGCTGCTTGCGCTGTCGGTGTTTCTCAACTGGTTCGGCCTGCCGCGCGGGGCGCCCTTCGTCGGCGGCCTGACCATCGCCCTGATGAGCCTGCCCACGATCATCATCGCGACGCGCGCCTCGCTCAAGGCGGTGCCGCCCTCGATCCGCGAGGCGGCGCTCGGGGTCGGGGCCTCGCGCCAGCAGGTCGTGTTCCACCATGTCCTCCCGCTCGCCATGCCGGGGATCATGACGGGCACGATCCTCGCGATGGCGAACGCGATCGGCGAAACCGCCCCCCTCCTGCTCATCGGGATGAACGCCTTCATCACGGCGGCGCCCGCCACGCCCTTCGACAGCGCCACGACCCTGCCCACCCAGGTCTTCATCTGGGCCGACAGCCCCGAGCGCGGTTTCGTCAGCCGGACCTCGGCGGCCATCCTGGTCCTGCTCGCGATCCTCGTGATGATGAACGCCCTTGCAATCTACCTTCGCCGCCGCTTCGAACGCAGATGGTGACGAGACGCCGACATGCCGGATGACCAGAGATTGATGGAGAGAGCCGTGAACGCAGAACGCACCAAGATCGCGGCCCGCGGCGTGCAGGTCCACTACGGGCAGACGCATGCGCTGAAGGATATCGATGTCGACATCCTCGACCACACCGTGACAGCCTTCATCGGCCCCTCGGGGTGCGGGAAATCGACCTTCCTGCGCTGTCTCAACCGGATGAACGACACGATCAGCACCTGCCGCGTGGCCGGCGACATCCGGCTCGATGGCGAGGACATCTACGACCGAAGGATCGACCCTGTGCAGCTTCGCGCCAAGGTCGGCATGGTGTTCCAGAAGCCGAACCCGTTCCCCAAGTCGATCTATGACAACGTGGCCTATGGGCCGCGCATCCACGGACTTGCCAGCTCCAAGGCCGAGCTCGACGAGATTGTTGAACGCTCGCTGCGCCGTGCCGCCCTCTGGAACGAGGTCAAGGACCGCCTCGCCTCACCCGGGACGGGGCTTTCGGGCGGGCAGCAGCAGCGGCTGTGCATCGCACGCGCGGTCGCGACCTCGCCCGAGGTGCTTCTCATGGACGAGCCGTGCTCGGCGCTCGACCCGATCGCGACGGCGCAGGTCGAGGAGCTGATCGACGAGTTGCGCGCGAACTTCACGGTCGTGATCGTGACCCATTCGATGCAGCAGGCCGCCCGCGTCAGCCAGCGCACCGCCTTTTTCCACCTCGGCCATCTGGTCGAATACAGCGACACGACGCAGATCTTCACCAAGCCCAAGGATCCGCGGACCGAAAGCTACATCACCGGCCGGATCGGCTGAGAGAGGCGACATGAACAGCGACGGCCACATCCTTTCCGCCTTCGACCGCGACCTCGAGACGATCCAGGCCCTCATCATGAAGATGGGCGGGCTCGTCGAGGTGGCGACCCTCGATGCCGCGCGCGCGCTCGAGACGCGCGACGAGGATCTTGCGCGCCTTGTCCGCGACAGCGACGGCGCGATCGACGCTCTCGAGGCGCAGGTGAACGACGAGGTCGCGCGCATCATCGCGCTGCGCGCCCCGACGGCAGGCGACCTGCGCACCGTCCTGACGGTGTTGAAGATCGCTGGCAGCCTCGAGCGCATGGGGGATTATGCCAAGAACATCGCCAAGCGGTCCGGCGTGCTCGCGCAATTCACCCCGATCGAGGGCACAGCCGGCACGATCCGCCGCATGGCCAAGCAGGTCGAGCAGATGCTGAAGGATGCGCTCGACGCCTATATCCGCCGCGACGCGGCGCTGGCCACGGATGTGCGCGCCCGCGACCGCGAGGTCGACCAGATCTACAACGCGCTCTTCCGCGTGCTGCTGACCCACATGCTCGAGGATCCGCGCAACATCACGGCCTGCATGCATCTGCACTTCATCGCCAAGAACATCGAGCGGATGGGCGATCATGCCACGACGATTTCCGAGCAGGTCATCTATCTCGTGACCGGCTCCATGCCCGAAGAGGCGCGGCTCAAGGACGACCGCACGCCTTATGTCGCCTCTCCCAAGAGCTGAACGAGGTCAGACATGCTCGCGCAGCGCCAACCCGTGATCGTTCTGGTCGAGGACGAGAGCGCCCAGCGCGAGGTGCTCTCCTACAACCTCGAGGCGGAGGGGTTCACCGTCGTTCCCGCCACCTCGGGCGACGAGGCGCTGATCGTTATCCGCGAAGAGACGCCCGACCTGATCTTGCTCGACTGGATGCTGCCGGGCGTCTCGGGGATCGAGGTCTGCCGCCAGATCAAGGCCCGGCCCGAGACGCGCGGCATCCCGGTCGTGATGATCTCGGCGCGCTCCGAGGAACTCGACCGCGTGCGCGGGCTCGAGACGGGCGCCGACGATTATGTCGTGAAGCCCTATTCGGTGGCCGAGCTGATGGCGCGGCTGCGCGCGCTCCTGCGCCGCACCCGCCCGGCGGCGATGGGCGAGCAGCTCGTGTTCGAGGACATCCTGCTCGATGCGGCCGAGCATCGCGTCTATCGCGCCGGCAAGCCCATCAACCTCGGCCCGACGGAATTCCGCCTGCTCTCGACGCTGATGGAAAAGCCCGGCCGGGTCTGGAGCCGCGAGGCGCTGCTCGACCGGGTCTGGGGACGCGATATCTATGTCGATACCCGTACGGTCGATGTCCATATCGGTCGGCTGCGCAAGGCGCTGATGCGCGAGGGCGGCGAGGATCCGGTGCGCACGGTGCGGGGCGCGGGCTACGCGCTCGGCTGATCGCGCCCCTTGGCGGGCAGGGCGGGGGCGTGATAGGCTGCGCGCGCATTTCAGCGCCTGCTCGCCCTTTTCAGGACCGATCCCTTGCCCCTGTCTTCCCCCCCTGCCCCGGTGGGCGGCGCCCGCATCCTGCTGACCGGCGGGGCGGGCTACATCGGCTCTCATACCTTCGTTGCGCTGCGCGAGGCCGGGCATGATCCGGTCATCCTCGACAGTTTCGCCAACGCCCGCGCTGACATCCCCGACCGGCTCGAACTGCTGACCGACGCGCCGATCGCAGTGATCCGCGCCGACGTGCGCGACCGCGCGGCCCTCGATGCCGCCTTCGCCGCGCACCGCTTCGATGCGGTCATCCACTTCGCGGCGCTGAAATCTGTGGGGGAGTCGGTGCGCGCGCCCCTTGCCTATGCCGAGGTCAACATCGGCGGGCTTGTCACGCTCCTGCAGGCGATGCAGGCGGCCGGCGTGCGGCGGATCGTCTATTCCTCATCCGCGACCGTCTATGCCGAGAGCGCGACCATGCCCCTGACCGAACAGGCCCCGCTTGGCGGCGTGTCGGGATACGCCTTCACCAAGCGGGCAGGCGAAGAGATCCTCGCCCGACTCGGGGCATCGGAGCCGGGCTGGCAGATCGGGGTCTTGCGCTATTTCAATCCGGCCGGGGCGCATCCGTCGGGGCTGATCGGCGAGGATCCGGCCGGTGTGCCCGCGAACCTCGTGCCCTATCTCGCGCAGGTTGCGCGGGGGGATCTGCCAGTGCTGCGCGTCTTCGGCACCGACTGGCCGACGCCGGACGGCAGCGGCGTGCGCGACTACATCCACGTCATGGATCTGGCCGAGGGGCATGTCGCCTCGGTCGCGGCGCTGCTCGGGGGCGCTGAGGGGCATGTGCTGAACCTCGGCACCGGGCGGGGGGCGTCGGTGTTCGAGGTGCTGAAGGCCTATGAGAGTGCGGTGGGCCGCGCCCTCCCGTGGGTGGCGGCCCCGCGCCGGCCGGGCGACCTTGCGGCCTATTGGGCGGACCCTGCGCGGGCCGAAGCGGTGCTCGGCTTTCGCGCGCGGCGCTCGCTGGCCGATATCTGTACCTCGAGCTGGAGCTTCGCCCGGCCGCGCGGCTGAACCGCTCAGCCCCGCGCCGAGACGCGCCGCGCAGCCTCTGCGACCTCGTGCACGAGGGTCGCGCCCATCGAGCGGAAGGTCATGAGGACAACCGCCTCAGCCCCCTCGCGCAGCAGAAGCCCCGGCAAGTGGTTGATCTGCGTGCGCACCGCCCGACCGGGTGGCAGCGCCCCCTCGCGACAATCGACCGGCACGAGGCGCGCGAGCACATCCGCGATACCCCGGCCGCCGAGGCGCAGCGCGGCCCAGCCATCGGACTGGTCGGTGACGGCCGCCGCCGCGCGCACATCATCGCTCGGGGCGGCCCCGATGAGAAAGGCAACATCGCGCCCCGCCCAGACCATCCGGCCGGCCGTGCCCGGGCGCACCTCGGAGGGCGCGGGAAAGACGAGGCCTGCAGCCAGAAGGGCCGCATCGAGCGCCGCCCGCCGCCCGGGCAGCGGGGCCACGGAATGGATCGGGCCGAGGTCGGCCTCGGACAGTTCGAAACGTCCGACCGTCAGCGGCACATGCCCCGCAAGGGGGGTAAGCGCAATCAGTTCAGCCACGCATCCGCCCTCCGTCGGGGTCGAGGAATACCGGGTTCGTCACGGTGCAGAGGATCTCGGACTTGCGCAGGTGATCGACCGCGCGCACCGTCTGACCCATGCGGGTGCGCCCGTCGCGCAGGAAGGCAAGGCCGAGCGCGCCGCCGAGGGTCTGCGACCAGCAGACCGAGGTGACATAGCCCTGATCATTCACGCGCACCGCCGCGTCGGTCGCGCCGAAGAGATGCGCCCCGGCCGTCAGCTCGGCCTTGGCATCAACGGGGCGCAGCCCCACCAGTTCCTCGCGCCCCGGCCCGACCATGCCCGGCCGCTGCGCCGCCGCCTTGCCGATGCAGTCCTTGGCGGCGCTCACCATCTTGCCAAGGCCCACATCGGCCGCCGTCACGCGGCCGTGGATCTCGGCGTGGGTGATGAAGCCCTTCTCGATGCGCAGCACGTTCAGCGCCTCCATCCCGTAGGGCCCGCCCCCCATCGTCTCGGCCCGCGCCACGAGGTCGCGGAAAAGCGCGGCACCGTAGCGGGCGGGCACCGCGATCTCGTACCCTTCCTCGCCCGAGAAGGAGATGCGGAAGAGCCGCCCCCGCACGCCCATCACGCCGACCGGCCCGCAGGCCATGAAGGGGAAGGCCACGGGGTCTACGGGCGCATCGAGCACGCCCGAGAGCAGCGCGCGCGCCTTGGGCCCCGCCACCGCGAACTGCGCCCACTGTTCGGTGACCGAGATCATCCGCACGTCCCAGCCCGCGCAGAAGGCCTGATGGACGAAATCGAGGTGGCGCATCACCAGCCCGGCGGCGGCCGTCGTCGTCGTCATCAGGAAGTGGTCGGGTGCGAGCCGCGCGCTCGTGCCGTCGTCGAGCACATGGCCGTCCTCGCGCAGCATCAGCCCATAGCGCACGCGGCCGACCGGCAGGGTCGAAAAGGTGTTGGTGTAGACGAAATCGAGGAACCGCCCCGCATCCGCCCCCTGAATGTCGATCTTGCCGAGGGTCGAGACATCCGCCACCCCGACGCAGCCCCGCACCATCGCGACCTCGCGGTCGCAGGCCTCGCGCCATGTCGTCTCGCCGGGGCGCGGGAAGTAGGAGGGGCGATACCACAGCCCTGCCTCGATCATCGGCGCGTGCCGCTCGACCGAGGCGGCGTGCGAGGTGAGGAAGCGCTGCGGGGCAAAGCCCGCCCCCCGCCCGCCGGCCCCCATCGCCGCGATCGAGACGGGCGTGTAGGGCGGGCGGTAGGTGGTGGTGCCCGTCTCGGCGATGCCCCGCCCGGTCGCATCGGCAAGCACCGCAAGCGCCGCGACGTTCGAGTTCTTGCCCTGATCGGGCGCCATGCCTTGGGTCGTGTAGCGCTTCATGTGCTCGACGCTGACGAAGTTCTCCTGCGCCGAGAGGCGGACATCCTTCACCGTCACGTCATTGGCGAAGTCGAGCCACGCCCGCCCCTTGCCCGCCTCGACGGCCCAGAGCGGCGCGATTTCATAGCGCCCGTCCTCGGCGCGCGGGGGGGCCATCGGCACCGGGCGGCGGCCCAGATCGGCGAGTGCGGCCTCGGCCGCGGCGATCCCGCCCGCGAGCGCTCCGGCGGTCGAGAACACCCCGGCCGCCGCACCCGTGGCCGCAAGGCCCGGCACCGCGCCCTCGGCCGGCACGAAGGCCGCGATCTCGGGGTTCCAGACGGGGCGGCCGTTCATGTGGCAGGTCAGATGCACCGACGGGTTCCACCCGCCCGAGACCGCGAGGCAGTCGGCCGCGATCTCGCGCGTCGTCCCGCCCTCGCGGATGGTGATGGCGCGAAGCCCGCCGCGCCCGCGCGTATCCACGACCTCGGCGCCCGAGTGGACGGCGAAACCCGGCTCGGGCGGCTGGCCCGGGCGCGAATCGATCAGCGCCGCGACCTCTACGCCCGCCGCCGCGAGCATCCGGCCCAGCCGCCGCCCGCCGTCGTTGTTGGCGAAGATCGCGACACGCTGCCCCGCCGCGACCCCGAAACGGTTGAGATAGGCCGCAACCGCCCCCGCCAGCATGATGCCGGGCCGGTCATTCATCGGAAAGGCGATCGGGCGTTCGAGCGCGCCCGCGGCAAGGATCGCGCGCCGCGCCACGATGCGCCAGAACGTCTCGCGCGGCAGATCGCCCGGATCGGCCAGATGCAGCCCCGTGCGTTCGAGCGCACCGAAGGTGCCATTGTCATAGGCCCCCGTCACGGTCGTGCGCAGCATGAGGCGCACGTTGGGGAGCGCCGCGAGCTCGGCCGCCGCCTCGGCCGCCCAGAGATGCCCGGGCCGGCCGTCGACCTCGGTACCATCGGCCAGAAGCCGCCCGCCGGGCAGCGCGCCCTCATCGGCGAGGATCACCTCGGCCCCCGCCCGCCCGGCCGCGAGCGCCGCGGCGAGGCCCGCGGGCCCCGCTCCGATCACCAGCAGGTCGCAGAACGCGAAGGCCTTTTCATAGACCCCCTCGTCATGGCGGCGCGACAGCGCGCCAAGCCCCGCCGCGCGCCGGATCAGCGGCTCATAGAGCCCCTCCCAGAACTTTCGCGGCCACATGAAGGTCTTGTAGTAGAACCCCGCCCCGAGGAAGGGGTGCAGAAGGTCGTTGACCGCGAGCAGGTCGAGCCCGAGCGAGGGCCAGCGGTTCTGGCTGGCGACCTCGAGCCCATCGAACACTTCCTGCACGGTCGCACGCACGTTGGGCGTGCGCTGCGCGCTCTCGAGCACGGTCACGAGCGCGCCCGGCTCTTCGGATCCCGCCGTCAGGATGCCGCGCGGCCGATGATACTTGAAGCTGCGCCCGACCACGCGCTGCCCCGAGGCGATCAGCGCCGAGGCCACCGTGTCGCCCGCAAAGGCCGCGACCTCGCGCCCGTCGAAGCGAAAGCGCAGCGGGCGGCTGCGGTCGATCAGCCCGCGCCCCTCGATCCGCCGCCCGCTCATTCCCGGCCCCCGAGATCGGCCACCGCGACGGCGCCGTGGATGGCATGGCTGACCGTGTCGCGGTCGACCGCGATCCAGCTCGCGCAGGGCTCGTGATACCACAGGTCGCGCAACCGCCCGGCCGGGTTGTCGCGCAGGTGCAGATAGGCGTCCCAGGCCGCCGGGGGCGCGTCGGCCGCCGGGCGGTGCAGATAGTCCTCGGCGCCATAATAATAGAACTCGCGCCGGTCGCGGGTGCCGCAGAGTGGGCAGGGGATGCGCATCGGATCCTCAGTGCAGGTTGTGCTGGCTGCCCGTGCCTTCCTCGTCGAGGATATGGCCCGTGGCGAAACGATCGAGGCGGAAGCGCCGGGCGACCTCGTGCGGGGTGCCCGTCGCCATCAGATGGGCCATGCACCAGCCCGAGGCGGGCACCGCCTTGAAGCCGCCGTAGTTCCAGCCGCAGTCGATGAAGAGGCCATCGACCGGCGTGCGGTCGATGATGGGGCTGCCGTCGGGCGTCATGTCCATGATACCCCCCCACGATCGAAGCACCTTCGCCCGCCCGATCATGGGCATGAGCGTCATGCCCGCCTCCATCACATGTTCGACCATCGGCAGGTTGCCGCGCGCGGCGTAGGAGGCGTAGAAGTCGAGATCGCCGCCGAAGACGAGGCCGCCCTTGTCGGACTGGCTGATGTAGAAATGCCCCATGCCGAAGCTCACGACATGGTCGATCACGGGCTTGAGGCCCTCGGTGACGAAGGCCTGCAGGATGTGGCTCTCGACCGGCAGGCGCAGCCCCGCCATCGCCGCGACCTGCCCCGAGCGCCCGGCGACGACGATTCCGACCTTGCCCGCCCGGATCGGGCCGCGCGTCGTCTGCACGCCGGTGACGCGCCCGCCCGCGGTGTCGATCCCCGTCACCTCGCAGTTCTGGATCAGATCGACGCCCAGCCGGTCCGCCCCCCGCGCATAGCCCCAGGCGACGGCATCGTGGCGCGCCGTGCCGCCGCGGGGGTGATAGAGCCCGCCATAGATCGGAAAGCGCGTCTGCTCGAAGTCGAGATAGGGCAGCATCTCGCGCACCCCCGCGCGATCGAGCAGGATCGCATCGTCGCCCTGGTTGATCATCGCATTGCCGCGCCGGGCAAAGGCGTCGCGCTGGCCGTCGGAATGGAAGAGGTTGATGAGCCCGCGCTGCGAATGCATGACGTTGTAGTTGAGGTCGCGCTCGAGCCCCTCCCAGAGCTTGAGCGAATGGCTGTAGAACTCGCTGTTGCCGGGCAGGAAGTAGTTCGCGCGCACGATCGTGGTGTTGCGCCCGATGTTGCCGCTGCCGAGCCAACCCTTTTCCAGCACGGCGATGTTGCGCAGCCCGTGGTTCTTGGCGAGGTAATAGGCGGTCGAGAGGCCGTGCCCGCCGCCGCCGATGACGATGGCGTCATAGGCGGCCTTGGGCTCGGGCGTGCGCCACGCCGGCCCCCAGCCCCGGTTCCCCGTAAGCCCCTCGGTCAGGATCCTCAGTGCAGAATAGCGCATAGCCCCCCCGCCGTCCGCCCTGCCCTTCCCTAGCAAGGGCTCGGGTGCCTGTTCAACCGGACTTCGCAGCAGACGGGCGCGCGGACTTGGCCAAATCGTCGCGGAGCGCCCGCCTCAGGCGGCGTCGAGCGCGCCGCGCAGCCCCGTCTGCAGGCGCGACAGGCCCGGCGCAAGCGGATGGAGCGCCGCCTGGAGCGAATGGTAGATGTCGGGCTTGCCGCGGAAAAGCCGCGCCGAGGGGCGCCCGTCTTCGCCGATCTCGGGCAGCCAGCCACCGCGACGGGTGTCGATGTAGTGCTCTGCCGCAAAGCGCCAAAGACGTTCATACCATTCTGAATCAGTTGGTTGAGCGCCGATTTTCATGAATGCGGCCAGCGCCCCGATGGCCTCGGTCACGGGCCACCAGAGGCGGTCGCGCAAGCTCGGGCGGCCATCGAGATCGAGGGTATAGAGAAACCCGCCCTGGTTCAGCCAGCCATCCGTCAACGCCTGCTCCATCAGGCGCCGCGCGATCGCGGGGGCGTCGGTGGCGGGACGTCCGGCCAGATCCCAGTGCTGCAGCATGAGGCGCGCGAGTTCAAAGGAATGGCCAGGCGTCGTGCCGGGCGGGCGGAACATCTGATCTCCGCGATAGGCGGGATCGACCTGCCAATCGGCATCGTAGTGTTCGGGGATGCGCCAGCCATGCCGCGGCGCGATGCGCGCAGTGAAGAAGTCGAGCATCTTGCCGGCACGCAGCAGATGCACCTCCTGGCCCGTCGCTTCGTAAGCGGCCAGAAAGGCCTCGATCCCGTGCATGTTGGCGTTCATGCCGCGATAGGTCGAGAAAGGCTGCCAGTCTCGCGTCATCTCATCGCGCAAGAGCCCGCGGGCTTCGTCCCAGAAATGCCGCTCGATCACCCCGATGGCGTCCGAGATGAGCGCGCGCGCATCAGGATGACCGGCAACATGCGCGCTCGCGCCCGCCAGAACCACGAATACGTGACCATAGGCGAGCTTGGTGTCTGTGACGATCCGTCCGGGTGCAACAGCCCAGAAATACCCGCCATGCGCCGGATCGCGGTGCTGCGCCCCGAGGAAAGCCAGCCCCGCATCGACGACCGAAGCCGCATCTGCCATGCCCGCCGACAGGGCGAGCGCGTAGGAATGCACGAGCCGTGTCGTGGTGTGCAATTCCTGCGGGGCGCCAGCGATCGGGGTTCCGTCGGCCTCGAGCACGTCGAACCCGCCATCCTCGCGCAAGCTCGGCCGGAAGAAGGCAAGCTGCCGTCGTGCCTCGGCGCGCAGAAAGGCACGGTGGACGGGGTCGTGAAGCGGATGCCCCCCGCCGTCGCCGGACGCAAAGATCGCTTCCCCCATGACTGCCCCCCTTTTATCCGCCTGTGTCAGTGTCCGACTAGCACGGGCGGCGAACCGCTCGGAAGCCCCGCGAAGACGGGTAAAGATCAGCTGCGCGCCGTGCCGCCCGCGTGATAGAGCGCGACATAGGCGCTCTGAGAGGGGCCATCGAGCGTGCTCTCGCGCCAGGTTGCGCGGTCGAGCCAGGCGGGGTTGATCTCGAGCCCCCAGCCCGGCGCGTCGGGCACGGTGACATGGCCATCCGCCACCGCGAAGGGATCGCCGAGGAACAGGCCGCGCTGCCAGGGATAATAGTCGTCCCCCTCGATCGAGAGTTCGAGATAGGGCCCCGCGTTCGGGATCGCGGCCAGCAGATGCATGGTGCACATCGTCACGAGCGAGAGGTTCGCCGCATGGGGCGTGCAGGGCAGCCCCGCCTCGGCCGCCATCTCTGCGACCTTCAGCGTGCGGACCATGCCGCCCATGTACATGACGTCGGGCTGGACGACATCGACCGCGCGCATCGCGATCATCCGCTTCCAGGTGGCAAGGTCCCAGTCCTGCTCGCCCCCCGTCACGTCGAGATCGAGCGCCGCCGTCACCGCCTGCGTCGCCTCAAGATCCCAATAGGGCACGGGCTCTTCGTAATGGCCGATGCCGTAGTCCTGCAGCATCCGCCCGACCTCGATCGCGCGCGCGACCGAAAAGCCCGAATTGGCATCGACGAGCTTGTCGATGCCGTCGCCGAGGGCGCGCGCGACGACGGGGATGATCGCCTCGGTCCGGCCCGGCCATTCGTCGATGTCGTTGCCGCATTCGGCACCGACGCGCCATTTCGCGGCCGTGAAGCCCTGCTCGGCGCAGAGCCGCTTCAGCCGCTCGGCCTCGGCCTCGGGGGTGATGTCGCGCTTCATCGAACTGGCATAGGCGCGCAGCCGCCCCGGGGTGCCGCCCAGAAGCCGCGCCACCGGCTGGCCCGCACGCCGCCCGGCCATGTCCCAGAGCGCGGTATCGAGGCCCGCCAGCGCCCGGCAGCGGTAGCTTCCCGGAAACTTGTGCTCGCGCCGTTCAACCCGGTCGATCAGCGCCCCGATGTCGGTGCAATTGGCCCCGAGCACCCAGGGCGCGACCTGCCGGTGCAGGACGGCGGCGGTGATGTCGGCGTTGTAGGTCGAGGTCTGCCCCCACCCCACCGCCCCGTCCTCGGCGGTCGCGCGCACGAAGCAGACGAATTCGTCATGGAACGTCTCGAGCCTGACAATCGGCGACATGGGCACCCACTCCTGCTGCCCGCCGGGTTCGGTTCGGGCCGCGCCCATCTTCCGCCTTCGCCGCGCCGCGTCAAGCTGACGCCCCGGAACACGGCAGGCTGCGGCGGGTCGCCGTGCCGTGGGTTCCGCCGAATGGCTGAGAGGAGGTCCGCCCCGCGGTACAGAGAGTGATGCCGAAATCGCCGCAGCCTCGCCGATCACACCCTGATCACGGAGGCTGATCACGGAAGTGCGATGGAATCTCTTCCCATGCGGCCCTAGCATGCTGGGATTGCTGAGTTTGGGGGGGGGGCGATGGGGTTTCTGGCCGAAATGCGGGCGATCGTTGGGGATCGGCAGGTGCTCGTGGGCGCCGATGCAGGGGGTTATGGGCGCGAATGGACACGGAAATACCACTGGCAGCCGATGGCGGTGGTGCGCCCGGGTTCGACCGCCGAGGTTGCGGCTGTCGTCCGGGCAGTGACGCGGGAGGGTCACGCTGTCGTGCCGGTGGGCGGGAACACCGGACTGACGGGGGCGACCTACGCCGAGGGTGCGGTGATGGTCTCGCTCGAGCGGATGAACCGGATCGAGGCGGTGAACCCCGACGCGCGCACGGCAATCGTCGAGGGCGGGGTGGTGGTGGCTGCGCTGCACGCGGCGGCGGATTCCCATGATCTGGTCTTTCCGCTGAGTTTCGGTGCGCGCGGGTCGGCGATGATCGGAGGATGCCTCGCGACCAACGCGGGCGGGTCGAACGTGCTGCGCTACGGCTCAACCCGCGGCCTCTGCCTCGGGATCGAGGCGGTGCTGGCGGACGGGCGCGTGCTCGATCTGATGATGGCGCTGCACAAGGACAATTCGGGCTATGCGCTGAAGGACCTCTTCATAGGTTCGGAGGGCACGCTCGGGATCATCACCCGCGCTGTCCTGAAGCTTTTTCCCAAGCCGCGCGCCTATGCGACCGCGCTTGTCGCGATGCACGGCCTCGCACCGGCGCTCGCGCTCCTCAACCGCTTGCAGGAGATGAGCGGCGGCGGCGTCGAGGCCTTCGAATACATGCCCGATCTCTATGCCGCCCGGCTGGCAAGATACCGGCCCGATCTTGCCTTTCCCTTCCCGCCGGACACACCGGCGACGATCCTTGTCGAGATCGGCGCGACCGCGCCGCTATTCTGTGGGGCCGGGACGGATGGCACCATTCCGCTCGCGAACCTGCTCGAGGATGCGCTCGCAGAGGCGATCGCGGCGGGGGAGGCGCGCGACGCCGTCATTGCCACGACCGGCGATCAGCGCGCCGCCTTCTGGGCACGCCGCGAGGCTGCGGCCGAAATCACCCTCACCGAGACGCCGATCGTCGATACCGACGTGGCAGTGCCGCTTGACCGGGTCGAGACGTTCCTTGGCCAGATGCGCGTACGTCTGGCCGCGATCGACCCCGCTGCGCGCGACATGGTGGTCGCCCATCTGGGGGACGGTAACCTGCACTACACGGCCTATCCCTCGCGCGACGATCCGGCTCTGGCCGAGACGATCCGCGCCGCAGTCGACGCGGTCGCGACGGCGCTCGGGGGCAGTTTCTCGGCCGAACACGGCGTCGGCCTCTCGAAGCGTGCGGCGATGGCGCGCCACAAGGATCCTGTCGCCCTCGACCTCATGCGGGCGGTCAAGCGATCCTTCGACCCTGCAGACCGCATGAACCCCGGCAAGCTGCTGCCGTGACCATCACAGGCCGCGGGTGGCTGAGCTGCCGCCGGTTTCGCGGACACGAAGATAAGGTCGTGACCAAGGAACCGGAGAGTGGATCTGGGCTTTGTTGCACAAATCGCCTGAGGGGATTCATGTCGTGAATCCAGCGTGCTAGCTGGAGGCCATGAGCAGACCGACACCCCCGACCTACAAGACCAGGAACTGGCCGAGCTACAACGAAGCGCTGAAGCGCCGCGGCTCGCTGACGATCTGGTTCGATCCAGCCATGACCTGGGCTGCTGCCCCCACCGGGAGGCGTGGGCGGCGACCCGACTACAGCGACGCCGCGATTCAGACCTGCCTGACGATGAAGGTGCTGTTCGGCATGGCGCTCCGCCAGGCCACAGGGTTCGTCGAGAGCCTGTTGGAGTTCATCGGCCTGGACTGGGCCGTGCCGGACTTCAGCACGCTGTCGCGGCGGCAGAAGACCTTGAAGGTGAACGTTCCCTACCGTGGGTCGGACGGTCCCCTGCACCTGCTGGTCGACAGCACCGGGATCAAGGTCGAGGGCGAAGGCGAGTGGAACGCCCGCAAGCACGGCGGCTCGAAACGGCGGGTCTGGCGCAAGATCCATATCGGGATCGACGAGAAGTCGCTGGAAATCCGGGCAGCCGAGTTCACGACCAGCGATGTTGGTGACGCGCCCATGCTGCCCGAACTGCTCAGCCAGGTCCCGCCCGACCAGGAGATCGCCAGCGTCACCGCTGATGGTGCCTTCGACACCCGCAAG
>Ga0315900_10002643_pt1 | contig 27002 bp, 24 predicted proteins | sample LakEriMetagenome_FD_203521 | JGI IMG/M metagenome (GOLD analysis project Ga0315900, IMG submission 203521) | Freshwater fungal communities from buoy surface, Lake Erie, Ohio, United States - Buoy 12 MA114 | ecosystem: Environmental > Aquatic > Freshwater > Lake > Lake biofilm | place: USA: Lake...
ACAATCGTTTTACCCGATGCCTTGAGTAATTCCTCAACTGCCTTAGTGTCTGCATCTGTCGCAAACTTTCCGGCAGAGATTGCTGAAGCACCTACCCCAACTGACATCGGAATATTTGGCATTATCCGCAGCACAGCAACACCTTCACTCAAGTACTTCTCAATCAAAGAGGTCTTCTTCCCAGCAGCAAAGGAAATAACTCTCTGTCCGGACGAAATCTTCTTGCCAATTCCCTCAAGCAGGGCATCCATATCTTGTGGTTTAACGACGAGGAGAATGTTCTCGGCTTGTATCGAAATATCTTCGGCAGATAAAACAGCACATCCATATTTCTGTGAAAGTTCTGATGTTCTCTCTTGGCGCTTATCTGAAATCGCAATATTGGCGGCGCTTACTCCAGCTTTAGAAATTGCCACTAAGAGCGCCTCACCCATGATTCCGGCCCCAATGATGCCGATTTCAAATCGGGTGTCTGCGGTCATAGAGCAAGGTTAGCGAATAGAGGGAAATGCCGAGCCGCCCTCGGGAATCGAACTCATGACCTTCGCTTTACGAGTTCTCAGACCTCCTATCCACCATTGACTCACTACGTTCATTATCGCTCAATCCACTGACAGTTTGAATGCCATTTGTTCTCTTATGTCCGTCTTTATACCTCTGTGTTGCATCCATACTTGCATCCAAAGGCTCTAGTAGCTGAAGGGCTACTGCCTTATGTTTGTTGTCAGGACTGAGGCTGTCACCTGATTAGGTTCTGCAAATTCAACCATTTAAGGGAGGGTGGGGTTAACGATACTTTCGCCTTAAAAAAATACAAACAATTTCGCAAGATTGTCCTCATTCACTAGCCGACACCGTCCAACGCCTTGGCTCACGCCTTGGCAGCACCTTTGTAAATGGCGGAGTCCACCCACGCTTTGGCACTCGCAACTTCACACTGCCTCTTCAAAACGGCCAGTACATCGAAGTTGTCTGCCCGCTAGATCACCCAGCAACAGAGCAAACCCCTTGGGGTAAAGCTGTTAGCAAGAGGGCGCAAGAAGGCGGAGGCTGGCTAATCACCCATCACAAGATGGAAAAGCAGTGGCTACGATTGAAAAGATTACGATTGCTGATTCTGATCACATTTCAGACTCTTGGTTTAAGACAGAGTTTCTTGGAGGATTAGATGGCACCGATGTTGAGTTTATTGACCCATCCGCAAATGATTGGGAATATGGGATTGTTGCGGTGTAAGTGACTACGCCAACAGGTTCTGTCGTTCTGGACTAACAACTTTCATCAGTCAGCGTCATTTGAATATTGTTCAACAGCTGCAATCACAGCTGCAAAATTCGTTCAAATTGAAATTGCTTGAGATTAATTAGCTTCAAGAATGACTCGTAGGTGATGCAGTTACCCTGCTAGCTAAAAATATTGAAATAGCTTGGTTCAGTACTTGATTATCGGGGGAGCCAGGAGCAACTGAAACGGTTCATTTAATGTTAAATCGACACGGCCTACAGATCTCTGAAACCTTGCCGATAGATCAATGATTTCTTGATAGCATAACGGCGTACTCTTCGACCTAAAGATAAACACAAAACAAGGGAGATAAAGTGAAACTAGGAGATTTTTCAAGTTTAGCCACTGCTTACTCTACTTCTAGACCTACTTATAGCCCTAACGTTGTAGATCAAATTCTTGAGAAAATCAAAAGAGATGTATCGAATCTAAAGGTTATTGATGTAGGAGCAGGTACTGGCATCTGGACACGAATGATTGCTAACAAAGTTAACGTGCATTTACACGCAATAGAACCCAATCGGGATATGTTAAATCAAGGAGTTATTGATTCTGAGGGTTATTCAATTCAATGGCATGAAGGATCCGCAGAAGAAATTCCCTTAAAGGACTCATCGGCTAACTGGATTACGATGGCATCGTCATTTCATTGGGCAGACTTCGAAAAAGCAACCGCAGAGTTTGCAAGGGTATTAGTACCGGGCGGCTATTTTACCGCAGTGTGGAATCCACGATATTTCGAATCGAACCCGAAATTGGTTAAGGTGGAGGAGTGGATAAATCAAAATCTTTTAACCCCTCGAGTTTCTTCAGGTAGATCAGGCATTACTTCCCATTTAACCGAATTGTTAGAGGAATCCAATTATGTAGATAGCGTTACTTATATCGAGGGTAAACATGTTCAATCAATGTCTCGTGAGGTCTATATAACCGCTTGGAGATCCACTAATGATGTCCAAGTAAAATTAGGTCCTGAGTTGTTTGAACAATTCATTGACTTCATCAAGAGTCTTTTTGCAGAAAATGAAGTAATTGAAACAGAGTACTGGACCAGAAGTTGGACTGCAAAATTTAAATAGAATTATTCTTGCGCTTCGATGTCATGAATATTGTCTAATTCTGCCCAGGAATCATGGTATGGGACAACTTTAAACGCCAAGGAGCGCGAAATACACAATTGAAGCATTGATGTAGTGTCTAGAGATTTAAGTTCCTCGGGAAACTCCTCAATCTTTGACCAAGTTTGTGGAGTGATTTTGAATATACCGGCGAATTGCCCCTCGATGTCCTCAAGACTAGTAGCCCTTTTCCCTATTTCCTTCAACAGAAAAGTATCCGGATCAAATTTGAATGTCTCTAAATCCTCTAAAGGATTTATAAATCGAGAGTTCCATACTGTTAGCCAGTTCAAAACAGAGAGAACGGCCGAACCTTTAACTTCTAGCATTGAGGTTATCGCGGAGTCATCAAAAAAAATGTCCGAGTAGATAACTAGGCAATCTTCCTTACGAAGAGAGTTTCTTGCAACAAGTAATGAGCCAATTATGTTTGTCTTATCCCAGTCTTGATTGTGAATTTTTGTAACTGGTAAATACGCTAAGGCCTCTGCCCTATAGCCGGTTATGACACAAATGTTCGTTAAAGGAACATGTCGCTGTAATAAATTCAAAGTTCTCTCAATAAGCGGCTGGTGACGAAAAACTGTTAAGCATTTAGGCTTTTCATTTGTCAAATGCTCCATTCTTGAGCCACGCCCCGCAGCAAGAATAAGTACCTTCATAACCGTAACTGACCTCTGAGTAGATTAACCATCCACTGAGGGTTTTCCATTCTCTCTGGATGCCACATCCATCCAACCCAGGGTAACTTCTGATGAATTACAGATTCGATAACACCATCTGAAGAGTGATGAACTGGATAAAACTCAGATGGCAACTCACAAATTTCAAATTTATGAAAAGAATTAACCCTACCTACGAGCATTTCACCTTCCCAAATTTCATGATCTCTAGCAACATGATTTGGAACAGATCGGAGCCTTCCACCGAGACTTAACACCATCATCTGCATTCCACGGCAAATACCAAGAACTCTCACAGTAGGATTTGTGGAAGCATGTTCCAGAAGTGCTTTTTCAAGTTCATCCCTATTTGCATTTACGCCCAAATCCTCGCCACCAGTTAACACTATTAAGGCTGGTTTCATCAATTGCAAATAGGCATGTAAATCTTGGGTATTCCATGAATAACTACTAATCGGAACTGTTGTGAATCCTAACTCAGATACAAATTCAACAAGTTTGTCAGGAAAAGATTCATAAGAATCTCCATGCTCAGAAGTTAAGTTTCGGCAAGTCATTAACGCGATTAACGTCATTGCATTTCAATTCGTCTATTTATACAATCTAGGAAGACCGTCCTAGATGACTGTAACTTTTGATAGATCTGCAGCCCCACTCCAATTGCAGCAGGTATGTTGAGCTCTTTTGCTCTAACTGCCATGTGACTGTTCGCCCCACCGTAGCACGTAATGAAACCGGCAATCTTCTTGGTAAAGATCCAATCAAAACCTGGATCCGCCCGCTCAACCAAGATTATCTTACCTTCGAGGCCAATTCTTCCAGTCGATAAATCGATTAAGTCTCCATGGATAGATCTTTGTGTAATAAAGTTTGGATGAGAACCTTGAACGTCAAATGCAAATACATCCTCGCTACTCAATATAAGTGGAGGAAGCCAAGTTTGGGAGGTTATCTCATATTCGACAATTGATTTTGTAACATCCTGATCTAATTGCTCTTTCAAATCAAGTGACTTTCTATAGGCATCAAGAAAAGTATCTATTTTGAAATGAGCGGCATCATCTCTAGATATTCCCAAGGAACTAGAAACCTCAGCGATTAAATCAAGAACCATTGAAATATTCCGCGAATAGAAAAACTTTATTTCCTCTCTGGCCTTCACCGAGTTAGTGACAAATGTCAAGAAGTCAATTGATGAGATACCCAAATCATCAAGGGCTGACGATTGACTGATTTTTGTTACAAGTTTACTAAAACGCGTTGTGTGCAAATTCCTATCAAAGTCTTGTCTTTCCACTTTTTCAAAATATAGATCTATGTTATCTTTATAACTTGGGTTCCTAATATCAAAGGTTCCCGGTCTTAAGTGCCCATACTTCTCGACAAAATCATGGATAGAAAGTGAGCTCCAGTCATTAAGCATTTCCCCCGTTACTGTGTTAAGAGTCTTAAAGAGGTCCTCTACCTCCTTTTCTTCAAGCACGCCAACACTTATTAGACTGTTAATCATACTAGTGGCAACGAAAGCTAACCTTGCCGCGCCCGCAAAGGGCAATGTTCCATGGCGCTTACAATCCTCAATAAGCCAATAGATTTTTGATTCCGCACTAAATGACGATGAAATTAATTGTTGAAAGCGCTCATTCAAGGGTTGAGATTTCTTCAGGATCTGCTGAAGGCCGTAGGGTTCACTCAGAATCATGCTTCGGGTCATTTGAATGAGGTTCTGCTTTAAATCCTGTTTCTCCTCCTGGCTAAACTGCTCTGGCATGTTTGAAAGCTTTGCATCTAAATCAAATGTATAAGCAGAAAGCACAATTTCAGATTCAATTTTGTCATCTAGGTGTGGATTTTCTCGCAATCTCCTAAGATAGTAATTGATGAGCTTTTCAGCGGTGTGATCATTCAAATTTGCAGGTACTAATGAATTAAAACTTGCTCGCACGTCTATGTAGGGTTGACCAGCAAACTCAACTAGTAATGGAAAACTACGCACGTTTCGATAACCAAGATTTTTGCGTTCGTAAGCCCATATGCCGTCAGTAATCAATTCTTTAAATAAAGAGATTGCAAGTTGCGTGGGTCGAACGCCTATCAACTCTGCTGGATTCCAGTCGGGCATGATTCCAAAATAAGTTGTATCCCCTAATAGAAAAGGGCTTCTCTTCTGAATCTCATTAATTAAGTTTTGAATTTGGATTAATGAATTTGCATGATAGCTACCCTCAAGTTTGCCAAGCTTGACTGCCAAGGGGCGTACTTGCAGTAGATAAATGCTGTCTCTTGTCTCAGCAAACTCGATATCAAGCGGGACCTCTCCGTAAAAATTTAAGACTCGATTAACCAAATCTATTAGCTTTTGATTTCTCTCAATTACTGGGTTGTTCGTATCTGTTGTTTGTTTACGGTAAATAACCTCTAATCTGCCATTTTGGTATCCAGAAGTTACGATCGTAGTATCTTCGCCAAGAACGGAGTTGATTACAAGGTAGTTTCCACCAGTATTTGGGTCTTTGGTAAAAACGACACCAGATCGAGTTACATTGTTCAAATAAGGTTGGATGAAAACTTGTTCATCAGGACCAAAATTAAGATAACTCTCAAAAACTTTTTGTGCGGCGGCATACAAATCATCTTTTTCCACATTAACAATTGAAAGATACTTTCCTGCATTTGAAAATTCTTGATCCTCATCATTAGCGCTACTTCTTACAACAAATCTAGTCACATTTAATTCACTTGCAAATTTCCCTAATTGTTTCTCTGAAAGTTCAGATCTAGAAATAATTCTCAAGGGCAGAACAACATCATCAAATCCGTTGATAAAAAGCTCATGCAATCGTCTAGATTTGTTCGTCATTCCAATCTACCGTTCAACTTGAGAATCAAAGTTTCAAGCCAGATTGAACGATCCTCCTTAGAATTCGCGCTCAGCACTAGGTCCGAATCTGTAGGTAGGTCAACATGCTGGTTGACACCTGGCGCAAATTCAACCTTAGCATAGAGTTCTTCTCTACCGCTTAAACTTCGAGTTTCGAAATCAACATCGAGGTAAACCTCGAAATAATCTAGGAAATCATTTCGGTTTGATTCATAAATTTCTTTGAACATTGACACCGTGGACATTACAACGGATATATCTTGTGAAATTAACACTTTTGAAATTGCTTGGTAGGATCTTGCGAAATTCAATCTGGTTTCAATATCGTATCCTTGGCGTACTGCTATCGCCTCCCTGAGTTGATCACCATCTAGATGCACTACAGCCAGGCCTCTTTGCCTAAGGTAGGTTGTCAAGCTTGCAGCTAGTGTAGTTTTGCCACTTCCAGGAAGACCCGTGATCCAAATTAGGCGGGCCATAACACAGTCCTTCCCTTCATTACTTTCGTCTCACTCTATTGTACTGTGCCGTAGTACAAGTGCTCGACGCCATAAAATGACTCAGATAATCCTCAGTAGGATATTCATTTCAGTTGCATCTAATAATTGCGTTCAAGCGGGATGAAATGTCTACAAAATATTTGAATTTCAATATTTTCTGCTTAACTTATGAAGCCGCCGCTGAAAACAAACTGACAAAGTCACGTTATCAGTTCTCAGGGCTCTTATTTGTTTAAATATTAAAGGGAAAAACTAATCAAATCTCTCGTTTTCCCTACACCGTGCCTTGCAAGACAGTCAACTATCGAGAACTCGCTTAGTCTATCCGACTGTAGATCTATGAAAGGAGGAAGGTTTTTATAATCTGCATATTTAATTTCTATTCCCTTTTTATCAAACTTTTGTTCCACGATATAGTTCTTTGCAGCTGGTCCTGTAAGGTATCGGGTAGCTTCGCTAGTCTCAATTATTGTCAATAGTCGATCCGTAGCATCTAGCCCTAGAGATTTTTCAGTACTCCTTTTAAAATTAACATTCAACCCAAGTTGAGCGACTACTATCTCTATCAAGTATTGATTTATATCCGAAAGTCTATGTTTTCCCTTGCATGACTTAATTCCTTCGATGACAGGGACTAAGTCATCATAAAATTCAGAATTACTGTAATATCCTTGAAGTTTGCTCACATGATCAACTGCCCAATTTGAATCTATTTTTACTTCAATATCTTGTATTTCACTTTTTCGTGATCCCCCAGATTCTAGGGGAATTGTTAGCCACTTTGAGGCAAAACTTTTAGCCTCTTTCCTAAAGATGTTTCTATTTCGCCAATCTCTTCGTGTGTACTGAACGTTATCTAGAAAAACAAATTCATCCACACTAGCAATCAATGAAAAATACCCCCGCCACGGCAAGTAATTTGATTGTGTGATAGCTATAGATTTCATAAAGAGAACTCTGAGTCAAGAATGTCTTGAATTTCTCGAACAAACTTTTCCTTCGCTTCTTTGTGTATCACTAATGCTGAATCCCTATTTTCTTGAAAGTTTTTGATAAAGAAGCTTGCTGACAGAAAGGCCTTACTCAATTGCTCGTATGAATTTACAATATTACTCAACAAAATTGCCAGAGGATTTAACTTCGCCAAATAATCTACGTTTTCTGCGACAAAGAATGTAGGTTTGCCTTCTTTCAAAGCAAACGTTATTGCGGTTCCAGAGTAGTCAGTCACAAGTATATCGGAGCAATTGAAAATTCTACTTTGACTTGTCTCTAAATCGAGAATCAGTTTTTTCTCTTTAGTACGTGTATCGTTAATCAGGTTTATAAAAAATGTTTCTCCCTTATCGCGAACTTCTTGAGGGTGCGGTTTATAAAACACTTTCTCCACTTTCTCAGCCTGACAGATTGACCTCAAAATATTCAAATCCTTGAGAAAGATATCCTTAGTATCGAAAGGAAGCATTCTGCGAAGCGTTGGTGCGTAGAGAACTCTTATATTGCTCTCAGGTATTTTTCTAGTGGCTAACGTTTCTACTTTAGATAGTTTAGGATAGCCCACAATAACTGATCTCTTTTTAGGATAAAGACTTGCAATTTGTTTTTGCTGATACAAGGTTGCGCAGAATATATCAGAATAAGCATTCATTCCGTTGGTCTTAAAGCCAGATATTCCTGCCAAACCATGGAAGTAGAAAACTTTTTTTGGACATTTAGGAAAGTAATTTTCTTTTCCTGCAATTGATGATAAATAAATTCTAGTGGAGAGGCCTGGGAGTAATCGATGATTAATGGGAAGTAAAATACTTTGGGGAAATTTTTCTTTCAACAGAATATCAAATTTTCTTTCATTACCCTCGAATAGTAATCCCACTTTATAAGTCTGCGACACTAAGTTTATGATTTCGTGGATTTGATCAAAATACTCCATATGATTATTTGAGATTATGACATCAAAACTTGTTGCTGAATTAATTGTCTTCTTGAAGATTCCACGAAAAACTAGTTTTCTGCAGGCAAGTGATATCAATAAGCATATAATTGGCCTAAATCCTGACAGCCTCTCAATTCTATCGAAAAAATCTAATGATTTTTCTTTTACATTCATTTGATCTGAATTCGATTTCTAATATGAAATATTGGTGCAGTTGATAATCCTTTTCGATTTGTTTGAAAATACTGAATCAAGAATAAAATGAAAGTGGTTTGAGTAATTATCTGGTAAGATAATAATATCATTATACTGAACCACCCTGGACTAACTCTCTGTATTGGCCCTGCATTCTGCAACATCATCACAACATAAATCATAATCGCGGCTGAAGGGACTGCAAAAAACAAGGTACCTATTTTATATGGAACGTCACTATAGGTTAATAAGGTAACACAGGCTATCTGTAAACGTTTTCGAAAATTGTAATTAGACTTAGCCTGGTAAGGCGATTCATACTTGATTCCATACTGTCTGAATCCCGTCAACTGAAACACAGCGCCCCAAAAGATTTTATCTCCTTGATAGCGCAAGAGTTCGTCAACATATTTGCGTTTCATAATCCTCATACTCATCTGTCCAACTTCTAGCTTGGTTTTTACACCGCTTTGTAATATACGCCAAAACCAATTTGACACAATCTGACTATTTCTTTTACCTCCTCTGGTTGTTCTGTATGCATATACGACTTCATGGTCGTAAGGATCTTGGAGCAATTTGTCAATCAACTTAAGCGAGAAGAGTGGATCTTGATCAATATCCCCATCCATAAGTAATACATATGGAGCTTGGGACTCTTGCAATCCAGCAAGTATCGCCCTGTGTTGACCAAAGTTGCGGGAAAGTTCTATCAACGTGACCCTTTTGAAAGTTTTTTGATCTTTAAAGTATGTGGACAGAAGTTCTGTCGTGCCATCCGAAGAACTATCGTCCACAAATATCAGATTGGCGCGCAGTCTATATAGGGTTTGAAGTTTTTTTCCCAGTAATTTTAGTTTTTGAGCGAGTTCGCTTAAAACTTCACTCGCATTGTAAACTGTCAATACAACGTCGATTTCTAGAGAAGTTTGATTCTTGCTCTGTTTCAGCGTCATAGTAAAATCTTACTATTAGAATTGCTTTCAAGCCATAAGGGTCGATTTTATCCTAAGTATAGATTTTTTATGTCACTGTGATACAAATCTTTGTGAGGTTAATGGAGACGTTAAAGTATTCATAAGATTCTAGGAGGAAGAAGAATTGCTCTGTGGGGCTGACAGACTCGGTTAAAACTGAGTGCAATAAATCAATCAGAGTCTTGTCTTAATGAATGGAGCCGCCCATGAGAATCGAACTCATGACCTTCGCTTTACGAGTTCTCAGACCTCCTATCCACCATTGACTCACTACGTTCATTATCGCTCAATCCACTGACAGTTTGAATGCCATTTGTTCTCTTATGTCCGTCTTTATACCTCTGTGTTGCATCCATACTTGCATCCAAAGGCTCTAGTAGCTGAAGGGCTACTGCCTTATGTTTGTTGTCAGGACTGAGGCTGTCACCTGATTAGGTTCTGCAAATTCAACCATTTAAGGGAGGGTGGGGTTAACGATACTTTCGCCTTAAAAAAATACAAACAATTTCGCAAGATTGTCCTCATTCACTAGCCGACACCGTCCAACGCCTTGGCTCACGCCTTGGCAGCACCTTTGTAAATGGCGGAGTCCACCCACGCTTTGGCACTCGCAACTTCACACTGCCTCTTCAAAACGGCCAGTACATCGAAGTTGTCTGCCCGCTAGATCACCCAGCAACAGAGCAAACCCCTTGGGGTAAAGCTGTTAGCAAGAGGGCGCAAGAAGGCGGAGGCTGGCTCACTTGGGTTTTTGCAACTGAAGATATTCAAAGGTTGAAGAGAAGTTCGGTCGTAGCGCAATCGAAGGTCACCGCACACGCCCAGATGGAAGCGATCTCAAGTGGAAGCAAATCGGAGTTAATGAAATCACTGACTCTCGCGAGCTTCCATCTTTTTTTCAATGGCTAACTGCTGACCACCCATCACAAGATGGAAAAGCAGTTGCCGCAATTGAGAAGATTACGATTGCGGATACTGATCACCTGTCTGACTCATGGTTTAAGGCCGAGATCCTTAGCGGATTAAACGGCGCAGATGTTGAGTTTGTTGACCCATCAGCAAATGATGGTGAGTATGGAATTGTTGCGGTGCATTTGACGACACCGACAGGTTCTGTGGTTTTGGATTAAGTGATCTTCCCTATGAATCAAGGTCGAGCAACAATTGACAACCGTACGCGGTGGTGGATTTAGAGCGATTTGGTTTATCCGGTTGATTCAAAAAGGAAGATAAGATTTTTACTTTACAACCAACCACTATAGGTATTGTGATAAGGCTCGATTGGTCGTTTAGATCGATTTTATTCAAAATAGAATAATTAGTGAGGACTTTATGTCCAAATTGAGCCTGTATGAGAAAGGTTGCGGTTAAATTGACTTATGCAAAACCAATCCGTAGCGCTATCAGTTGTAATCCCATATTACGGATGCGAAGGAGTGCTAGCCGAGTTATGCGCAACCCTGCAAAAAATGCTCACAGCAATAGAAGTCCCGTCTGAGGTTATATTTATCCTAGATGGACCAAGTGGCGGTTCTTGGGAGCACTTGCAAAAATTAACAAAAGAACATGGATTCCTTTCCTATAGATTAACCAGAAATTTTGGACAACATTCGGCAACCAAGGCTGGTTTAAGCTTAAGCACTGGGTCCATGGTCATTGTTATGGATTGTGATTTGCAGGATCCACCAAGTTTAATTCCAGAACTTCTTGCTAAGGCGACAGATGACGTCGATGTCGTGTATGCGAAAAGGAAGGGTAGATATGACGGCTTCCTCCGTAGAATTATTCGTAAAGATAGGAGATACACGTACTGCAAGTCATCTGAGTGGAATCACGCCTTTTTTGGCATCAAATAACGAATGGGGGTCAGAAATGGTGGAGTACCCATCCTTCTTCTATTTTAATGACCAACTTCATATGTTATATAATGGGAATTCATTTGGTAAATCAGGTATTGGGATTGTTCAGGTTGTAGCAGATAAAAATGCGTTCAGTGATTAGTTAAAAATCTCAATATCTATCACAGGCCAAAACCTTTTAGGCAATAAATTTACAAGCGTAATCATTTTGAATTTTACTAAAAATTGAACTCCATAAGCGAGTAGTTTGTGCCTATTTTGCAATTCTGAATCAACCAGGCTGCGTTGAACAAGATTTTGAAGAGCATTTTTATTGAACTTGTATGCGATATTCGCTTGAGTTAAAAACTTTTCTAGTTTACTCAAAGTAATAAAGTTAAGCGATCGATGGACGTCAGCCCATTCTGCGGCATCAATTAATTTACTCTCCGCTCTAGAGATTGGAAGGTAGAACGCCTTATTGCTCCTAGTCACTAGCCACTTTTGAAAATGAGGCTCATAAGGAAAATCATAATTTGGGCAAAAGAAACGAATCTTGCCGAAAGAGTTTAGATATTTCATAAGATGTACCACAACCGAATATGGATTCTTTAAGTGCTCCATTACATTAATTGAAAAAATAAAATCAAATTTATTTGGAAATTCAGAGTCTTCAATGAATGAATCAATGAAATTAAAGCTAATATTTTCCTCTTCTGCGACCCTCAAATACATGTTCATGAGGTGTGTGATATTTGAAAATCCTTCACCCACAGGTTCTACGGTTGTCACTCTAAAACCTTCGCTAGCCAGTTGGACTGTGAGCGCCAAAATGCCACCTCCAACTTCGAGGATCTCCGAATCGGGACCCATTTTGTTCAAATTCGAATCGAGTAGTTTTCGTGCCTCCAAAGCTTCATTTTGGTATGTTGAGAATAAGGGGTGTAATTCTGGTCTTTCTAGCAAAACAAGATTCTCGACATTCATACCTCGTCGAACCATGGATTCATAGGCGCTGTGTAACAGCGTCATGCCGAACTTCCCTCTCTATGTAAACTCCACCAGTCAGGGTTTTTGAGATACCAATCAATTGTCTGTGCCAGCCCATCTTTGAAATCAATCGACCTCTTGAAGCCAATCGATTCAATTTTGGAAGAGTCGACTGAGTATCTGAAATCATGTCCTTTTCTATCCTCAACAAAAGTTATCATGTTTTCATTTAAGCCCATTTGATTGATTATCGTTGTTGCGAGGTCATTGTTTGATAAGTGGGACCCCGTACCAATGTTATAAATCTCTCCAGGATTTCCTTTTTCTAAAACAGCTTGAATTCCCCTTACATGATCGCTGGCGTGAATCCACTCTCGAATATTCTTGCCATCACCATAAATCGGTAATTTTTGACCAGACTTTAGCTTTTTGATAAAAACAGGAATCACTTTTTCGGGGTATTGGTATTTTCCATAATTATTACAGCACCTTGTTGTTCGAACATTTAACCCATGAGTCACAAAATAACTACGGACAAGTAAGTCTGATGCTGCTTTACTAGCAGCATAAGGTGAGTTTGGTTGTAGCGGGAAAGTCTCATCTGCGGAACCTTCAATTAGAGATCCATACACTTCATCTGTCGAAGCGTGAATGAGAGTTTTAATTCCGACTTTACGACTCGCTTCCAGTACGTTATACGTTCCAAGAACATTTGTATGGACAAACTCAGCGGCATCATCAATTGATCGATCGACATGTGATTCGGCAGCAAAATGCACAACAAAGTCATGTCCCGCCATGGATTTTTCCAGCAATTCAGAATCGCAGATATCTCCTTTGATGACAGATAATCGAGGATCACTTACGAAATCTTGATAATTCTTTGGGTTCGAGGCATATGTAAATTTGTCATAAATGGTCACACCAGTAACCTCTTCAACTTTCTGAAAGAGATGTTCTACATAATTTGACCCAATAAACCCCGCGCCGCCCGTGACAAAATATCGCACGCCAAGAGCTTAATGCAGATTTCCCGGCACGCCCAGTAGGCTTGATTCATGGTTTGGTCATCAAATACTTCAGTGCCTTCGATGTGTGAAAAATGAAGGGAATTGTTCTCGCTGGTGGACTTGGTACTAGGTTAAGTCCACTAACCAAGGTTGCAAGTAAACAGATGCTTCCTGTCTATGACAAACCACTAGCTTATTACCCGATTTCTACATTGATGCTCGCGAACATAAGAGAAATTTTGCTAATTGCTGCTCCTAATCAAATTGAGAGATTTAAGGAACTATTAGCAGATGGTCAGGATTTTGGACTTTCCATAGCTTACAAAGTTCAAGAGAAGCCAGCCGGGATTGCAGAAAGCATGATTCTGGCGGAAGATTTCTTGAATGGTTCTAAGTCTGCGCTCATTTTAGGTGATAACTTGTTTCATGGTTCAGGACTTGGTCGAAGACTAGAGGCATTCAATAATGTAGTCGGGGCTCAGATATTTGGATATCACGTACAAGATCCGAGCCCTTATGGTGTTGCTACAGTAGATATTGGAAATAAAATAACAGCGCTTGTAGAAAAACCTAGGAATTCGGAGTCGAAGATTGCAATTCCTGGACTCTATTTTTTTGATGAGACGGCATCAAGTCGAGCAAAAGCATTGATACCAAGCAGTAGAGGCGAACTTGAAATTTTGGACTTATTAAAGTCTTACTTGGCAGATACGGCGCTAAATTTAGAAATGCTTCCTCGAGGTACAGCATGGTTTGATTCTGGAACATTTGATGACCTTCATGAAGCAGGTACTTATGTGAAACTTATGCAAGAACGCACCGGAGAGCGCGTTGGTGATCCTTTAGAAATCGCAAAGATTAGAGGATGGGTAAATTGATTCCATTCAATGCTCCTTATGTTCCTGAAGCTTCAAAAAAATATGTGTTGGAAGCGCTAGAAAGTAATCACCAACAAGGAGACGGGCCTTTTACAGCCAAGGTATCGAAAATTGTCTCTAATCTAGTCGGAGGAGGTCATGTTCTCCTGACACCGTCGTGCACCCATGCTCTAGAAATTGCAAGCATGTTGACAAATATCGGTCCAGGCGATGAGGTAATTCTCCCCTCATACACTTTCACATCTGCAGCCACCGCTGTGACTAAATTTGGAGCAACCCCAGTGTTTGTTGATATAGAGATGGACACAAAGGGAATTGACGTAAATCAAGTTCGCGACGCTATTACACCAAGAACTAAAGCCATTTCTTGGGTCAATTACGCTGGTGTCGCACCTGACATTGAAGGACTCCAAAGCTTGGCTAAAGAATTTGGCCTTATCCTTATAGAAGACAATGCCCACGGCCTGGGTGGGACATACAAGGGAAAACCACTGGGGAGTTTTGGGGATTTTGCAACTCAAAGTTTCCATGCAACTAAAAACATTCAGTGTGGAGAAGGTGGTGCCTTGGTGATTAACAATACTAAATTTATCGAGCGCGCTGAGATTATCAGAGAAAAAGGAACGGATCGTTCGAAGTACATTAGGGGCGAAGTCCAAAAATACCAGTGGGTAGATCAAGGAAGTAGCTACTTGTTAGCAGAAGCTTTAGCAGCAATTTTACTTGGGCAACTCCTGTCGTTTCAGGATATTCAAAAATCCAGAGAAAAAATTTGCCGCAAATTCATGGATTTACAAATGCCACAAGATTCAACCTGGAACACAGCTGCTGCAAATTTAGTTGCGCATATGTTTTACATTCAGTTTTCTGTTGATAAAGAAGCGCTCTTTTTCAAAAAGGAAATGAAGTCAAGGGGAATCCAAATAAATTCTCACTACGAGCCCTTAAGCAACTCGCTTTTTTCAAAGAAGAATCTAGATGTCGTGCTTGATGCTGAAAAAAGTAATAAGGTATCAAGGACGCTAGTTAGGCTTCCAGTTTGGTTCGGAATGAATGAACTAACTCTCAATCGAATCTTCGAGGAGACAAAAACTGTATTGCACAGGGTGATGATAGGAGACATAAATTGAAATTTGCAAATATTTTTGATAACCCACAACTATATAAACTCTTTCAATCCGCATTAATTAGTACTGGGAGTAAGTTGAGAATTAGGAATGAAGTCATTAAACCTATAGGAGTAAACAGGGTTCTTGATTTTGGATGCGGAATCGGTAACCTCTCAGAGGATTTCAGGAATGCTGACTATCTAGGTATAGAGCCACTTCCGAGTTGTGTTGATAAAGCTAACAGATTATACAAAACACCACGTACGAATTTTATCGTCGGAGACCACTCCTACCTGAATTCAATCCCAGATTCAAGTTTTGATCTGGTAATTGCCATTGGCGTTTTACACCACATTGATGATCACATCTTTTCCGAGTTTGTTAGAGAGGCCGAACGAATTTTAACGCCCGGTGGCAGACTTACAACTTTTGATCCAGTATTTCATGCAAACCAGTCGAAGCTTTCAAGGTGGGTGGTGTCTCGCGATAGAGGAGTTTGGGTCCGATCAGTAGACGACTATCTCCAGCCAATCAGAGCAGTTTTTTCAAGCACCATAAACTTTAAAATCTATTCAGGGCTTCTTAGAATCCCGTATGATCACTTGTGGATAGAGTTGAAAAAACACTCTGGCGCGGTAGATTTAAGATTGTGAGTAATTGCGAAAGAAATAAGGCGGTGTCTAATGCCTTTTTGCAGATTTCTTGATTCCAGACTAGAGAAAGACAACGGCCTGTTTAGAAACCCATTCTTGATAAATCTGCGACATCAGAGTGTAAGATGGGGATGTAAGCCAAGGCTTGGTGTTGTTGATGTTGAGTAGTAAGAACAACAAGAGGACATTAACGCAACACCTAGTTGCCGTCACATTCGTGTTTCTCTTGAGCCTAGTTTTGTTCCCAGTTTGGTTCACACAGAATCGATCAAGTGTAGATCCATGGATTTATTGGGGTGTTGGGGACAATCCAAAACTTTCTTACTTAAATAATTTTGGCGATTTGTACTACCTTGAAAGATACATTCTAATTCTTCCCCAGATAATATCGCATAAACTCTTTGGCCCATTCTTTTCCCAAATGGCAACAGCTCTCTTTTGGATTTTATTATCTACTTATTTCGCATCCAAAATTTCGCGATTGTTTGTTTCTAGTAAATTAACAATACTGATAATGCTTTTAGCATTTTCTTCTCAGGGGTTACTAATCAGTTATGGTTCTAATTTGCATCATGCCCCCACCATGACCTTAACACTTTGTCTAACTTATCTGCTTTTAAAGCGTGATCAGATTTTGTCTAGTAAAGAGTCAAAAATTAATTTACTCTTTATAGGTATAACCTATGCCGCCATTACCAATAATTATGCAAGCATTGCTGTTTTTCTCTTCATTCCAATTGTAATTACTTTGCTTTTTGAATACCGTAAGATGAGAGATAACGAGCAATCAATTGATCATGGCACGAGTCTAAGGCTTAATTCTGTCATTACGCACAACATTCCTATATTGACAACAACATTTGCTCTGACCTCTGCCCTATTTGAAATCGTTCATCAGGTCCTGAGTGACGCTAGCGCACCAATTTTGATTCAGCAATTACGACTAGGCTCTTCTCTTTTAACCGAAAAGAATCCTTGGGGTGGTGGTGGATTTACAAGTTACTGGACTGCGGGGTTATGGGTGTTTAGTAGCATGCCTTGGGTTTTACTTTCAATAGTGATCTTGGCAGTGAACTCTCTTATTCACAGAGGTGGTTCTCTAAATGCCCGGGTACAAATAATCTCAATAGGCATTTTGGTCTCCATGGCACTTACAACCCTTGGCTATTCAAGCCCCACTTGGCACACTTTCACGGCATGTATCCTCTTCCCTATATATTTCCTTTCGGTAACTGTTGCAATAAAGTTTTTAATGAATTTCTGCACAGAATCAAATCTTGTAATTCTTTTGACTATTTTTTTACTTGGTAAAATTCTTTTTCAGTTTTTTTGGATAAATACAACTTTAAATAGTCTCGATTCCTTCAAGTCATTGATTCGTTTTTCATTGCTGGCATCTGGAGTTCTAGTTATTTGCCTTTGCAGCTTAGTCATAAAAAAGACTTTTTTTAAGATGCACTTTATTTTTGCTAAAATCACTTTAGGAGTGGCACTTTTTTCAATAGTGTTCGCATCTTTGCCTCATTCACTTTTGCAGTTGTATACCGGTGAAAAACCAGCATTTACATCTTACAACCAGGCAAATTCATTCTATGTAAATCTATCACATATGAGAGATTCCATTCTCTCTGAAACAAAAAGTGGATCAGTTAGTTACAGAGTTTGGTTAACGCCAGATGATGAAATAGCATTAGCGAGCACTCAACTCTATGCCTATAGTCTAATTAGTTTCACACCAGGAATAGCAGACTGCAATCAAGTGAATTGGGCCACGCCAGGTAACAATACCAAGATTATGAGTTTTTCAAGTAATAACTTTACAAGGCAAGGTTTCAACAGATACTTGGAAAAATGCGGGGCTAAGGTAAGTCAATTTAGGCTAATCAATAAAGGTAATAGTCCAGATTCTTCAAAAGCACCATACGCAGTCGCGATAATTCTTCCCAAGTAATTCCACATTTAGACTCTCTTTAGTGCAGATGTAATCATCAGGTGCCATCCTAATTGTTTTTCCATCGCAGCAAAAACACCTTCCGGCATGACTTGAAACCAGGGCTCTCTCACGTAATTGTAGTTTTTATACTCATCCACTTTGTATGGAAAGATGTGATTTTGAGAGAGATTCGTGACCACAAAACCGGATAAATCCAAGATGTCGGAGACTTCTGAGTGGGTATAGGTATTCGCGATAGGGCATCCATTCTGAGCCTCAGGTTGATCTAAACCCGCTGCGATCATTGCACTCTTCCAGGAATTTTTTGCATAAACCATCATCTTGAAAACTGAACTTGGTTCCATAAGTGTGCGGATCGCTTTAAGAGCCATTTCTAAATTTGGCGTGTGGTGAAGAACCCCAAAAGAATAAATCAGGTCAAATGTTTCACCCTTTAGAAGTTGATCTATTTCTTCAGCATTTCCCTCAATAAACCTTCCCGACAAGCCAAAAACATCAAAGCGTTGTTTCGCAAGTTTTAATGATTCTGATGAGAGCTCCACGCCTGTGTAAATTGCACCATTCCGAGAAAAATTTGTTGCATCGGTACCTATTCCACAACCGATTTCTAGTACTCGTTTGCCTGCCCAATTAGGAAAGTCGGCGAATGCTGGGATGTGCGGTTCGACAAAGTACTTTCTTTCTTCCACCTCATCAAAATACTGTTTTGTCCCAACCGGTGAATTCGAATGACGCAAATTGCAAGGTCTGGCATTCCAAAAATCCTGAACTTCTTTGAGAGATGGCTTGTTCTCAGTCATAACCAAAGTCTATACAAACTCTATAATTTTATGACCCATTTCAGCATGCGCTTCAATTGTGATCGGATAAAGGAGGGTAAACACCTTGCGATTTGGGCCCCTAATCCCATCACTCTTTCCCTTAAATTAGTAAATGATACTGTTGGCCTCTCTTGACTTGACTCATCATGAATACCGTAATCAGCGATGATGCCGCCCCTGAGAATCAATTCTTGAATCAAGGTTATTCTTGGCTTAGCAATTACTTGTCCAGACAGTACCGATGTGTAATTATTGAAAAGAGGAAGACTGAAAAACTCCCTCGCCAATTCTCTACTTGCCCAATTTTGAGCGCGTATTACGGCCACCCGAGTGTTCGGGGAGGTGTATCTACCTGCAATTTGTTTGGTATTCACTGCGATCCGTCCCGCACTAATTGTTGATTCGTTTTTTTTACCACCGTAGAAAGGAGAAAAGATTGGTTGGATTGATTCCACACCATAATCCAATATTAGTAAAGAGACGTTAGAATTCTGTGATTCGCTACTTTTATCGTTTAGATTTTCCAATTCTTGAAATGCGATGTTTAATTCAAATCTCTCACAAAGTTGAGACAAGAACATTTTTGTTCTTTTATTGGCTGAATAGCAATGTACAAAAGAACCCTTTGCAAGAATCGAAATTTCATCCGTCAAAAAAATCCTTACTCGATTAAGGTTATAGTCCAAGCGTTTTGACAAATCACCAAGATCGGACGGGATTGAACTTATCCGAGCATCGCTACTTTGTGAAGTTGAAGGAAGTAAGGAAAAGAACTCTGGTCGGATGTCAAGGTTCTTTTCCTCTAAGGTGATTTCTGATAAACCCCAAGAGACTGAATTGAAATATGGCTTTTTGACCTCTGAAAGGGAGTTAGTTTCCGACGTGCCATGATACGCAGTGGAGTTTCGTAGATGATTTTGGTGAAAGATTAATAAATCTTCTTCATTCAGCAATTGAGGCTTGTTCAAGGTTATTCGATCCATCTGCAATGTCAATCTGGTGTCAACATGCCAACCTTTCTTCATTTCTTCTGGAAAACCGGTTGACTTCTCCCACAAAGATTTTGTAGCCAACTGAAAGTCGCCAACGCCATCCGGAATGGGGAAATCAACATCACTTACTGAATCCACACGGATTCGATTTAGAATACTATTCTCGCGATATAACTCCAAAAGAAAATCAGAAGTTGATTTGGGATTTCGACGATCCAGCTCTTCCCATACAAACTCTGGGATCTCAAACCTATAGGTTAGCCAAAGAGATTCCTCCAGACTCTGAAAGATTCTTCGAAAATTTTTCCCACTGGGGCTTGCGAAAAGAATATCTGTGTTTGTTGAGAGTATCCATTTCGAATTGGGAGACGCACGACGAATACCAACATTTCTTGCAAGGGGCTCAATCAAGGCTCGATTAGAACCTTCAGAAACAAGTTCATGCACCGATGGAGGAACTCGAATGATTCGTAGCAGTGACCTTGTTTCTGGAAGCAAATCGTCCTTGATGCTGATCGGCATTACTGGGTAGCCGGCTGGAGTATTCCAATCCACAAAAATAATCTCATCGCCTTCTGAAAGCATCTGAGCCATCGAGTTAAGACTGCTGGACACTCTTTTTGACAAGTTATAGCCATGATTGTCGTTGCGTCCCACCACGACAACAGAGATCATGATTGCTAACCTTCCACTTGTATCATTACTTTGGAGATAAAGCGTAGTGGCTAGGGGCCTGGAATATGAGATTAGCAGTAGTTGGGCTTGGGAAACTAGGCTTACCATTGGCTGCCCTGCTAGCAACCAATGGAAACCAAGTAAAAGCATTTGATGCCTTACATTCGGTACGTACGGCGATTCGCCAGAAAACTGTCGAGACGAATGAACCGGGTCTCATTGAATTGCTCAACAACAACGATATTCAATTGGAAATCGTTGAATCCATAGCTGAAACGATCAATGGGGTTGAAGCTGTCTTCATAATCGTGCCAACACCAAGTCTTTCCTCTGGACACTTTACTAACGAGTACCTCTTGGATGTGATTACTAAAATTGGAGAAGCGATAACGCCAAACCAGAAAATAGTAATTGATGTGGTGAGCACGGTAATGCCTGGATCTTGTGATGGCCCGATTAAATCCGCCCTTGAAAGAAGCTCGGGGCGAAACATTGGAGAAGACTTAGGGCTTTGCTATAACCCAGAATTTATTGCTCTTGGCTCCGTCATTAATGACATGGAAAAGCCCGATATGCATTTAATTGGCCAGTCAAGTAAGTGGGCAGGTGACATTGTAGAAAACGCTTTGAAGTCTATGGTTAAAGTGAATGTTCCTTCCATGCGAATGAATTTGAAAGAAGCAGAGCTTGTAAAGATTGCCATCAATAACTATGTAACTATGAAGATTTCTTATGCAAATATGCTGATGCAATGTTCTACTCTTTTGGGCGGAATTGAGATAGATGTAGTAACAGACGCCATTGGTTTAGATTCAAGAATCGGACGAAAGTATCTAAAGGCCGCAGCCGCGTATGGAGGTCCGTGCTTCCCAAGAGATACGCGCGCGCTGTCAGCCCTATTCTCAGATTTGGGACTACCGGATTCCCTTCCCCATGCCACGCAAGTAGTCAACGAGTCTCACTCGGAGTTCATTTCTGACCAAGTCTCGAAACAGATTAGTGAAGGTATGATTGTTGGAATTGCAGGATTATCCTACAAAACTGGTACTGCTGTCACCGAGGAGAGTCCCGGTTTGGCGCTCGCAAGTGTGCTATCCAATCGCAATTATAAGATTGCTGTGTGGGATGACGAAGGCGCCTCGAAGAATGATTCTTCAATTACAAATTCATTCATTGTGTGTAATTCAGCTGAGGAATTAGTCTCAGAATCGGATTTCATTGTTGTTTCTCGCCCAATCAAGGACTTGCCTGTCTTTGTATCTGCAATCAAAGGCAGTGGCAAGCCATTTATTGATTTGTGGCGTCAGTTTTAGGAGTAATCAACGTGGATAGAGAGAAAATAGCCCAGTTAATTGACCCTAGAGTGCAATCGGAAAACATGCCTATCTGTATTATTGTGACAACATTCAATCGGCGAAGCGTAACCCGCCGGTTTCTAATCTCTTTAATAGAACAACTAGAAAAGTTCAATACAGCTGGAACGGTTGTACTTGTTGATGACTCTTCAAGTGATGGCACAGCCGAAATGGTTTTGGAGGAATTCCCTGAAACCGTATTACTGAATGGAACTGGCTTGCTGTACTGGGCTGGCTGCGTTCATCTAGCAATTAATCATTTTGCTAGTAACCTCGATAACTTTCGGGGGATACTACTTATAAATGATGACATTGTTTTAGCCGACGGATCAATATCTTCCATGATCGAGGTTGCCGAGAGTGCTGGTGCGCTCATAGGTGGAACCGTTGTCACCCATTCAGGAGAGGTAGAAGCTTCGGGTGGCTCTTTAGGTCGAATTTGCAGGCCGAAACCTCGACTGAAACTCGCAAATGGAGAGGTTCAGGAGTGTGACTTGCTCCCGGGGCACGTCATGTATATCCCAATGTTTATTTATCGAAGTTTGGGGGGTTTCGACAAGAATCTTTTGTACGGATTCATCGACCTTGAGTTTTCTTTAAGGGCTAAGCGTGCTGGCATTCCAGTGTTATTAGCTCCCCAAATTGTGGCCTTTACAGAGGAGGTGCATGATTACTACAAAGAAACTTCCTCGATGCGAGGGAGTTTAACGGCCTTAATCAATGGAGTTCTGTTGCATCCTAAAGGGCCGTATTGGAAAGAGAGTATCTACTACCTTCGCAAAGTTTCACCGATTTTATGGTGGGTATGGCTACCATTCTTTTACCGGGCATTCTTTGTGGCGTTATTCCGAAGCTATTTCGAGAAATTGCCATTTGTCAAGAGAGCCGCTCTGTCCGTTACACTTAAAAGATGAAGTTGCGCGTGGCGCTAGCCCAAGTCAACCCAACAGTAGGAGACCTTGCGGGCAACGCTGACTTAATCGCTGACTCAGTAAAAAGGGCAAAAGAGTCCAACGCCAATCTGATTGTTTTCCCCGAAATGATTGTGACGGGATATCCAGTTGAAGATCTAGCATTGCGCCCTTCCTTTCAAGCAGCCAGTCTCAGCTCTCTCCAAACAATCGCTACCTCAATTAACGGCGATATCGTTGCTGTGGTGGGTTATCTAGACTATGGCCCAAAAAACGTAGTTGCTGTTATTTCAGATGGAAAAATTAGAGCAACCTATGTAAAGCATCGCTTGCCCAATTACGGAGTCTTTGATGAGTTCCGAAACTTTGTGCCAGGGAATCAAACCCTTGTCGTGCGTATTCATGGGGTCGATGTGGCTCTTGCTATCTGTGAGGATATTTGGCACCCACTAGAATCCATCGCATCACGAACACCGGGGTTGTTGGTTGTACCTAACGGTTCTCCTTTTGAACGTAAAAAAGATGATGTGCGATTGGCGCTCGTGCAAAAGCGGGCTAAAGAAGTAGGGGCGCCAGTTGTGTACGTCAATATGACTGGCGGCCAGGATGATCTGGTCTTTGATGGTGACTCAATTGTTGTTGGTAAGGATGGATTAACTCTTGCCCGAACCGCGCAATTTGAAGATCAATTACTCGTTCTTGATATTGAATGTGATGGAGGCAGCTCACAACCAGATGTAATTATTTCAGAGGAGCCAATTTCTAATTCGACCCCAGCGAATTCTTCAATTGCCTCACCACTTTCGGATGAAGCAGAAATGTGGCGGGCACTTGTTATGGGTCTTCGTGACTATGTTGGTAAGAATGGCTTTAGATCTGTCGTTCTTGGACTGTCAGGTGGTATTGATTCATCCTTAGTTGCCTCGATTGCAATCGATGCCTTAGGTGCCAATCGGGTCAATGGTGTTGCGCTACCAAGTAAGTACTCATCTGACCATTCAGTAGAGGATGCCCAAGCCCTTGCAGATGCAACAGGCATTAACTTCAGAATCATGCCGATTGCCCCAATGGTTGATTCCTTTATGGACAACATTATTTTAAAGGGTCTGGCAGAAGAAAACCTACAGGCCCGTGTTCGCGGAACAACCTTGATGGCAATTTCCAATCAAGAGGGACATTTGGTTTTAGCCACGGGCAATAAGAGTGAATTAGCTGTCGGGTACTCAACTTTGTATGGTGATGCAGTTGGCGGCTTTGCCCCAATTAAAGACATTTACAAGACCGATGTCTGGGCACTTTCAAGATATCGAAATTCACTAGCCCTTAAACGTGGTGAAACCCCACCGATACCTGAGCGCTCAATTTCTAAAGAGCCAAGCGCAGAGCTCCGGCCAGACCAAAAAGACTCTGATTCTTTGCCAAACTATCCGTTATTGGATCAGGTGCTCCGCGCTTACGTCGATGAAGATCTTGGGTACGAGGCATTATTGGCTAACGGCTTCGATCCCGAACTAGTCCGGCGGGTTATCGCCTTGGTTGATAAGGCTGAGTACAAGCGCCGCCAATATCCACCTGGTACCAAGATTTCAGGCCGTGCCTTTGGAAAAGATCGCCGACTACCCATGACCTCACGCTGGAATGAGCAGTAAAGTGCTCAGTAGAAACTTCAGGCTAGTAAATCAATCCTCAACCCTAGAACGAGTGCCTTTTCTGTACGACCCGCATTCCTTACTACTATACGCATATTCGAGGCTTGCCTAACATTCTTGACTGGTACTAATACGTTTATGTAGAGACCTTTTAGCAGTGGTAAGGAAAAGATTGTTGGGACATTGTCTGAGATACAGATTAGGTTTAAGTCAGCACCAAGGACTAATCCAGAAATACGTAGAAATTTTGTTTCACCATCAATGATTGATGATGTAACAATGTAACTCCAAGGTATTCCACTTGTGCGGAGCAATTTCTGAAAGAAGACTTTTAAGTTGGTATTTGAAGTAAACCTAATGTTTTTCTGAAGCACATGAGTGGGAGTTGCATGCAAACTATTATTCAACGCTGCGAGGAAAGTCCTATTTACAATAAAACTACGACGAATCAATTGCTTAAATTCCGCCATTCTTGAATCTGATTGGTGTGCATATATCTCATTGTTTCCGTCAAGTGTTCCTAGATGCACATAACCCAGCCCATTCAACATCACACAAATTACTCCAGAATTTTGGCAACTTCCGGGGGTCATGTCTGACTCAACTATCGTCAAGGGTTTGAATCTGAGAAGTGTTTTAACGGCACCATCAAGAATCTGAGTCTCGAAACCATCAGTATCTATCTTTAGGATGTCGATCTTATCTACGGGATGACTCAGTAAGTATGTGTCCAGCTTAGAAAAATTGAAATTGTCTTTTACTCTATTATGCCCAAACGACTCCCAAATTTCACTTTCATAGATTCCATCTTTATCCCCAAGTGCGATTTGAGAAGGGAAAAAGCGCATTTTAAATTTTGCTGGGATGTTTCGTTCCAAGAATCTATAGTTTGAAGATGGTTCAAATGCGAAGACCCTTGAGTTTGGAGATTGTTGAAGAAACAATAGTGAGTACATACCTATGTTTGCGCCAACATCAAAACAAATTGACTCATTCTCTAGGATATTTGTGACAAAGTGCTTTGTTTCTATCTCCGCAAAAGTAAACCATCCTGCGTGCTCTTGACTCACATTATTCAAAATTACTGGAAGCGAATTAGGTATTACAGACTCAACTTCTTGGACTAAAACTTGTTTGTATTCGGGAAGCACTTAATTAGGAACTTTAAGGTTCAATTGTTCATTAATCCATTTATAAGTTTTTTCTAACCCTTGTTTAAGTGACATTTCATAATCCCAGCCAAGCACACGTCTAATTAAATCATTCGAAGAATTACGCCCCCGGACTCCTGTTGGTGCATCTAGCTTATGTTTACGAGTTACAGATTTCCCTGAAACTTCAGAAACAATCTCGATCAACTCATTGATAGTCACCATTTCTTCTGAGCCAATATTGATAGGTTCGGTGAAATTTGACTGCATTAAACGGCGTGTGGCCTCAATGCACTCGTCAATAAAGAGAAATGAGCGAGTTTGTAAGCCATCTCCCCATACTTCAATCTCCCCACCATCTGAAGGAAGCTTGGCAATCTTTCGGCAAATTGCAGCAGGCGCCTTTTCACGACCGCCATCCCATGTTCCTTCGGGTCCATAAATATTGTGATATCGAGCGATGGCTACCGGGAAGCCGTAATTGCGGTGGTACGAGAGAAAAAGTCTTTCGGAAAATAGTTTTTCCCAACCGTATTCACTGTCAGGGTTGGCAGGATAAGCGCTAGATTCTTCACAGTTTGGATTATCTGGATCCAATTGATTGTGTTCGGGATACATACAAGCACTGCCTGAATAGAATAGTTTGGTTTTATTGATTTTGTGAGTTTCATTAATTTCGCGTTGGGCATCTAACACGTTCAAATTAATGGTCGCTGAGTTATGCATAATATCGGCATCATGTTCACCAGTAAATACAAAACCTGCTCCACCCATGTCGGCAGCAAATTGATAAATTTCATCGAAAGCCAAGTCAGGTTCGAAAAGCGCTAAAGATTCTTTAACTGCTTGCTGGTTTCTTAAGTCACGAATGTAGAATTCGTCTGCGAGAGATGAAGAGAATTCAGGTTCCTTTAGGTCAACACCTCGAACCCAGTATCCTTCGACTTTGAGGCGTTTGACCATATGACTTCCAATAAATCCTCCAGCACCTAGTACTAAGGCCTTCTTCATGGCCGAATCATACAGCAAGGCAAAATTCGTGATGGTTTTGGAAGTGAGTTAGGGCGTTCAGAAGGCGGCGTTCTGTCTGGGCAATTTTTGAAAATACTGAAGAAATTTTAGGTAAACCTTGGATTTCGCTATCTTTTGGAACCAGTTAATGTAGTTCCTGAAACCGAACACATCTCGCATCCATTTCCTAGTGTATTTTATCGAGCCGCCCATGAGAATCGAACTCATGACCTTCGCTTTACGAGAGCGACGCTCTACCGACTGAGCTAGGGCGGCGTTGCGTGAAAAGCTTCTTCTTTGGAACTAGTCCAAGCGTACAACGCCATTAGGCGTCGATAGATGAACTGCAACCAGACCGGTCTGGCCATCGTTTGTTGCAGGATCTACCCATTCAATTGCAACGCCATCAAAAGCTTTTGAGAGATCGGAGCCAA
>Ga0315900_10002647_pt1 | contig 26992 bp, 26 predicted proteins | sample LakEriMetagenome_FD_203521 | JGI IMG/M metagenome (GOLD analysis project Ga0315900, IMG submission 203521) | Freshwater fungal communities from buoy surface, Lake Erie, Ohio, United States - Buoy 12 MA114 | ecosystem: Environmental > Aquatic > Freshwater > Lake > Lake biofilm | place: USA: Lake...
CGCACCCGGTTGTCGGTCATGGTGTCGACGATGATGGCGGCGCCGCCGATGCCATAGCCCTCGTAGCGGATTTCCTCGTAGTTCACGCCTTCGAGGTTGCCCGTGGCCTTGTCGATGTTGCGCTTGATGTTGTCGGCCGGCATATTGGCCGCCTTGGCCTTGTCCACCGCCAGGCGCAAACGGGGGTTGGCCGTGAGGTCACCGCCCCCCGAACGGGCCGCCACCATGATCTCGCGGATGAGGCGCGTCCAGATGCGGCCACGCTTCTCGTCCTGACGCCCTTTTCGGTGCTGAATGTTTGCCCATTTGCTGTGGCCGGCCATCGAGAATTCCTTGGGTGTTGGTGTAATCTGGCCTGGATTTTACTTTTTGAGGCCGGAGGGCCCAGAACATGAACGAACCGATGCTGATCGCCCGCCATGGCGAGGCCCAATGCGTCCTCTTGCCGGGCCTGGCCAACCGGCACGGCCTGATCACCGGGGCCACCGGCACCGGCAAGACGGTGACGCTGCAGACACTGGCCGAGAATTTCTCGCGGATTGGCGTGCCGGTCTTCATGGCCGACGTCAAGGGCGACCTGACCGGCATCAGCCAGCAAGGAAAAATCAGCCCCAAGCTCGCCCAGGTGCTGGCCGAACGGGGCATCGCCCTTCCCGCCCCCCTGGCCTGCCCAAGCACCCTGTGGGACGTGTTTGGCGAACAGGGCCATCCGGTGCGCGCCACCGTCAGCGACATGGGCCCGCTCCTGCTCGCCCGCATGCTGGGGCTCAACGAGACCCAGGCCGGGGTGCTGAGTCTGGCCTTCAAGATTGCCGACGACAACCATCTGTTGCTGCTGGACATGAAGGACCTGCGCGCCATGCTGCAGCATGTGGGCGACAACGCCCGGCAATTCACCACCGAATACGGCAACATCAGCGCGGCCAGCATCGGCGCCATCCAGCGCGGGCTGCTGCAGATCGAGCAGGAAGGCGGCGATCGCTTCTTTGGCGAGCCCATGCTCAACATCCAGGACTTCATCCAGACCGACGCCCGCGGTCAGGGCGTGGTCAACATCCTAGCGGCCGACAAACTGCTGAACGCTCCGCGCCTGTATGCGACCTTTTTGCTGTGGATGCTCTCCGAGCTGTTCGAGCAGCTGCCCGAAATCGGCGACCCGGAGAAACCCAAGCTGGTCTTCTTTTTCGATGAGGCCCACCTGCTCTTCAAGGACGCGCCGGCCGCCCTGGTCGAGCGCATCGAGCTGGTGGTGCGCCTGGTGCGCTCCAAGGGCGTGGGCGTGTATTTCGTCACGCAAAACCCGATGGACATCCCCGACAGCGTGCTCGGTCAGCTGGGCAACCGGGTGCAGCATGCACTGCGGGCCTTCACCCCGCGCGACCAAAAAGCGGTGCAGGCCACCGCCCAGACCATGCGCCCCAAAGCCGGGCTGGACATCGAGGCCGCCATCACCGAGCTGGGCGTGGGCGAGGCCCTGGTGAGCTTTCTGGACGCCAAGGGCCGCCCCTGCGAAACCGAGCGCGTGTTCGTGCTGCCGCCGGGCAGCCAGATCGGCCCCATCGGCGCGGAACAACGCCAAGCCTTGCTGCAGAACTCGCTGGTGGCCGGGGTCTATGAACAGGCGGTGGACCGCGAATCGGCCTACGAGGTGCTCAAGGCCAACATCACCGCGCACGCCGAAAGTCCCGCAGCCGGCGCTGCACAGTCGGGCGGCCTCATGGGCAGCGTCTCGGACCTGCTCTTTGGCAGTAAGGGCCCGCGCGGCGGTCAGCGCGACGGGATCGCGCAAATGGTGGTCAAAAGCGCGGTGCGCACGGCCGGCTCGGCCATCGGCCGCGAAATCGTGCGCGGGGTGCTGGGCAGCCTGCTGGGGGGCAGCCGGCGCAAGCGCTGACCCCAACTCCCCATGAAAAACGCCGGGCAAGCCCGGCGTTTTTCATGAGGTCAACAAGCGATCCACCGGCCCTCAGCCCGCGGTGGTTTCTTCCTCCGGCTCGGCCGGTTCAGAGCGGGCGGCGCGCCCTTCCTTCTTGGGCAGCGGCGTGATGTCGAGCAGCACCTCGTCCTTGTCGTCCAGATCCACCGTCAGGCGGCCGCCATCGGTCAGGCGTCCGAACAGCAGTTCGTCGGCCAGCGCCTTGCGGATCATGTCCTGGATCAGGCGCTGCATCGGACGCGCGCCCATGAGCGGATCGAAGCCCTTCTTGGCCAGGTGCTTGCGCAGCTTGTCGGTGAAGGTGACTTCGACCTTTTTCTCGCCCAGCTGCTGCTCGAGTTGCAGCAGGAACTTGTCCACCACCCGAAGGATGATCTGCTCGTCGAGCGGCTTGAAGCTGACGATGGCGTCCAGGCGGTTGCGGAACTCGGGCGTGAACAGGCGCTTGATGTCGCCCATCTCGTCGCCGGCCTGGCGCGGGTTGGTGAAGCCAATGGTGGCCTTGTTCATGGTCTCGGCGCCCGCGTTGGTGGTCATGATGATGACCACGTTGCGGAAGTCGGCCTTGCGCCCGTTGTTGTCGGTCAAGGTGCCGTGGTCCATGACCTGCAGCAGCACATTGAAGATGTCCGGGTGGGCTTTTTCGATTTCGTCGAGCAGCAGCACGCAGTGCGGCTTCTTGCTCACGGCCTCGGTCAGCAGCCCGCCCTGGTCAAAGCCCACATAGCCCGGCGGCGCGCCGATCAGGCGGCTGACGGCGTGGCGCTCCATGTATTCGGACATGTCAAAGCGGATCAGCTCGATGCCCATGATGTAGGCCAGCTGCTTGGCCGCTTCGGTCTTGCCCACGCCTGTGGGGCCCGAGAACAGGAAGGAGCCGATCGGCTTGTCCTGCTTGCCCAGGCCGGAGCGGGCCATCTTGACGGCCGAGGCCAGCACCTCGAGCGCCTTGTCCTGGCCAAACACCACGGCCTTAAGGTCGCGCTCGATGGTCTGCAGCTTGCTGCGGTCGTCGTTGGAGACGTTGGCTGGCGGGATGCGGGCGATCTTGGCCACGATGTCCTCGATCTCTCCCTTGCCGATGGTCTTCTTGCGCTTGGACGCGGCCAGGATGCGTTGGGCCGCCCCCGCCTCGTCGATCACGTCGATGGCCTTGTCGGGCAACTGGCGGTCGTTGATGAACTTGGCCGACAGCTCGGCGGCCGCCTGCAGCGCAGCATTGGCGTACTTGACGTTGTGGTGCTCTTCAAAGCGGCTCTTGAGCCCTTTGAGGATCTCGACCGTCTCGGCTACCGTCGGCTCGACCACATCGACCTTCTGGAAACGGCGGCTGAGGGCCGCGTCTTTCTCGAAGATGCCGCGGTACTCGGTGAAGGTGGTCGCGCCAATGCACTTGAGCTGACCACTCGAGAGGGCCGGCTTGAGCAGGTTGGACGCGTCCAGCGTGCCGCCCGAGGCGGCGCCGGCGCCGATCAGCGTGTGGATTTCGTCGATGAACAGGATGCCGTTGGGCTTGTCCTTGAGCGACTTGAGCACGCCCTTGAGGCGCTGCTCGAAGTCGCCGCGGTACTTGGTGCCGGCCAGCAAGGCGCCCATGTCCAACGAGTAGACCGTGGCCTCGGCCAGGATCTCGGGCACGGTGCCCTGCGTGATGCGCCAGGCCAGGCCTTCGGCGATGGCCGTCTTGCCCACGCCCGCCTCACCCACCAGCAGGGGGTTGTTCTTGCGGCGGCGGCACAGGATCTGGATGGTGCGCTCGACCTCGTACTCGCGGCCGATCAGCGGGTCGATCTTGCCCTCTTTGGCCGCCTGGTTGAGGTTGTTGGTGTACTGCTCCAGGGGCGAGGCCTTTTCGCTGCGCTCGCCACCGCCCTGGGCCCCTTCCTCGCTCTCGTTGCCGCTGGGGTTGTCGGCCGACTTGGAGGCCTCGGGCGGGTCGCTCTTGCGGATGCCGTGGGCGATGAAGTTGACCACGTCCAGGCGGGTGATGCCCTGCTGGTGCAGGTAGTAGACGGCGTGCGAGTCCTTTTCGCCAAAGATGGCCACCAGCACGTTGGCGCCCGTCACCTCTTTCTTGCCATTGCCGGTGGACTGCACATGCATGATGGCACGCTGGATCACGCGCTGGAAGCCCAGCGTGGGCTGCGTGTCGACATCCTCGGTCCCGCCGACCTGGGGCGTGTTGTCCTTGATGAAGTTGGTCAGCGCGCTGCGCAGGTCATCGATGTTGGCCGAGCAGGCGCGCAGCACTTCGGCGGCGCTGGGGTTGTCGAGCAATGCCAGCAGCAGGTGCTCCACCGTGATGAACTCATGGCGCTGCTGACGGGCCTCGACGAAGGCCATGTGCAGGCTGACTTCCAGTTCTTGGGCAATCATGGGGTTTCCTTCTGACTGGTTGATGTTGAAACTGTTGGGCTAATTGGCACCGATCGCCGCTTATTCAATGGGCTCTGCAACACATTGCAACGGATGGCCGTTCTGGCGTGCCGCGTCGAGTACCTGCTCGACCTTGGTGTGCGCCACGTCCTTGGTGTAGACGCCACACACGCCTTTGCCGTCCAGGTGGATCTTGAGCATGATCTGGGTGGCCGCTTCACGGTCCTTGTTGAAGAATTCCTGGATCACGAGCACCACGAATTCCATGGGGGTGAAGTCGTCGTTGAGCATGACCACCTGAAACATCTGGGGTGGCTGAACGCGCTGGGCACGGCGTTCGAGGACGACGGTGTCACCGCCATCTGTTGTTTTTGTCAAATCCGGCGGCAGCGCAGGGGAAGCTGGTTTTTTCGTTGCCATGGAACCATTCTATCGGTGCTTTTCCCCCGGTGCCGTGGCGTGCTGCATGCCCCCGCCCCCATGCCCGGCATCGGGAAAATCCGGAGATTGACAAATCCAGCAGGTGCGAATCAAACTGGCAGAAGAAAACGAGACGGAGACAACCATGCCCAGCGGTACGGTCAAATGGTTCAATGACGCCAAGGGGTTCGGCTTCATCCAGCCCGACGATGGCGGGCCGGATGCCTTTGCCCACTTTTCTGCCATCCAGATGGACGGCTACAAAAGCCTCAAGGAAGGCTCCAGAGTGGATTTCGAGCTGTCACAGGGTCCCAAGGGGCTGATGGCGCTGAACATCCGTGCCGCCGGAGCGCCGCCCAACGCCGATGCCCCGGCCCTGCCCGGGACAGAAAGCGCCTGAAGCCGGCTTCGCGGTTATCCTTGGGCCCGCGGAGTCCCAAGATGTTGTTCAGTTTTTCCCTTTTCCCCCGTTTTCGTCACCTCACGGCCCGGCTCCTGCTGCTGGTGCTGGCCTTGGCGCCTGGGGTGTGGGCGCAGCAGCCCCAGATGCACCTGCCGCGCGCCAAGCTGAGCGCGGGCATGCATATACTCGATGTCCAGCTGGCCCAGACCCCCCAGGAGCGGCAGATCGGCCTGATGTTCCGCAAGGAGATGCCGCCGCACGAGGGCATGCTTTTCGTGTTTGAGCAGCCGGCGACCCAGTGCTTCTGGATGCGCAACACCTTCATCCCGCTGACCGCCGCCTTTGTCGCCGACGACGGCACGATCGTGAACCTGGCCGACATGAAGCCCTTGACCGAAGACGCCCACTGCTCGGCCAAACCGGTGCGCTTTGTGCTCGAAATGAACCAGGGCTGGTTTGCCAAGCGCAACATCCAGGCCGGCTACAAGCTCACGGGCGCCCCGTTTTCGCGCTGAGCCCGCGCGTTCACTCAGACGCCCCAGACCAGATCGGCCTCTTCGGCCAGACAGCGGCGCAGCATCTGCACCATGGGTGCGGCGCGCTGTGCCAGCCGTATGGGCGGCAAGGCGGTCTCTTCTTCTTCCGTGTCTGAAGCCTGTCCCGCTTTCCGGGCAGCGGCTTTCTCGGCAGATTGCCGGCGCCGGGCTTCGTCCTGCGCCACGGCCGCCTCCAGCCTGGCCAGCGCCGCGGGCAGATCGGCCGCGCGCACAATGCCCTGGACCGGGTCGGCGCCCGTCATCGCCTGAAGGATGCGCCGGCCATCGCCTTCGAGCATGATGAGGTCGGCGCAGGCTTTGGATTTGAACTTGAAGAGCATGAGGACCTCCGGGTCAAATCCTCACTGTGCACCGTTTTTGCCGTTGCCGACTGGCTCCTGGATCACATCTTTGAGCTTGTGGCTGGCATGGAAGGTGGCCACACGACGCGCTTCGATCGGGATCAGTTCGCCCGTTCGCGGATTGCGCCCAGGTCGCGCCGCCTTGGTGCGGATCTGGAAATTGCCGAAACCCGAGATCTTGACGTCCTCGCCGCGGATCAGGCTGTCCACGATCAGGTCGAAAAAGGCATCGACCATGTCCTTGGACTCGCGCTTGTTCAGACCGATCTGCTCGAACAGCAGATCCGCCAGATGGGCCTTGGTCAGTGCCGGGGTTTCGAGACTTTCAACCGAGATTTCCATGCCAATGCTCCGTTCAGGCCCGCAGGCGCGCGCCCAGTTGCTGACCCAGCTGAGCCAGGACGGCGTTCATCACGCCCTCGATCTGGGCCTCGGTCAGGGTGGCCTCCGAACTGCCCAGGGTCAGGCGCACCGCCAGGCTCTTTTCGCCGGCCGCCAGCGCACCGCCAGTCGCATCGGCCTTGGGGCGGTAGATGTCAAACAACACGGCCTCCTGCAGCAAGCCCTCGGTGGGGGCCGCATGGATGGCCTGCATCAACTGGGCATGGGTCACGCTTTCGCTCACGATGACGGCCATGTCGCGCTCCACCGGCTGGTGCTTGGCCACGCCCTGGGCCACCGGCACCTGGCGGGCCAGCACGGCATCGAGCGCCAGCTCGAACACCACCGGGGCGCTGGGCAGGTCCCAGGCCTGGCGCCAGCGCGGGTGCAGTTCGCCCACATGGCCGATGACCACGCCGTCCAGCACCACCTGGGCCGAACGGCCGGGGTGCAGTGCGGGGTGCTCGGCCGCCACAAATTGCGCCTGGCGCGGGGCCAGCAAGGCCTCCACATCGCCCTTGACGTCAAAAAAATCCAGCGGGCGGGCCTTGCCCTGCCAACCCAGCGGCTGCTCCGGGCCCCAGGCCATGCCGGCCACATGCATGGGCTGATCGAAGCCCCCAACGCTGCTGTCGCTGTCCTGGACCGTGGCATCGCGGCGGAATACGCGGCCGAGCTCGAACACGCGCACCCGGTCTGCCTTGCGATCGGCATTGAACTTGACCACCTGCAGCAGCGAACCGATCAGGCTCGAGCGCATCACGCTCATCTGGCTGGCGATCGGGTTGAGCAGGCGAATCGGGTCGGCGTTGCCGGCCAGATCACGCTCCCAGCTGTCTTCCACAAAGCTGAAGTTGATGGTTTCCTGGTAGCCCAGGCCGGCCAGCATGCGGCGCACGGCAAAGGGGCTGCGCTGGTTTTCCTGCCGGATTTTGGCGGTGATGGGGGCCAGTGGCGGGGTGGTGGGCAGCTGGTTGTAGCCCACCATGCGCGCCACTTCCTCGATCAGGTCTTCCTCGATCTGCAGGTCAAAACGGAAGCTCGGGGGCGTCACAGTGACCGTGCCTTCGCCTTCAGTCACCTGCAGCCCCAAACCACGCAGGGCGTCGGCGCACTGCTTTTGGCTCAGCGGCATGCCAATCACTTTGTTGGCACGGGCCACACGAAGCGTGACGGGCTGGATCTTCGGGATGTTCAGGACCTGATCGTCGATCGGGCCCACCTGGGTGGCGGGCGTGCCGCAGATGTCGAGCACCAGCTGGGTGATGCGCTCGATGTGCTCCACCGTCAGTTGCGGGTCGACCCCGCGCTCAAAGCGGTGGCCCGCATCGGTAGAAAAGTTGTAGCGGCGTGAACGCCCGGCGATCGCGGTGGGCCACCAGAACGCGGCTTCGATGTAGATGTTTTGCGTGTCGTCGGACACGGCGGTGGCGTCGCCGCCCATGATGCCGGCCAGCGACTCGACCTGGCTGTCGTCGGCAATCACCCCCACCTGTCCATCGACCGTCACGGTGTTGCCGTTGAGCAGCTTGAGCGTTTCACCAGGCTGGCCCCAGCGCACCTGCAGGCCGCCATGGATTTTTTCGAGGTCAAAAATGTGCGAGGGCCGGCCGAATTCGAACATCACGTAGTTGGAGATGTCCACCAGCGGGCTCACGCTGCGCTGACCGCAACGGGCCAGGCGGTCGACCATCCACTGCGGCGTTTGCGCCCGGGTGTTCACGCCCTTGACCACGCGGCCACTGAAGCGGCCACACAGGTCGGTGGCCAGCACCTGAACGGCCAGCTTGTCGCTGATTTGGGCGGCGGCCGTCGGAAAGGTCGGCGCCTTCAGGGGCGCGCCCGTCAGCGCAGCCACCTCGCGTGCGATGCCGTACACACTCAGGCAATGCGCCAGATTGGGCGTGAGCTTGAGCGTCAAGAGGGCATCGTCCAGATTCAGGTATTGGCGAATGTCCTGGCCGATCGGCGCGTCCTGGGGCAGTTCGAGCAGGCCGCCGTGGTCGTCGGCGATCTGCAGTTCCTTGGCCGAGCACAGCATGCCCTGGCTTTCCACGCCGCGCAGCTTGCCCAGCTTGATGACGAATGGCTTGCCGTCTTCGCCGGGCGGCAGTTCTGCGCCCACCAGGGCGCAAGGCACCCGGATGCCGACGCGGGCGTTGGGCGCGCCACAGACGATGTTCAGCAGAGGGCCCTGCCCCACATCGACCTGGCACACGCGCAGGCGGTCGGCGTTGGGGTGCTGCAACGCTTCCTTGATTTCACCGACCACGATTTTCGTGAACGGCGGGGCCACGGGCTTGAGCTCTTCCACTTCGAGGCCGGCCATGGTCAGGGTGTCGGCCAGCTGCTGGGTGCTCAGGTCGGGGTTGCAGAATTCGCGCAACCAGGATTCGGGAAATTGCATGTCTGGGTCTCGTGAATTACTGGAACTGGCTGAGGAAACGGATGTCACCGTCAAAAAACAGGCGCAGGTCGTTCACGCCGTAGCGCAGCATGGTCAGTCGGTCCGGTCCCATGCCAAAGGCAAAGCCGATGAAGCGCTCGGGGTCCAGGCCCATGTTGCGCACCACGTTCGGATGCACCTGGCCCGAGCCCGCCACCTCCAGCCAGCGGCCGGCCAGCGGGCCGGTCTGGAACTGGATGTCGATCTCGGCGCTGGGCTCGGTGAAGGGGAAGAAGCTGGGACGAAAGCGCAACACCAGGTCATCGCTTTCGAAGAAGGTGCGGCAGAAGTCGGTGAAGACCACCTTGAGGTCCTTGAAGCTCACGTTCTCGCCAATCCACAGGCCTTCGCACTGGTGGAACATGGGCGAGTGGGTGGCGTCGCTGTCGACGCGGTAGGTGCGGCCCGGCGCGATGACGCGGATCTCGGGCATGCCCTGCCCCGCATCCAGCCCTGCGCGGTGGCGCTTGACGTGCTGCACCGCATGGCGGATTTGCATCGGGCTGGTGTGGGTGCGCAGCAGGTGACCGCCTTCGACGTAGAAGGTGTCGTGCATGGAGCGCGCCGGGTGGTCTTCGGGCGTGTTGAGCGCGGTGAAGTTGAACCAGTCGGTCTCGATCTCGGGCCCCTGGGCGACTTCAAAGCCCATCGAACCGAAGATCTGCTCGATGCGCTCGAGCGTGAGCGAAACCGGGTGCAGCCCCCCCACCGTGCCGCGGCGGCCGGGCAGGCTCACATCCAGCGCTTCGGCCTTGAGTTGGGCCTGCAGCTCGGCGTCGGCCAGGGCCTGGCGCCGGTCATTGAGCGCCGCCTCGATGGCCTGCTTGGCCAGATTGATGGCGGCCCCACGGGTTTTCTTGTCTTCGACACTGAGTGCGGCCATGCCTTTCATCAGCTCGGTGATGCGGCCGGCCTTGCCCAGGAACTGGGCCTTGGCGTTTTCGAGGTCCACAGGGGTGCTCGCTTGCGCAAAGGATTGCCGCGCCGCTTCAACCAGGGTGTCCAACTCGTTCATGTTCTGCAGTGTCTGAAGGGAATTCAATAAAAAAGGGATTGAAGCCTTTGCAAGCCTCAACCCCTTTGACGGTGCGAACGAGGGGCCAGAAGGCCCCCATCGCCCGTGAAATCAGGCGGCAGCCAGCTTGGCCTTGACCTGGTTCACGATGCCAGCAAAAGCGGCCTTGTCGTGCACGGCGATGTCGGCGAGCACTTTGCGGTCGATTTCGATGGCGGCCTTCTTAAGGCCGTTGGCGAACTGGCTGTACGTCATGCCCAGTTCACGCGCAGCGGCGTTGATACGGGCAATCCACAGCTGACGGAACACACGCTTTTTGGTGCGGCGGTCACGGTAAGCGTACTGACCGGCCTTCATCACCGCCTGTTTGGCGATGCGGAAGACGTTGCCGCGGCGACCGCGGAAACCTTTGGCCAGGGCCAGGACTTTCTTGTGACGGGCGCGTGCCGTTACACCACGTTTGACGCGAGGCATATGAGTTCTCCTTGTTCGTCAGTGAATTACAGGCCAGCCGAAGGCAGCATCTGTGCCATGTGACCCATATTGGTCTCATGCACGGCCACTGCACCGCGAAGGTGGCGTTTGTTCTTGGTGGTCTTCTTGGTCAGGATGTGACGCTTGAAGGCTTGACCGCGCTTGACGGTTCCACCGGGACGAACACGGAAGCGCTTTTTGGCGCTGCTCTTGGTCTTCATCTTGGGCATTTGAATGCTCCTTTTATTTGTGCTCGTGAGGTGTCTGCAAAGAATTTGCAGCCTTGTTGACCCCGAGACACTTCTGACGGCCGGCTTTCGCCGACCGGATCGACAGGCCCGAAGGCCTGTCAAACCCCTTAGGCCGCAGCGGGCGCCTGAGGCGCTGCTTCGGCTTTGACCGCCCCCGGCTTTTTCTTGCCCGGCGCGATCATCATGATCATCTGGCGACCTTCGAGCTTGGGGAACTGCTCCACCACGATCAGGTCGGCCAACTCGTCGCGGATGCGCTGCAGCAGGGCCATGCCCAGCTCTTGGTGCGTGATCTCGCGGCCACGGAAACGCAGCGTGATCTTGCACTTGTCGCCATCGGCCAGAAAGCGGCGGATGTTGCGCATCTTGATGTTGTAGTCACCGTCATCGGTCCCGGGGCGGAATTTGACTTCCTTGATGTCGATGACCGTCTGCTTGGCCTTGGCTTCGGCCGCACGCTTTTGTTCCTGGTACTTGAACTTGCCGTAGTCGATCAGACGACACACCGGCGGGCTGGCCATGGGTGCAATTTCGACCAGATCCACATCCAGTTCCCCGGCCATGCGCAGGGCCTCGGCCAGCGACATGACGCCCATGGGCTCGTTTTCAGGGCCTGAAACTCGGATTTCAGGGGCCGAGATCTCACGGTTCAAGCGGTGCTTGCGTTCCTCGCGTTGGCGACGGTCACGAAATTCGGTAGCGATGACTCAAATCCTTTTCAAAAACAAGGCCGCACGAGGCAGCCCCAACCGCAGCTGTGCCCCGCAGGCCCAGTGTGGGTGAACACCATCAGGCTTTGGAAGCGATGTCCGAAGCGAGCCGTTCAATGAACGCATCGAGGGACATCACACCGAGGTCTTTGTTCCCTCGGGCGCGCACGGCAACAGTGCCTGCCGCCTTTTCCTTGTCGCCGGCGACCAGGATATAAGGCGGCTTTTGCAACGAGTGCTCGCGTATTTTATACGTGATTTTCTCGTTGCGCAGGTCCAGGGCCACCCTAAGGTCTTGATTTGCCAGTGATTTTTGGAGTTTTGCAGCGATTTCGCGACAGTAATCGGCCTGGGCATCGGTGATGTTGAGCACCGACACCTGCTCCGGGGCCAGCCAGGTGGGCAGCGCGCCCGCATGCTGCTCGACCAGAATGCCGATGAAGCGCTCGAGGCTGCCGACGATGGCGCGGTGCAGGATCACCGGGCGCTGGCGGCTGCCGTCTTCGGCGGTGTACTCGGCATCCAGGCGCTCGGACAGGTTGAAATCCACCTGGATGGTGCCGCACTGCCATTCGCGGCCGATGGCGTCCTTGAGGGTGTATTCGATCTTGGGGCCGTAGAAGGCACCGTCGCCCTCGGAGATGACGAACTCGCAGCCCGAATGGCGCAGGCTGTCCATCAGGGCCTTTTCGGCCTTGTCCCACAGCTCGTCCGAGCCGATGCGGGCCGCCGGGCGGGTCGAGACCTTGTAGAGGATGTCGGTGAAGCCGAAATCGGCGTAAACCTTCTTGAGCACCTGGGTGAAGGTGTCGCACTCGGCCAGGATCTGGTCTTCGGTGCAGAAGATGTGGCCGTCGTCCTGGGTGAAGCCGCGCACGCGCATGATGCCGTGCAGGCCGCCCGAGGGCTCGTTGCGGTGGCACTGGCCAAACTCGCCGTAGCGCAGCGGCAGGTCACGGTAGCTCTTGATGCCCTGCTTGAAGATCAGGATGTGGCCGGGACAGTTCATCGGCTTCAAGGCGTAGTCGCGCTTTTCCGACTCGGTGGTGAACATGTTCTCGCGGTACTTGTCCCAGTGACCGGTCTTCTCCCACAGGCTCTTGTCGATGATCTGCGGACCCTTGACCTCCAGGTAGCCGTTGTCCCGGTAGACCTGGCGCATGTACTGCTCCACCCGCTGCCACACCGTCCAGCCCTTGGGATGCCAGAACACCAGCCCTGGCGCGTGGTCGTCGATGTGAAACAGGTCGAGCTCGCGGCCCAGTTTGCGGTGGTCGCGCTTTTCGGCCTCTTCCAGGCGCAACAGGTACTGCTGCAGGTCTTCCTTGCTGGCCCAGGCGGTGCCATAAATGCGCTGCAGCATCTCGTTCTTGCTGTCGCCACGCCAGTAGGCGCCGGCCACTTTCATCAGCTTGAAGTGCTTGAGCTTGCCGGTGCTGGGCACGTGCGGGCCGCGGCAGAGGTCCTCAAAGCCGCCCTCGCGGTAGAGGCTGACCTCTTCACCCGCAGGGATGGCGCCAATGATCTCGGCCTTGTAATGCTCGCCCAGCCCCTTGAAATAAGCCACCGCCTCGTCGCGCGGCAGCACGCGGCGCAGCACCGGCTCGTCCTTGGCGGCGAGTTCGCCCATGCGCTTTTCGATGGTCACCAGGTCTTCCGGCGTGAAGGGGCGGCTGTAGGAGAAGTCGTAATAAAAGCCGTTGTCGATCACCGGCCCAATCGTCACCTGTGCCTCGGGAAACAGTTCCTTGACGGCATAGGCCAGCAGGTGGGCCGTGGAGTGGCGGATCATCTCCAGGCCCTCGGGGTCCTTGGCGGTCACGATGGCCAGTCGGGCATGGCGCTCGATGCGGAAGCTGGTGTCGACCAGCTGGCCATCGACCTTGCCGCCCAAGGCGGCCTTGGCCAGGCCGGCACCGATGGACGCGGCCACATCGGCCACCGTCACGGGGCCGGGAAACTCACGCTGGGAACCGTCTGGAAGTGTGATTTGAAGCATGTGGCAAAGCTCAATGGCTGGTGGGACAGGCTTTGAGCGCTGTCCCCAAAAACAAAAAAGCGCGGTCATGACCGCGCTGTTGAAACAAGAAAAAAAGCAGGCGCGAAACTGCCAGCCCTCACAGGCTCAGGAGCGGTGTCCAAGTTCGCGGTGTCATAACCCGTGCTGCCTTTCTTGCTCTTGTGGATTGAAGAAGCCACGATTTTCCCATAAAAAAACCCGGTCACGGGTGGGCGACCGGGTCTTGGGCGGCGGCATGCGCCGTCAGAAAATCAGTTTCACGCCCGTTTTGGATTGGATGAACTCGGGCGAGACGCCGTCGGCCAGTTCGACCACCTTCAGGCCCTGCTCGGTCACGTCCATCACGCCCAGGTCGGTGATGATGCGGTCAACCACCGCCTTGCCGGTCAGCGGCAGCGTGCACTCGGGCAGGATCTTGAGGTCTTCGGTGCCGTCCTTCTTTTTGGCCACGTGCTCCATCAGCACGATCACGCGCTTGACGCCGGCCACCAGGTCCATGGCGCCGCCCATGCCCTTGACCATCTTGCCGGGAATCATCCAGTTGGCCAGATCGCCCCGGTCGGTGACCTGCATGGCGCCCAGGATGGACAGGTTGATCTTGCCGCCGCGGATCATGGCGAAGGACTGGTCCGAGCCAAAGATGGACGAGCCCTTGATGGTCGTCACCGTCTGCTTGCCGGCATTGATCAGGTCGGCGTCCACCTCGTCCTCGAAGGGGAAAGGACCGATGCCCAGCATGCCGTTTTCGCTCTGCAGCCAGACCTCGATGTGGTCGGGCACGTGGTTGGCCACCAGGGTCGGGATGCCGATGCCCAGGTTGACATAAAAACCATCCTGCAGCTCGGAGGCCGCTTTGGCCGCCATTTGGTCTTGGGTCCAAGGCATGTTTTGCTCCTCATCGTTTGGGGACGCGCATGGGCGGTCCCGCACAGCGGTTTATTTTCGGTCGCGGGTGGTGCGCTTTTCAATGCGCTTTTCGGGGGTCGGGTTGTGCACGATGCGGTGCACATAGATGCCCGGCAGGTGGATGTCGTCGGGCGCCAGCTCGCCGGTGGCCACGATGCGCTCGACCTCCACCACACAGATCTTGCCGGCCGTGGCCGCTGCGGGGTTGAAGTTGCGGGCCGTCAGATTGAAGCGCAGGTTGCCCGAGCGGTCGGCCACATCGGCCTTGATGAGCGCAATGTCGGGCACCAGCGCGCGCTCCATGACGTAGGTCTCGCCATCGAACTCGCGCAGTTCCTTGCCTTCGGCCACCAGGGTGCCCACACCGGTCTTGGTGAAGAACGCCGGGATACCCGCACCGCCGGCGCGCAGCTTTTCGGCCAAGGTGCCCTGGGGCGTGAATTCGAGCTCGAGTTCACCGGCCAGAAACTGGCGCTCGAACTCTTTGTTCTCGCCCACATACGAGGCGATCATCTTTTTGATCTGGCGCGTTTCCAGCAATTTACCCAAGCCGAAGCCATCGACCCCGGCATTGTTGGAAATCGCCGTCAGGTTCTTCACGCCGCTGTCGCGCAGCGCGTCGATCAGGGCTTCGGGGATGCCGCACAGTCCAAAACCGCCCACGGCCAGCATCTGCCCGTCGGCCACGATGTCCTTGAGCGCCTCGGCGGCGGAGGGAAAGACTTTGTTCACTCGGGTCTCCTTGTGGGATGCATGGACGCTACCATACTACGTATTCAAATACGTAGTTTTTCGTAATGGACAGCCCTGAGACCGCGCGCCCGGACATCGACTACCGCCTGGCTTTTGACCTAGCCCCGGTGGGCATGGTGCTCTCGCGCAACCGCACCATGGTCGACTGCAACCAACGGGTGTGCGAGATGTTTGGCGCCACGCGTGAACAGCTCATTGGCCAGAGCTTTGTGCTCCTGTACCCCAGCGCCGATGAATACGAACGCACCGGCCTGCGCATCGCCCCCATCCTGAACGCCAATGGCGTGTATGCCGACGACCGGGTGATGAAGCGCGTGGGCGGCCGGCTGCAGGGCGAGACCTTCTGGTGCCACGTGACCGGCCGCGCCCTCAACCGAGAGGCCCCGCACGAGGCGGGCATCTGGACCTTTGAAGACCTGTCGGCGCGCAAACCCGTCAAGGCCGAACTCACCGCCCGCGAACGCGAGGTGGCCGCCCACCTGATGGCGGGGCTCACCAGCAAGGCCATTGGCCGGGCGCTGGGCATCAGCCACCGCACGGTGGAGATCTACCGCGTCAAGCTCATGCGCAAGTACCAGGCCAGCAGCGCCGCCGACCTGATCCAGAAACTGGTGCGCGGCTGAATCAGCCCTTGGCTTCGACCACTTCGGTCACGCAACGGAAGGCGTCGATCGCGGTGGGGAAGCCACAGTACACGGTGGCGTGCAGCATGACCTCGCGCAGCTCTTCGGGCGTGACGCCGTTGTTGAGCGCCCCGCGCACATGGGCCTTGAGCTCGTGCTGCTTGCCCTGCGCGGCCAGCATGGCCACCGTGATCAGGCTGCGCGTGCGCAAGTCCAGGCCCGGGCGCTGCCACACATTGCCCCAGGCGTTGCGGGTGATGAACTCCTGCATGGGCAAGGTGTAGTCGCTCGCGCCGGCCAGCGCGCGGTCCACGTATTCGGTCCCCATGACCTGGTTGCGGGTGGCCAGGCCGGCCTGCAAGGCGACGTCCTGGGGAAGGTCTTTCTGTGTTTTGGGCATGACAGGCTCCTGCGTCTGGGCTGAGCATAATGCCTGCACAGGAGAGTTGCATGAGCACACGTTACCCCTACCCCGACATCCAGGGCTTGCCCGAGGACCTGCGCAGCAAGATCCTTGAAGTGCAAGAGAAAGCGGGCTTTGTGCCCAATGTCTTTTTGGCCCTGGCCCGTCGCCCGGCCGAATGGCGCGCGTTTTTCGCCTACCACGACGCCCTCATGGTGCCCGAGTCGGTGGGCCGCGAAAGCGGGCTGAGCAAGGGCGAGCGCGAGATGATCGTCACCACCACCAGCGCGGCCAACCAGTGCCTGTACTGCGTGGTCGCGCACGGCGCGATCTTGCGCATTTACGAGAAAAAGCCGCTGGTGGCCGACCAGGTGGCGGTCAACCACCGCAAGGCCGACATCAGCCCGCGCCAGCGCGCCATGCTGGACTTCGCCATGAAGGTCTGCACCGCCTCGCACGCGGTCGACGACGCCGACTTTGCCGCGCTGCACGCGCACGGCTTTTCCGACGAGGACATCTGGGACATCACCGCCATCACCGCCTTCTTTGGCCTGTCCAACCGCATGGCCAGCGTGACCGGCATGATGCCCAACACCGAGTTCTACCTGATGGGCCGGGTGCCCAAAGCCAAGTCCTGAGGGTTCCACCCGGGCTCAAGCGCCAGGCCGGTTCCGGCCGCGGCTGGTGCTGGCCGACTCAGTCGGCGCTGACCAGTTGGCGAATCCAATCGGGCAGGTTCACCGCCTTCTGCCTGGGGAAGTCGACCCAGATGGTGGTGGCGCCACCGGCCGAATGGATGTCCTGCGGGCGATCGGCCGGCGCCAGCGTGCACCAGGTCTCGAAAGTGGTGCGGCCGGGGTCGCTCACGTACATGGTGGCCAAAACGTCCGCCGGATAGGCCAGCTGCTTGTAGAAGTTGCAAAACGCGTTCAGGATCACCGGGCCCTCCCCCTGGGGCTGGGGTTCACAGCCGATGGCGCGAAACCAGTCGATCCGGATCGTCTCCAGGTAACGGAAGTAAACCGTGTTGTTGACGTGCCCCATCGCGTCCATGTCGCCCCAGCGGACCGGGATGACCATCTGGTGCACCTGCTTCTTGCGCTCTGGCAACTCCAGCTTCATGCGCCCTCCTCAGACGGCAAAACCGTCGTCGGCCGCGATCACGGCCCCGTTGACAAAATGAGACTGGTCGCTGGCCAGCATGACGAGCACGGCATCCAGATCTTGCGGCTGACCCAGGCGCTTGCGCGGCAGCATGCCAATGAGTTTTTGCCCCTGCTCGGTCTGCCAGTGGTGGTGGTTGATCTCGGTGTCGATGTAGCCCGGGCAGATGGCGCTGACATTGATGCCAAAGCGGCCCCACTCCACCGCAAACGCCTTGGTCATCTGGATCACGGCGGCCTTGCTCATGCAATACACCCCGATCTGCGGCAGCACCTTGAGCCCCGCCATCGAGGCGATGTTGATGATGCGCCCACCGGTGAAACTGCCCGGCGCCGCCCCCTTGGCGCGGGCCAGCATGCGTTTGCCCACCTCCTGGGCCACAAAAAAGGCGCCCCGCACATTGGTGCCCATGATGAAGTCGTAGTCTTCCTCGGTCACGTCCTGGATGCGCTGGGTGGTGCTCACGCCCGAGTTGTTGACCAGGATGTCGATGCTGCCCATCTCGGTCTCGGCGTGGGCCACCGCGGCCTGGATGCTGGCGCGGTCGGTCACGTCCATGGCCACAACATGGGCATTGCCGCCCGCCGCCTCGATCTCGGCGCGCAAAGCCTTGAGCTTGTCGACCCGACGGCTGGCGAGCACCACACCGGCACCCGCCTGGGCCAGGGTGCGGGCGAATTGGGCGCCCAAGCCGCTCGAAGCGCCGGTCACCAGGGCCACGCGGCCCGACAGATCGATTTCGTATGCCATGACAACTCCTTGTTTTGCTTGTCACCATTTTGCGATGGAAGCCGTCGGCGGCCGCATAAAATGAGTCGCAAGCCCGACAGGGCCGCCTCTCCCAACTTTCAGTCAAGCAGCACATGAGCCCACAAGAGATTCTGGATACCTACGGTCCGCGCGAAGCCATGGAATACGACGTGGTCATCGTCGGTGCCGGGCCCGCGGGTCTGTCCACCGCCATCCGCCTCAAGCAACTGGCCGCCGAAAAGGGCCAGGACGTCTCGGTGGTGGTGCTGGAAAAGGGCGGCGAACCGGGCGCCCACATCCTGTCCGGCGCCGTCATGGACCCCAGGGCCCTGACCGAACTCTTTCCCGACTGGAAGCAACGCGGCGCGCCGCTCAATCAGCCGGTCACTGACGACGCCTGGAGCTTCCTGTCCGAGACGGGCGCCACCCGCACCCCCGGCATGTTTTTGCCCGAGTGCGCGCAGAACCACGGCAACTACATCATCAGCCTCTCCAACTTCACGCGCTGGCTGGCCCAGCAGGCCGAAAACCTGGGCGTGGAAATCTTCCCTGGCTTCACCGCCGCGGAAGTGCTCTACAACGACGACGGCAGCGTCAAGGGCGTGGCCACCGGCAACCTGGGGCTTGGCAAGGACGGCGAGCCGACCGAGAACTTCCAGCTGGGCATGGAGCTGCATGCCAAGTACACCGTGTTCGCCGAAGGCGCACGCGGCCACCTGGGCAAGCAGCTGATCGCCAAGTACAAGCTGGACGCAGGGCGCGACCCGCAGACCTATGGCATCGGCATCAAGGAAGTCTGGGAAATCGACCCCAGCCGCCACACCCCCGGTTTTGTCATGCACACCGCCGGCTGGCCCATGCAGAACGACACCTATGGCGGCGCCTTCATGTACCACATGGAGGACAACAAGATCGCCATCGGTTATGTGGTCGGTCTGGACTACGCCAACCCCTGGCTCAGCCCCTTTGAAGAGTTCCAGCGCTGGAAGACCCACCCCAACGTCAAGTGGTATTTCACCGACGACCAGGGCGAGGTCAACGCCAAGCGCCTGGGTTATGGCGCCCGCGCCATCACGGCCGGCGGCCTCATGAGCCTGCCCAAGACCGTGTTCCCGGGCGGTGCCCTGGTGGGCTGCGATGCCGGCTACCTGAATGTGAGCCGCATCAAGGGCAGCCACGCCGCCATCAAGACCGGCATGCTCGCCGCCGAGGCCGCCTACGAGGCCCTGGTGGCCGGTCGACAGCACGATGAGCTGAGCGCCTACCCCGAGGCCTTCGAGGCCAGCTGGCTCTACACCGAGCTCAACAAGTCGCGCAACTTCAAGACCTGGTTCAAGAAGGGCCTGACGGTGGCCACGCTGATGAACGGCTTCGAGCAGTTCGTGCTGCGCGGCCACATCCCCTGGACGCTGCGGCGCGACAAGGCCGACCACACCTATCTGAAGCCCGCGGCCGAGTGCGAAAAGATCGAGTACCCCAAGCCGGACGGCAAGCTCACCTTTGACCGCCTCTCGAGCGTGTTCATCAGCAACACCAACCACGAGGAAAACCAGCCGGCCCACCTGACGCTCAAGGACGCCTCGGTGCCTGTGGGCATCAACCTGGCCAAGTACGCCGGCCCCGAGTCGCGCTACTGCCCCGCCGGAGTTTACGAGTACGTGAAGAACGAAGACAACAGCGATCGCCTGCAGATCAACGCGCAAAACTGCGTGCACTGCAAAACCTGCGACATCAAGGACCCGACGCAAAACATCGTCTGGGTCACGCCCGAAGGCGGCGGTGGGCCGAACTACACCGGCATGTGAGCCCTCCACGCCCACCCTCAGGTCCGCCCCGGCGGGCCTTTTTTTTAACCCTGTTGAGCGCCAGGGCTCCGCACAAACCCCGATGCCCGGACGGGAACATTTGCAGATAATCAAATTTGTATGACAAGTTGATCCTCAACCTCATCCAGACCAACCACAGGAGCATTTCATGAAATTGAGCAAGTTGATGTTGGCCCTGGGACTGGCCGCAGGCGTCATGAGCGCCGCAGTCGCCCAGCAGATCACCATGCGTAACAGCATTTCCGTGGCGCAAAACTCCCACCAGGGTGAAGCCATCGACACCCTGGCACGCGAAGTTGAACGTCGCACCAACGGCCGCATCAAGATCCAGAACTTCTATTCCGGCTCTCTGGGTGGCGAGCGTGAATCCATCGAAGCCGTGCAACTGGGCACCCAGGAACTGGCGACCTCCTCCACCGGCCCGGTGCCCAACTTTGTGCCGGAAGCCCGTATCCTCGACGTGCCCTTCCTGTTCCGCGACAAGGCCCATGCCCGCGCTGTTCTGGACGGCCCGATCGGCGACGAACTGCTCTCCAAGTTCGAGTCCAAAGGCTTCAAGGCCCTGGCCTGGGGTGAAAACGGCGTGCGCCACATGACCAACAGCAAGCGCCCGGTCAATGGCCCGGACGACCTCAAGGGTCTGAAGATGCGCACCATGGAAAACCCGGTGCACGTGGCCGCCTACAAGAGCCTGGGCATCGTGACCACACCGATGGCCTTCCCAGAAGTGTTCACGGCCCTGCAGCAAGGCACAGTCGATGGCCAGGAAAACCCGCTGTCGGTGATCATGGCCGCCAACTTCGATCAGGTGCAAAAACACCTGACGCTGACCGGCCACGTGTACTCGCCGGTCGTGATCCTGATGAACAAGGGCGTCTGGGACAAGCTCAGCGCGGGTGACAAGCAAATCTTCCTGGATTCCGCCAAGGAAGCCGTCAAGGCCAACCGCGCCCGTGTGGACAAGGACGATGCCAACGGTGTGGCCGAACTGCGCCGCAAAGGCATGAACGTGATCGAGAACGTGGACAAGAGCCGCTTCATCGCCACCATGGGCCCGGCCATGGCCGAGTTCGAGAAGCAGTTCGGCAAGGCCAACCTCGACCGCATCCGCAACTTCCGCTAACCTGCCCCTGGCACGACGCCCGCTCAGTCTTGGTACTGGCGGGCGTTTTTTTCAGGCCCACTGCAGTCCAAGCCCATGAAAAACCTCTTTTTAAGTTTTGAGCGGAAGACCACCGCCCTGTCCATGCTGATCGCCTGCCTGATGCTGGCGCTGGCCGCTTGCCTGGGCATGTACCAGATCATCACCCGCTTCGTTCTCGAGACGCCCGCCGAGTGGACCGAGGTGCTGATCCGCTTCTCGCTGATCTGGATGGTTTTCATGGGCATCCCCATGGCCTTCCGCCAGGGCGCCATGGTCAGCGTGGATGTGCTCTACCGCTGGAGCGGCCCCGGCATGCGACGGGTTCTGGACACGGTGGTCGCGCTGGCGGCCCTGGTGCTGATCGGCATCATCATCTGGTGGGGCTGGAACTACGCCAACCGCGGCAAAGTGCAGTCGATGATCGGCCTCGAAGGGGTCTCGATGTTCTGGGCCTACCTGGCCATGCCGGTGGGCGCGCTGTTCAGCGTCTTCGGCATCCTGGGCAACTGGCTCGACCCTCAGCGCCTTGAACTGGAGACTGCGCAATGAGCGTGATGATGATTGTGACCATGGTGCTGTGCTTTGCACTCACCATTTCCGTGGCCGTCTCGATCGGCCTGTCCGCGATCGTGGGCATCCAGATCGGCAATGCCAACATGCTGATTTCGGTCAAGGAGATGTTCTCCTCGATCAACAAATTTCCCCTGGCCGCCATCCCTTTCTTCATTCTGGCGGGCAACCTGATGGAAACCGGCGGCATTTCGCGCCGGCTGGTTGAATTTGCCAAGAGCATTGTGGGTGGGATTCAGGGCGGTCTGCCCATGACCTGTGTGCTCACCTGCATGATCTTTGCAGCGGTCTCGGGCTCCTCGGTGGCCACCACGTTTGCCATCGGCACCATCCTGATCCCGGCCCTGATCAAACACGGCTACCCCACCACCTACGCCGCTTCGCTGCAAGCCACCTCGGCCGAGTTGGGTGTGATCATTCCGCCCTCCATCCCGATGATCCTTTACGGCGTGAGTGCCGAAGTCTCGATTGGCGAACTCTTCATCGCCGGCTTTGGGCCGGGCTTGCTGATCGGTATCGCACTGATGGTCTGGGTCTGGATCTACTGCAAGTACAAGGGCTGGGGCAAGAACGATGGCGATGGTCGCCTGGGCTTTGGCAAGGCCACCTGGCAGGCCGGCTGGGCACTGCTCATGCCCGTCATCATCCTGGGGGGTATTTACGGCGGCATCTTCACCCCCACCGAAGCCTCGGCCGTCGCGGTCTTCTACGCCCTGATCGTGGGCATGGTGATCTACCGCGAAATCGGCATCAAGGACCTCTATGCCATTCTGCGCAAGTCGGTGCTGTCCAGTGCGGTGATCATGTTCATCATCGCCAATGCCGGCCTGTTTGCCTTCCTGATCACCCGCGCCGGGGTGCCCGATGCCATCGGTCACTGGCTGGAAGACGTGCTCAAGTCGCCCTTCTACTTCATGCTGGGCGTGAACGCCGCCCTGTTCCTGATCGGCATGTTCATCGAAACCAGTGCCGCCATCATCGTGCTGGCCCCGATCCTGGCGCCCGTGGCGGTGCACTTCGGCATCGACCCGGTGCACTTCGGCCTGATCATGGTGGTGAACCTGGCCCTGGGCATGATCACACCGCCCTTTGGGGTCAACCTGTTCGCCGCCTGCACCGTGGCGCGCATCTCGCTCGACCGGATCATTCGTGACCTCATCCCCTTCGTATTGGTGATCCTGGCTTGCCTGATGGTGATCAGCTATGTGCCGGCGATTTCGCTGACGCTGCGAGACCTCGTTTACGCGAAATAAAGCTAGAATAGCTCGGTCAGGAGAGTGTTCGGGACGGGCCCAAAGCCTTCCCGAACCGCCGAAGGCGCAGGCGGTGGCAAGCCCGCTGAACGCTCAGGCAAAAGGACTGACAAAGCGTCTGACCAGACGTTGCCTCACTGGAGAGAGGTGCCGGGTCATCGAACCACGGCACCCACCGAAGGAGCAAACCGCAGAACGTGTCCACGTTCCCGGTGAATCTCTCAGGTAAAGCGGACAGCGAGGGCCCACCACGGCATGTGCCTTGGTGAACTGTGCCCTTGGAAGCCCCATGTCCGCTGACCCCAACCTGCTGACCACCCCCCTGCATGCCTTGCACCTCGAACTCGGTGCGCGCATGGTGCCTTTTGCCGGCTACAGCATGCCGGTCCAGTACCCCGCTGGCCTGGTGGCCGAGCACCACCACACCCGCACGGCGGCCGGCCTGTTTGACGTCTCGCACATGGGCCAGTTGCGCTTGCATGGCAGCGAGGCCGCCGCCGCGTTCGAGAGCCTGATGCCGGTCGACGTGATCGGCCTGGGCCTGCACAAACAGCGCTACGGGCTCTTGCTCAATGACGATGGCGGCATCATCGATGACCTGATGTTCGTCAACCGGGGCGAGGATCTTTTCGTCATCGTCAATGGCGCCTGCAAGCACGGCGACCTGGCCCACATCCAGAGCCGCATCGGCCAGCGCTGCACCATCGAGCCGCAATTCGACCGTGCGCTCTTGGCCCTGCAAGGCCCGCAGGCCGTCACCGCCCTGGCCCGTCTGCTGCCCGGCGTGGAGCAAAGGGTCTTCATGACCGGTATGTCCGCACACTGGAACGGGGCCGACCTGTACATCACCCGCAGCGGCTACACCGGCGAAGACGGCTTTGAGATTTCCCTGCCCGCCCGCAGCGCCGAGGCTTTTGCCCGGGCCCTACTGGCCCAAGCCGAAGTCAAGCCCATCGGTCTGGGCGCACGCAACTCGCTGCGCCTGGAAGCCGGACTGTGCCTGTATGGCAACGACATCGACACCACGACCACCCCGGTCGAAGCGAATCTGAACTGGGCCATGCAGAAGGTGCGCCGCACCGGGGGCGCCCGAGCTGGGGGCTTTCCCGGCGCCGACAAGGTGCTGGCACAACTCGATGGCAGCCAGCCGCTCCAGCGCATTCGCGTGGGCCTGGTTGGCCTGGAACGCGTGCCGGTGCGCGAGCATGTGGAACTGCACAACACCCGCGGCCAGAAGATCGGCGAAGTCAGCAGCGGCCTGCTCGCCCCGACCGCGGACAAGCCGGTGGCGCTGGCCTATGTGCAGGCAGAATACGCCGCCGTGGGCACCCGTCTGAACGCCATGGTGCGCGGCAAAGCCGTGCCGATGGAAGTCAGCCCCCTGCCCTTCGTCCCCAACCGCTATTTCCGCGGCTGATTCCCACCCAAACAATCGGGATCTGACCCCAATTGATTACCAGGAGCACACCATGAGCCTCAAGTACACCGAAGACCACGAATGGATCCGCGTCGAGGGCGACGTTGCCGTCGTCGGCATCACCCACCATGCACAAGACGCGCTGGGCGACGTGGTGTTTGTGGACCTGCCCGCAGTGGGCCAGTCCTTTGCCCAGAAAGAGGTGGCCGGTGTGGTCGAGTCGGTCAAGGCCGCCGCCGACGTCTACATGCCCGTGACGGGCGAAATCGTCGAGGTCAATGAAGAACTGCGCGGCGACCCGGCGCTGGCCAACAGCGATCCCCTGGACAAGGGCTGGTTCTTCAAGGTCAAGCTGAGCCAGCCTGCCGAGGTCGATGCCCTGCTCGACGAGACGGCTTACAAACAGTTCACGGCCGCCTGATCCGCCAAGCCTTGAATGAAGGGCTTGTGCCAAGCCCTTTGTTGAATGTTTCAACGGAGCCCGCCATGCTGATGTCTGCCCACCGCCCTCTCGGAGACCTCGAAAACCCGTCCGAATTCATCGCGCGCCACATCGGCATCGGTGCGCAGGACGAGGCGCACATGCTCAGCGTCATCGGCGAGGCCTCGCGCCGCGCCCTGATCGAATCCATCGTGCCGCGCTCGATCGCCCGCAGCCAGGCCATGCAGCTGCCGGCGCCGGTCACCGAGGCCGCCGCACTTGACGAGCTCAAGCGGATTGCACGCAAGAACAAGCTCTACAAGAGTTTCATCGGCCAGGGTTACCACGGCACCCACACGCCCGGCGTCATCCTGCGCAACATCCTCGAAAACCCCGCCTGGTACACCGCCTACACGCCCTATCAGGCCGAGATTTCGCAGGGCCGCATGGAAGCGCTGGTCAATTTCCAGACCATGGTCTGCGACCTCACCGGCATGGCCATTGCCAACGCCTCCATGCTCGACGAAGCCACCGCGGCGGCCGAAGCCATGACGCTGGCCCGGCGCTCGGTCAAGGCCAAAGGGCAACGCTTCATCGTCGCCGGCGATGCGCATCCGCAGACCATCGAGGTCATCCGCACCCGGGCCGCGCCGCTGGGCATCGAGGTGGTGCTGGCAGAGAGCGACGCCCACTGGCATGCGCTGCTGGAGGGCGACGACTACTTCGCGGTGCTGGAACAGTACCCCTCGACCACCGGACGCTTGGGTCAGGACACGGGAGACACCATCAAGGTGCACGCGAAGAACGCGGCCTACATCGTGGCGGCCGATCTGCTGTCCCTGACCCTGCTCAAGCCCCCCGGGGAATGGGACGGCGGCGGTGTGCATGGGGCAGACATCGTGGTGGGCACCACCCAGCGCTTTGGCATGCCCATGGGTGCTGGGGGTCCGCACGCGGCCTTCATGGCCTGCCGTGATGCCTACAAGCGCTCCCTGCCTGGCCGCCTGGTGGGCGTGAGCGTGGACGCCCATGGCCACCCGGCCTACCGCCTGGCCCTGCAGACGCGCGAGCAGCACATCCGCCGCGAAAAAGCCACCTCCAACATCTGCACCGCGCAGGTGCTGCCCGCCGTGGTGGCCAGCATGTACGCGGTCTACCATGGCCCCGAAGGCCTCAAGCGCATCGCGCAGCGCATCGCCAGCTACACCGCGGTGCTGGCCCACGGCCTGCAACAGATGGGCTACAGCCTGGTCCATGAGCACGCTTTTGACACCCTGAGCCTGCAGGTCGGGGCCGACCGTGCGCGCGAATTGGCGCAACGCGCTGTGCAACGCGGGATGAACATCCGCGTGCTGTGGGACGACCAGGTCGGCCTCACCCTCGACGAAACCACCACCCGCGAAGACATCCAAGGCCTTTGGGCGGTCTTCGCCAGCCAGGGCCAGGCGCTGCCCGATTTCGAACGCTTCGAAAAAGGCATCGCCCCGCGGATCCCCGAATCGCTGCAGCGCACCAGCGCCTTCCTGACGCACCCGGTCTTCAACCGCTACCACTCCGAGACCGGCATGCTGCGCTACATCCGCCAGCTCTCCGACAAGGACCTGGCCCTGGACCGCACCATGATCCCGCTGGGCAGCTGCACCATGAAGCTCAACGCCACCAGCGAGATGATCCCCATCACCTGGCCCGAGTTCGCCCAGCCGCACCCCTTTGCCCCGGCCGACCAGCTGCAGGGTTATGCCGAGCTGGACCAGCAGCTGCGCGACTGGTTGTGCCAGGCCACCGGCTACAGAGGCATCAGCCTGCAGCCCAATGCCGGATCGCAAGGCGAATACGCGGGCCTCTTGGTCATTCAGGCCTACCACCGCGCCCGTGGTGAAGGTCACCGCAACATTTGTCTGATCCCGTCGAGTGCCCACGGCACCAACCCCGCCAGCGCCCAGATGGTGGGCATGCAGGTCGTGGTGACCCAATGCGACGACAACGGCAATGTGGACATGGCCGACCTGAAGGCCAAATGCGAGCAGCACAGCGCCAAGCTGGCCGCCGTCATGATCACCTACCCCAGCACGCACGGCGTGTTTGAGACGCAAGTCAAAGCGCTGTGCGAGCTGGTGCACCAGCATGGCGGGCGCGTCTATGTGGACGGCGCCAACATGAACGCCCTGGTGGGCGTGGCCGCGCCGGGCGAGTTCGGTGGCGATGTGAGCCACCTGAATCTGCACAAGACCTTCTGCATCCCGCACGGCGGTGGCGGCCCCGGCGTCGGCCCCGTCTGCGTGGTCGAAGACCTGGTGCCCTATTTGCCCGGTCACGCCACCGGCGGCTTGCCGGTCAACGGCGTGGGCGCAGTCAGCGCTGCCCCCTTGGGCAACGCTGCCGTGCTGCCCATCAGCTGGATGTACTGCCGCATGATGGGCGCCGAAGGCCTG
>Ga0315900_10002649_pt1 | contig 26983 bp, 23 predicted proteins | sample LakEriMetagenome_FD_203521 | JGI IMG/M metagenome (GOLD analysis project Ga0315900, IMG submission 203521) | Freshwater fungal communities from buoy surface, Lake Erie, Ohio, United States - Buoy 12 MA114 | ecosystem: Environmental > Aquatic > Freshwater > Lake > Lake biofilm | place: USA: Lake...
TTTATCGATGATGCCGCGGGCGGTTTCATCGTCCGGTGCATCCGCGCCACGCAGTTGGCGATAGATATGCTGAACCGCTTCCAGTTCAGAGTTGGAAGTGTCCTTGTTCAATGTGTTATAGATGATCGCGTAATCACCGCTGACTTCTTCCTTCTGGATGAATACACTCTTCACCTCCATCTCTACGATGATATCGATCTCTTTTGGCGACAGTACGGTATCACGCTCCATCACCACTTCGTTACGCTCGATGGATACCACCTCACCTGAATCCTCATCTACGAAATCTTCCACCCAGGTCCTCAGAACGCGGGCGGCCAGGCGTTTGCCTTCATATTTCTGAAGCGATTTCTTATCCGCCTTCACCTCGTCCGCCATGCCGAACAACTCAAGGATATCCTTGTCTGTTTCAAAGCCAATGGAACGCAAGAGGGTAGTTACAGGGAATTTCTTCTTCCTGTCGATGTACGCATACATGACATTGTTGATGTCAGTAGCAAATTCCATCCAGGCGCCTTTGAAAGGGATCACCCTCGCAGAATAGATCTTGGTTCCGTTGGGGTGGATGGATTGCCCGAAGAATACCCCGGGAGAACGGTGAAGCTGGGAAACGACCACCCTTTCAGCACCATTGATCACGAATGTACCGCGGGGGGTCATATAGGGAATATTGCCCAGGAAAACGTCCTGCACAATAGTCTGGAAGTCAACGTGTTCCTCGTCATTACAGCTGAGCCTGAGCTTAGCCTTGAGGGGTACAGCATAGGTAAGACCCCGCTCCATACACTCTTCAATGGTGTAGCGTGGCGGGTCAATGAAATAGTCTAAAAACTCGAGAACAAAGATGTTCCGGGTATCCGTGATCGGGAAGTTCTCTTTGAACACCCTGAATAGCCCCTCAATATTCCTTCTGTCCGGGGTCGTTTCAAGTTGGAAAAACTCCTTGAACGACTGGATCTGGATTTCCAGAAGATCTGGTGCATCGGCCTGGTGTCTGACCTTTCCGAAGTGCATTCTGCCGTTTTGAGCCAGTTTCGTTGAAGACATATTTTAAAAGCGCTTTTAAGATTATAAAGACGACAATACAATCCTTATCTGAAAGAAACCTTTCAAAAAAGATTGATAATCAATCACTTAGGATTGTGTTGTAACGTCAATTTTTTAGGCCTAAAAATCAAAGGAACGCAAAGGTAGCGGAAAATTCTGCTTTACCCAAATTTTCTGGGTTCGGAGCAATGAATGACCTGTCCGAAATCTTCACTTCGGACGGGGCGACCATTAATTCGTAAAGCATACTCCCAGGCTTAGCCAGAAATTCTGAAAATTCCCGGTCCGGAATACCGTGCTTTTGTTCGTCGAATAGTTGTATCCCGCCGCAAGTATGAACTTGGTTGGATTGGTTACCCCCATATTGATCAGGGTACCTATCTGGGGTCGGGCCACGAAGCCCCATCCCTTATCATCAGTGACATAGATGTTGTAGTATGTTTTGTAAGCGGCATACTGACCACCCAGTCCGATACCCGCATAAGGAACGAATTTGCCATGGGTGCCGAAATAGTAAAATACATCCACGGTCATTGGGAGCGAGAATACAAAACGCTGGTTGTCCGTAGTTATAGCTGAGGTCTGGTCCTCATTTTCATAGGTTTGCCGGGGTACATACTCTTCAAAGTTGTTCCAACCCAAGGTGGCGCCAACAGAAAAATTCTCTTTCACGAAACGGCGGTACTCGACTTTACCTCCTAACAGCGAAGGCTTTGTTACAAAATCTCCTGTTGGAAAGCCAACTTCCCAGGATATCCCGTACAGGTTATGGAGTCGCTGTGCGTCTGCCTCGGTGGCAGTTAACGAAAAAAAGGCTATGATAAAAAAGAGCTTCTTCATGTTCATCATTTTTTAACGTATGGGGACTGTCCAAATGCCTGCTTTATGCCGTCGACGGTTCTGGTCACATTGGTAGATTCCGTTGAAGACAATACGCCAGAGAGCTGGAACAACCAAATGGCCTGGAGATTTCTGTTTGTCGGAGCGTTTCTCAGATCAAAGGTTTCCGTTATGAAATCCCCGACACTGTATTTATACACTTGGGGAGGAAGCGGGTAAAAAGGCGGGAAGCAGCCCCAGAAATCACAGAATCCCGGATACCCAGGATAACCCCACCACCAACCCGGAGGGTAAATGACACCTGTATTCACCTGCCTGATGGCAATGGTGCGGAGCAGCAGATCAGGCCTGGTCGGGCGGGGCACAAAACGGAATCCTCTTGCATTCATCTGGTTCCTGATCTCTCCCACGATAGCCTGGGCTGCAGGGCCGGTAATAACGGTATCGTTGCTGGCGCTGTTAGACACCCTGGCGATGGTATCAGAAATAAAATACGTTGTGTATGATGAAAAATCGGCCTCTTTTGACCGGGTAGAGGAAACCACAAACGCATTCGAGAGCCTTGATGTATCCGGCTGCTTCTCGCAGGAAAACAGGGCTGAAAGGGCTACTGATCCAAACAATAATATCTTCTTCATGATGATGTAATTGCGCGGCAAAACTATGTCAGCATGCGTCGCAGAATAAGCGTCGTTTGTTCCAAAACAACCTACTGTTATAACAAGAGGGTTCTTTATCACCGGGGATCCCCGAAAGCATAGCGAGAACTGCCAGGACTTCAGCGTTGGAATAAAAAAAGGGCCGTCGCTTTATTGCGACGGCCCTCACGATATGGTAAGAACTGAGCTTACTTAACTTCTACGTCAGCACCAGCTTCTTTCAGCTTAGCTACGAGGTCATCAGCTTCTGCCTTAGAAACGCCTTCTTTGATCGCTTTTGGAGCGCCATCAACGAGGTCTTTTGCTTCTTTCAGACCGAGGCCAGTCAGATCCTTAACGATCTTTACAACAGCGAGTTTGTTAGCACCACCGCTTTTCAGAACTACATCAAATGCAGTCTTCTCTTCAGCAGCAGCAGCAGCAGGCGCAGCAGCTACAGCTACGGCAGCAGCAGCAGCAGGCTCAATGCCATACTCATCTTTCAGGATCTTTGCCAGTTCACTTACTTCTTTCACGCTAAGGCTTACCAGTTGCTCAGCGAATGCTTTTAAATCAGCCATTTTACTTGAATTTTTACCGTCTTCATCTCATTATTTGATCCGACGGCAGGTTTAAAAAAATTACCCGGGATCGCCCCCCGGATTGGGCCTTATCATTGACTAATTGGCTCATTGGCTAATTAGCTAATTGATCGTCTTTTTACCGGCTATCTCCCCAATTAGCCAATTAGCTAATCAGTTAATCAGCCAATTGTTTACTCTGCCCGCTCTTCAAGAGCCTTGACCAGGCTGGCCAGTTTACCGCCCGCGTTAAGCGCGCCGATAACATTCTTGGCCGGGGCCTGCAATGCACTGATGATCTCGCCAACCAGGTCCTGCTTGCTCTTCAGATCCTTCAGGGCGCTGAGCTGGTCGTTCCCTACGAATACATCACCATCAATGAAAGCCGCTTTCAGAACGGGTTTCTCGGTGTTTGCATCCTTGCGGAAGCTGCTGATGATCAGGGCTGGCTCTTTAGCGTTCTCAGAGAACATCAGGGCAGTAACTCCGTGAAGGGAATCAAACGCGCCTTCAAAACGGCTGCTGTCCAGTTGCTCAAGAGCTTTACGGATGAGGGTGTTCTTAGCCACCTTCATTTCAACATTTTTTGCGAAGCATATGCGGCGCAGTTTTGACACCTGTGCAACGCTCAATGCTTCTGTATTGGTAAGGTAGAAGTTGTTATACTGAGAGAACTTGCCTTTCAGTATTTCGATCACTTCATTTTTTTCCTGCTTGTTCATTGTTACGCTTTTAGATTGTTTACGTTAACCAAAGAATTAATGAATAAGAACTTTGGTGTCAATGGAGATGCTTGGGCTCATTGTGCTGGCCATGTATACACTCCTCAGGTAGGTACCTTTAGCTGAAGATGGCTTTGCCCTAATGATGGCGTTCAGCAATTCCTGGCTGTTCTCAGACAGTTTATCAGGCGAAAAACTCACCCTTCCGATGGAAGCATGAATGATACCAGCCTTATCCACTTTGAAAGCAACCTTACCAGCTTTAACGTCAGCAACCGCAGCGCTTACGTCGTTTGTGACTGTTCCGGTTTTGGGGTTTGGCATCAGGTTACGAGGACCGAGGATCTTACCCAGTTTACCGATACGGGGCATAACTGATGGAGTAGCGATGATCACATCGATATCCGTCCAACCGCCTTCTATCTTCTGGATGAACTCGTCAAGTCCTACGAAATCTGCACCGGCTGTTTTTGCTTCCGCCTCTTTATCAGGCGTGCAGAGAACCAGAACTTTCTTTGTTTTACCCGTTCCATGCGGAAGGGTAACAGTGCCCCTGATCGCCTGGTCAGCCTTCTTGGGGTCTACGCCAAGACGGATGTGCAGGTCCACGGAGCTATCGAATTTTGTGCAATTCACTTCTTTTACCAAAGCAGATGCATCGTGCAGGGAATAGTTCTTATTGCTATCCACTTTAGCGGCTACTGCTTTCCTTTTTTTAGTGATTCCCATTGTAATCTTTTTATAATCCTTGCTGGATAGTTAAAAATTAATTTCCCCAGGGGGCCTGTCCGTCAACGGTGATACCCATACTGCGGGCTGTACCGGCAACCATTCTCATGGCGCTTTCCACTGTGAAACAGTTCAGGTCAGACATCTTGTCCTTGGCGATGACCTCAACCTGATCCCAGTTCACTTTTCCCACCTTGTTGCGGTTTGGCTCTTTGGAACCACTTTGGAGTTTAGCCGCTTCCAGCAACTGTACGGAAGCAGGGGCAGTTTTGATAACAAAATCAAATGATTTGTCAGAATAGACGGTGATCAACACTGGGCAGACCTTGCCCATTTTGTCCTGGGTCCTGGCATTGAACTGCTTACAGAACTCCATGATGTTGACACCTTTCGAACCTAAGGCAGGTCCAACGGGAGGCGCAGGGTTGGCCTGGCCGCCTTTTACCTGCAGCTTTACGTAGCCGGTAATCTCTTTTGCCATTTTAAATTTTTTTTGGTGATAACGTCACACCCAAGGCATGACTCCCAAAGCCATTCAATAAAGAACTTCTTAATTGGGGCAGCAAAGGTAAGCTAAAAACTCAAAAAAGCAAAGGCAAAAAGCAAAAAAGACCACCGGGGCCTGATCCATGCCTGATCCATGCCTGATCTATGCCTGATAATGCCTGATTCAGGCCCGATCCGGCCCAAGATCCGGCCAAATACCAGCGATCCAGTCCGCTAATGGTCCTCACTCACTCCTTTTGAGGCAGACCGGCATCCCACCGGAATCAAACTGCTTCCGGGTAAACAGAAAACGGGGGATGCTGTCAGGCTTCAATCAGCGAGGACAAGATTCACGGCATGTCAGAATCCCCGGGAACAAATGCCCTGCTAAACCGGCTTCATTTCTCACCTGGCTGTCGCCGGGTGAACGTTCACCCCGGGCGGTTACCCATCAGGATGCTCATTCAGGCGCCGTTTTTTACCCATCCGGGTCATCGCGGTATACATTCCATTACATCGCTTATCTTCACATCCGGGACGTTAATTTGTTTTTTTTATTAATTGCACTAATCTTCATAATTTTCGTACATAACCCGAATCTCTAAATTCAATTTCAAAACGCTACAACTATGGCCAAAGCAAAGAAGTCACCAGCAAAAAAAGCAGCGAAAAAACCAGTAGCTAAGAAAGCTGCCAAGAAAGCTGTTGCAAAAAAAGCAAAGAAAGCAGTCGCAAAAAAAGCAGTTAAAAAAGCTGTTGCAAAAAAAGCTAAGAAAGCTGTTGCGAAAAAAGCAGTTAAAAAAGCTGTTGCAAAAAAAGCAGTTAAGAAAGCTGCGGTAAAAAAGGCTAAGAAAACTGTAGTTAAGGCTGCAGTAAAGAAAGCCGTTGTAAAGAAAGCTAAAAAAGCTGTGGTAAAAGCTGCAGTAAAAAAGGCTGTTGTAAAAAAAGCCAAGAAGACTGTAGTTAAGGCTGCAGTAAAAAAGGCCGTTGCGAAAAAAGTTAAAAAGGCTGTTGTTGCAGCAGTTGCAGCTCCTGCAATTGCAGAGGTTCTTGCTCCTGCACCAGCTCCTGAGACTACGACTCCTTCTGAAGGACAAGCCTAGCCTCACGCAAACTAAAAACGAAAAAAGACCTTCAATAGAAGGTCTTTTTTCGTGTATGTAAGCCCGTTAGTCTCAGGTTTCCCTGACAATGAGCCGGGGCTCAAGAATACTTTTGGATGGCGGAAGTCCGAGTTCCTTATTCTTCAACTGATGGAGCAGTGATGTAACAGCTTCCCTCCCGATCAGCTCTATGGGCTGTGCTACAACAGTGACCGAAGGCGTACCAAGCCGGAACAGGTCATTGTCATCAAAACAGATCATCCCCATATCGCCTGGAACTCTCTTGCCGGATACACGAAGACTCTCCAGCCCGTAAACACCCAAGTAGTTGGTGGTAAAAAACAGCGCATCAGGATTTTGTTCGGCAATGAAATTGGCGATCCTTGCAACCGACCGGTCTTTCCCCTGGTCAAAATCAAGTTTCAGTACCTTATGCCCGTCTGCCCCCTGCCCCTGGTCTATCAGGGCCTTCTCGTAGCCTTCATACCGTTGCTGCATTTGAACCTGCGCCGAATTGGTGGTCACCATGCCAATTCTTTTATACCCCTTCCTGACCAGGTACATGGTGGCTTCGTAGGCACCCTTGAAGTTATCTACGGTTACATAACTGGTATCCAAGTCGGGGAAATAGCGGTCGATCAGAACGATTGCCTTTTTCTCATCCTTCAACCGTTCGAGTTCCTGCTTCATTCCTGGTGTGGGCGTGATCAGGAAACCGTCCATCTGGCGGTGCTTAAGCATATTGATCAGGCTGCTGGCCTTGGTTTCATTATTCTCGGTACAACAAAACATCACCGTATAGCCAAACTTGTCCGCTTCCTCCTCCACCACTTTTGCCAGGTTGGCAAAAAAAGGATTCGAAATGTCTTCCACGATCAGTCCCAGGGTATGGGTCTGACCTGTGCGCAATCCGCGCGCGATCTGGTTGGGCCTGTAGTTCAGTTTGCTGGCGATCCCCATGATCTCATTCTTGAGATCCTCACTGATCCTCTTCTCCTTGGCTTTGCCGTTCAATACAAAGGAGACCGTTGTGGTAGATACCCCGGCCTCATTGGCTATGTCCTTTATAGAGACAGATTTCATATTTTAAATATACCATTTAAGCCCTTACAGGCGAAAATAAAAAAACCCCCATTGGGGGGTTTTATGAAATTACTTAAAAATATCGCTTAGGCGATCTTCTCCACCTGCATATAATTCAGCTCCACAGGGGTAGCCCGGCCAAAGATCTTTACCGTTACCTTCAGTTTCTTCTTCTCATCATTCACTTCTTCGATCACACCGTTAAAGTCGTTAAACGGCCCGTCAATGATCTTAATGGTTTCACCAACAATGAAAGGCTCACTCATGGTCATACCACCAGCATCGCTCATCTCATCCACCTTGCCCAGCATCTTGTTGACCTCAGATTTCCGCAGGGCAACGGGGTTGTCCTTTCCAAGAAAATGGATCACATTGGTCATATTCTTGATGCTGGAGATGATGTCATCGTTCAATTTTCCGCTTTCCACCTCAATCATCACATAGCCGGGATAGAAATTACGCTCCCGCATCACCTTCTTGCCATTCTGTACCTTGTATACCTTCTCTACGGGCAGAAAAATTTGCTTGATGATCTTGTCCCAACCATTACGCAGGATGTCCTTATCCAGGTATTCCTTGATCTTCTTTTCCTTTCCGCTCACCACCCGCAGCACATACCATTTGGTAGTCTCCTTGGTTTCCTGTTGAGTTTGAGTTTCTTCCATTATTATTTAAATAAGGAGTATACGAATTTTAAAACACCATTGCTGGCCAGATCCATTACCCATACCAGGGCGGTGATCACCAAGGTAGCTACCAGCACGATCATGGTTGACTGCTGCAATTGCTCCCAGGTAGGCCAGGTCACCCGCTCCAGTAACTCTTTGTAAGAATCTTTGAAATATGCTTCTACCTTCTTCATAATAAAAGATTGCACGGGTACTAGGATTCGAACCCAGACTGAAGGTTTTGGAGACCTCTGTACTACCGTTATACTATACCCGTATCACAATTCCCCGGCTTCCCGAAAGAACTATTTTTAAGATAACAAAGTACCCAGGCATAAGCCTGAGTACTTTGCAAATGTAAGTTTTATCCTGATCATTAACCTTTTACAAGGTTAACAAGATTACTTAAGGATGTCGGTAACCTGTCCGGCACCTACTGTACGTCCACCTTCGCGGATCGCGAACTTAAGACCTTTCTCCATTGCAATGGGATTGATCAGGCGAACAGTCAGGTTGATGTTATCACCAGGCATTACCATTTCAACACCCGCTGGCAGTTCAACTTCACCTGTTACGTCAGTTGTACGGAAGTAGAACTGAGGACGATACTTCTGGAAGAATGGAGTGTGACGTCCACCTTCTTCCTTGCTCAGTACGTAAACCTCACCTTTGAATTCAGTGTGCGGAGTGATGGAACCAGGCTTACAGATTACCATACCACGACGGATATCTTTCTTCTCAATACCACGGAGCAGCAGACCGGCATTATCACCAGCTTCACCCTCGTCAAGGAGCTTACGGAACATCTCAACACCTGTACAGGTTGAAGTCAGGGGCGCTTCGATAAGACCTACGATCTCAACGGCTTCACCCACTTTGATACGTCCACGCTCGATACGGCCGGTAGCAACGGTACCACGACCAGTAATGGTGAAAACGTCTTCAACTGACATCAGGAAAGGCTGATCAACCGGGCGGGGAGGCAGAGGAATGTAGGTATCTACAGCTTCCATCAGCTCCATAACCTTCTCAACCCACTTCTCATCACCAGCGAGGGCACCGGTAGCAGAACCCTGGATGATCGGTGTGTTATCACCATCGAATCCATAAGAGCTCAGCAGTTCGCGGATCTCCATCTCAACGAGTTCCAGAAGTTCCGGATCGTCAACCAGGTCAACTTTATTCATAAATACCACGATACGGGGTACACCTACCTGGCGGGCAAGCAGGATGTGCTCCTTTGTTTGTGGCATAGGTCCGTCTGTAGCGGCTACAACCAGGATAGCACCGTCCATCTGGGCAGCACCAGTGATCATGTTCTTCACATAGTCAGCGTGACCGGGACAGTCAACGTGAGCATAGTGGCGGTTTGCAGTCTGATACTCCACGTGCGCTGTATTGATGGTAATACCACGCTCTTTTTCTTCAGGAGCAGCATCGATTTCATCATACTTCTTTTCCTGTGCCCATCCTTTTTTCGCAAGGATGTTTGTAATAGCAGCAGTCAAAGTGGTCTTACCATGGTCAACGTGACCGATAGTACCAACGTTAACGTGGGGTTTATCCCGCTTAAATTGCTCTTTAGACATTGTTATCCATTTTAGGTTGTGTATACAATTGTTATATGCTAGGCAGACAAGCTGCTTTTTGCTGTGTTTTTGAGCCGTTAGTGAGAATCGAACTCACGACCTCTTCCCTACCAAGGAAGTGCTCTACCCCTGAGCTACAACGGCTAATTACCCAAGTGGCCGGCCACCGGCAAGCAGCCAGAATCCTGGCTGCAGCACCGGTAACCTAAAAAGAGCGGGAGACGAGTCTCGAACTCGCGACCTATAGCTTGGAAGGCTATCGCTCTACCAATTGAGCTACTCCCGCATTAATCCGCCCCCGTTACCAGGATTGGCGCAGTTCCGGTTGATCGGAACAAGTGGGCAGGAGAGGATTCGAACCTCTGAAGTCGAAAGACAGCGGATTTACAGTCCGCCCCATTTGGCCGCTCTGGAACCTGCCCAACCTATCAAAGAGCCACTTGTCGGAATCGAACCAACGACCTACTGATTACAAATCAGTTGCTCTACCGGCTGAGCTAAAGTGGCTTATTCCTGCACTGCGTTTAAAGAACTTACCCCATTTTTTGGGAAGGCAAAGGTAATGGAAATTGTGAAATGCAAAAATTTTGAAAAAGAAATAATTACCCGGGAAGAAAAAAAAGGGCCTTACCGGCCCTTTGCTTATGCAGCTTGTTTCTGTTTCGTTTTTTTAATCTGGGAAATAATGGACTCGAGGGCATTATCAAATGAGGCTTCGAACGATTTTGAGGTGTGTTTGACAAAAAACTCGTGGCGGGGAACCTTGACCCTGATTTCGGCAACTTTGTCTTTTATCTGGTGAACAACATTATCCAGTTTGAGGTAAACTTCGATTTTGGTGATCCGATCATGAAAGTTCTCAATTTTCATGATCTTCCTGTTAACGTGGTCAATCAGTTTTGAGTCAGCTTCAAAACGCACTGTCTGAATGTTAACGTTCATAACAACGATTTTTTTTCGGGTGAAACAATAAATAAAGATCTCTTTGCCTGCCAGGGGATAAGCCCCCTCTCTGCTTTACTAATTTAAGTCAAAACTGCAACATGGTCAAATGAAAATTGACGCAAAAGCGGCTTCTTATCGGTAACGGTTATAACCTTGTTAATAGTATGAAGATTATGCTTTTGGATGGGCCTTTTTATGTATATCCTTGAGCTTTTCAATGGTGTTATGGGTGTACACCTGCGTGGCGGCAAGGCTGGCATGACCCAGCAACTCCTTGATGGCATTGAGATCCGCGCCGTTATTGATCAGCTGGGTGGCAAAAGTATGGCGCATGACATGGGGGCTTTTCTTGGTCACTTGCCCGAGGTCCTTCAACATGCCATTCACTTCCCGGTAAACATATTTTACGTTCAACTTACTTCCCCGGGCGTTTACCAACAGATACTCCAGATCCGGCTTCTCAAACTCCCGGCGCTTGGCCTCCCGGTAACCCGTGATCAGGGCCAACAGCTCTTTTTTTAAAGGAATGATCCGCTCCTTGTTGCCCTTTCCAAGCACCTTGATCTGCAACTGCTGCCCATCCACATGTCGTTCCCTGAGATCCACGAGCTCGCTGACCCTGAGGCCCGTGTTATACAGGATCTCCAGGATCAACCGGGAGGTCGCCGTTTTCCAGGAATCCGTTCCGGAACCGGCCGCGATCAGCTCCCCCGTTTGCTCCTCCTTCAGGAAAGAAGGAAGTCTCTTCCCGGTTTTCATCACCTTTAAGGCCGTTGCCGGATTACCTGAGATGGTTCCCCTTCTCCGGTGGAACCTGAAGAACGACTTTACCGCGGAAATCTTTCGATTGATGCTCCTGGCCTCCAAACCTTCGCCCTTTAACTGGGCGAGCCACGACCGTAAAATGGGGGGCGTAAGCTGCTCTATCTCAGGCGAACCATATTTAAGCTGTAAAAAATCATCCAACTGCTGAAGATCCGTAGCATAGGATTTGACCGTATGGGCGGAATACCGCTTCTCAAACTGCAGGTACTCTAAAAAGGGCGGTATTAGGAGGTTGACGGTTCCGGGCATAAAAAAGCAGCCATAAGGCTTTACCTATGGCTGCTAAAATTATGTAAAAGCGATCACGAATCGATCTTTCCGGCTGCGATCTGTTGCTTATAGACTGCTTTTAACACTTCCGCCCTTCTTTTGATGGAAGGCTTGGTAAACGACTGACGCTCCCTGAGCTGCAGCAGAATCTTGGCTTTCTCAAACTTCTTCTTGTACTTTTTGAGCGCCTTGTCGATGTTTTCGCAATCTTTTGAATCTATGATCAACATATGAAATACCTCCTTTGAGTAATTAAGGGTGGCAAAGATAAAAAGATCCGGCCAAATAACAAAGAAGTTGGTTCTATTTAGTTTTTTCTTCAAAAAAACCACGGTCCTTACTCCAATCGCCTGAACTCCACCCTGTCCCAATACCAGATCTGGTCGGCCGCCCCGCACACCCATTCCTTTCCTGAGTACCGGATCCGGCTCTTGGCACTATCCATCCGGTATATCCGTACCCCGGGGAAAATGTATAACCCATCCCGGTCAGAAACTGGCCGGATCCGCCCCTCTACCCCCCTGTCTTCCTTTAGCAGGATGTTCACCTGGTGGACACGGGAAGTATCTGCCCCGTTGATCAGCAAGGCCTCGTCAAGTACGCCCGCCAGCATATAAGCCCCGTTGTATTCGTCCGGCACATTGAGCAGGAAAACATGGGTCCCCTCCCTGGAAACATCCCTGGACACGGAAAGGATACGGGTGGTTGAAGCGGATGCAAATGCCCAGTTCCTGATGGTCACCATGATGCCCCACAGTCCACAAAGACCAAGGACCCCAACTGCCAGCATACGTTTTACCCTGGTAGTGGCCAGCTCCGAAACCATCATAGAAAGGGCTATACACAAGAACACTGATGGGAAATACAGGAGCCTGTCCGTGGAGGTAGTCCTTGTACTCACCGGGAAACTGGCGGCTACCACAAGGGAGCAAATGAACACCATTGCGATCGCTGCAAAAGGAACCAGGCTAGCCCTGCGAACCCTGACAGACCTCACGTAAAGAAAAATAACCGTACCCCACCCTATCAGCGCAACAGAAAGAAACAACAGGAAACGCGTGGTTTGCGGATTCGGGGGAGCGATCAGCCTGGCCAGGACCCTGAAAATCTGCCCAGCGATATTTGTGGACGACAAACCTGCGATACCCGCCCCATAAGCTCCAAACACCGATCCGGAGATGCTGACCCTGAGAGTAAAATAAATGATGATCGCAAGCGCGAAGAAAACTGAAAAATATGCAACAGCCTTCTTATCCCGGTACTTCATCCAATGGATCAGCAAAACGATGAGTGGCAATGAAAGTATAGCTTCATAAGCAAGAAGCCCAACCAGATAGGAAAGTCCAGCCAGCATATACTTCCCACGGTCCTTGAATTCCGATACCGATACACAGATGGCAACCAATGCAAAAAAAGATGACAGGGATGCTCCCCTGCCAACGATCCATACCACCGCTTCACTGTGGAACGGATACAACAAAAAGAAAAAACCGCTGCAAAAAGCAAAAAACCTGCCGCCCGTTGACCAGAACGTTGCGGTCTGCAGACAGAACAGGTATATCAACAGCGAACAGGCCAGGTGCAGCAGTTGATTGAACAGGTTGAAATAAACAGGCTGGTAACCGCCGACCAAATAATTCAGATAAAGACTGACATCAGAAACTATCCTGAAAAAACCTTCCGTAACAAATTGCCGGTCATGGCATACGCGCCAGAGCACCCTGAAATCATCGGCCGAAAAATTCTTATTGAGTACGGGGAAATAGGCAACTGCCAAAGCGAGAAAATATATCCCGATCACCATCAAATGTTCCCTGTTCCGTTCCAACCATGCCATTTAATAAAAATACATGTTATACTTATTTGACCGCAGCAGGGTTAGCCAGGCGGTTTTTTCACAATCAATCCCGATATTGCCCTAAATTCTGAGCATGTTCACGGGCATTATTGAATCGATGGGGATACTGGAAGATGTTGTGGAAAACGGAACCAACCGAAGTTTCAGGATCAGCTCTCCCATATCACAAGAGCTGAAGATAGACCAAAGCCTTTCACATAACGGTATCTGCCTGACCGTGGAAAACATCGCTGATGGCCGCCACCATGTTACCGCAGTTGCCGAAACCCTGGCAAAAACCAATGCCGGCTTATGGAAAAAAGGCAACATCATCAATCTCGAAAGGGCCATGACCATGAACACCCGCCTTGATGGACATATGGTACAGGGGCACGTGGATACGGTGGCAAACTGCACCGAAATCATCAACATGGACGGCAGTTGGAAGATCGGCTTCAACTTCCCCCAACAATTCAGCGCCCTCATGATCGAGAAAGGCTCCGTATGTGTTAACGGGATAAGCCTCACCGCTTTTGAGGTAACGGACACCAGCTTTTCAGTGGCCATTATTCCATACACCTGGGATCACACCAATCTCCAGGACATCGGCGTTGGCGATCGCGTGAATATTGAGTTTGATATGATCGGAAAATACATACAACGACATATCAGCCTGGCGCAATTAAATACAGGAAAATGAATACCCGCCCTGCTATTTCGATCATTGTTCCCATCCTGAATGAAGAAGGAAATATCGCCCTCCTCTATCAGGAAATTGGCAGGCATTGCCCGCTTCCTTTTGAACTCCTGTGGGTTGATGACGGCAGCACAGACAATAGCATGGCCGAAATAGAGCGGCTTGCCCGGGACGACCACCGGGTCAAGGCCATTTCATTTTCCAGGACATTCGGCCACCAGGCCGCGCTTCTGGCAGGCATGCAGATGGCCGGGGCAGACACCATACTGATCATGGACGGTGACCTGCAGCATCCGCCTTCCTTAATACCCGAACTCATAAATAAATACAACGAGGGATACGACATGGTATCTGCAAAACGCATGGATACCGCCTCTGTCAGCAACATGAAAAAATGGTCATCTTCGCTGTTCTACCGTTTCCTCAATTTCATTGCAGACACCCGGATCGAAGAAAACGTGGCTGACTTCCGGATCTTTAACAGAAAAGTTCTTGGGAGCATCCTTCAATTTGAAGAACGGGAAGTTTTCCTGCGCGGCATCTTCAGTTGGATCGGATTCAGAACAACAACCGTTTCATTTATCGCGCCCGCGCGCAGCAATGGGCAATCAAAGTATTCGTGGTCAAATATGGTGGGGCTGGGCCTTAAAGGCGCCATTTCATTCAGCTTCAAACCCCTCCGCATCAGCCTGCTGATCGGCGTTTTCTTCTCGCTGATCGCATTCGGCTTTGCCATTTTTGCTATGGTCTCGCACCTGAACGGCAAAACAGTGGAGGGATGGACATCCATTATCATCGCCATCATGCTGTTTGGAGGTATTCAACTGATGGCTACAGGCCTGTTGGGAGAATATGTCGCCAGGCTGTTCACGGAAACCAAAAAAAGGCCCCTATTCCTGGTGGACAGGAAGATCAACATCAATTAGGGCGCCTGACCCGGCACTCCAGGATTCCCGTTGGAAAATAAACGTCGAATGAAAAGGGAAATACCTTCTCCAGGAATGGTAAAAAATAACCTGCATAAAAACCGAAGGGATAAGGCATGATCACGGGGTTCACCCTGATCTCACAATCCGACGAAAACAATGACCGGCATTCCCTATCCATCAGTTTTTCAATACCCCCAATAGTAGGAATGGTCAGGTGTTCACCCGGTATGTAATAAGGCCATTTTCTTCCCAGGATCTTGAAAGCGCCGCTGTCGGCCCTTGGGCAATTAAAATAAAACACGCCACCCGGCTTGAGCAACCGAAGTGCGGACTTGATAAACTGTACGGGGTCAGCCATGTGCTCCAGCACTGTGATGGCAAATACAAGGTCCGCCTGCTCCAATTCCTCCGGCAACCCCCCAGCCATATCCGCGCAGATCCATTTCACAGGTCCCTCGTGAAGCGACTCAGGCGCAACAACAAAATCAACAGCCGTTCCCTGATGTCCCGGAAAATGTTGAACCATCAACTCCGCCATCTCTCCCTCCCCCGCTCCCAGTTCTATCCATGAGAAGTCCGGCTTCATTTGCAGTCCTGTCCCCTGCATCATGTGCTTCATGCATTGGAGGAACCATGACTTAAGTGGATAGTTGGTCCTTAACTCCCTGGGCTTTTCCGCCATTCCTTTATTGAATGCCTGATACATGTCAGCCAGGGTCTTTTCGCTGGGAACAGGATCAGTAAGCAGCGATCCGCAAGATTTGCACCTGAATATCCTGAAGGGGCCATGATCGGGTATGTACCTGTGATAGGCCTTCTCCTCATAGATCTGAGCTTCGCCCCCACAGTACATACATGTCACTCCCCGTTCTTCAATCATTAGTATATTTATCTTATGAATCTAAATTACTGCAATGAAGCAGATTATTGAAAAACATCCCGTTCTCCCATGTTTTTTAGTGGTCCTCCTTGCATACCTGCCCATCACCTCATTTCTGTTTGCAGTTAAGAACGATTTTTTTGCGGCCTACTTCCCGCTTAAATTCTTCCTGTCTGAATCACTGGATGCAGGGCAGTTTCCCCTGTGGAACCCCTACCTGAATTACGGCTTCCCAACCTATGGGGACATGAGTCTGGGCTATTGGAATCCCGGCACCTGGCTCATAGCAGCATTACCGGGATATAACGCATATACGTTCACACTTGAACTACTGGCCTACCTGTTGATCGCCGTATGGGGCATGTACAAACTCTGCGGAATATGGCTGACAGACATCCGCACCCAACAATTCGCTGCCATTGTCTACGCCTGCAGCGGTTTTGTAGTGGGACACCTGCAACATTTCAACTGGATCACCGGCGCAGCACTGGTCCCGGTTTGCCTGTTTTTCATGATCAGGTACCTGAGGGATGGGGCGCTAAACAACCTGATAGCGGCGGTGCTTTCCTGCTTCTGGCTACTCTCATCCGCACATCCCGGCATATCCATCGGCTTCGCGCTATTCTGCCTGCCTTTGGTTATCCACCTCAACCTGCTCGGTCGAAAACACCTGGCCAGACTGACCCTGTTGATAATGGCTACCCTGCTGTTATCCTCCGGGATGATCTACGGCTACAGCGAAGTGCTTCCATACACCAACAGAAGCGCTCCGGTAGGTGAGCGCGTTGTTACCCAAAATGCCACCACTACAGCATCATGGATAAGCTTCTTTTTTTCACTTCCCGTGACCAAAAACGATGCATTCTTCCGGAACGATATTTCTATGAGGAATTGCTTTATCGGCATGCTCCTGTTTGCATCGCTGATGCTGATCGTACTGAAAAGAATGCGGGGAGCATCTGTGTTCTTCCTGATTACAGGATCTTTCTTCCTGATCCTCTCCAGCGATCTCATGCTGCCCATTTACAAACACCTTCCGCTGGTGAACTATGTGAGATTAAACAGTGAGTTCCGATTGTTCGCGCTGCTGCCTTTCATCATCGGAGGCGCAATAGCCCTGAAGGATGGCCTGCTGCATCATGCCCCCTCACTGCACCGCATACTGCGGATTTTTTGCATCCTCTCAGGCCTCTCCGTAGTGATGGCGATCGGTTATTCATTCATGGAGGGCGAACGTTCATTGCTGAACCTTACCACGCTGAACGGGAATGCGCGAGCCGCCATAAAGGCCCTTATTTCAGGATTGAGCATGGCGGACACCTTCATCATCCATGGCAGCATCCAACTCGTTATCGGACTCCTCATGGCCAAATGCGTAAAGGCCGGGGACATGAAAAAACTGTTTCAAATGGCAGTACTCGAGATCATACTGGCAACACTCCTGCAGCTTCCATTTACGGGCGTTGGACAGCTATCCCCCCGCAAGATCAACGACATGGTCCGCCTTTCTCCACCAGGCATATCGTCCCCCAAAATGATCCCGGAGCATGTCCTGGCATCCCAACACCCGGATACCAGAAAAATCATAGGAAGCTGGGAACTCTACAGCAAGCAGATCGCGCTGGACAGCCTGTTTCCCTATCCCCTTGTATTCAGGTCAACATTGGATTATTTTGACTCGGGCACCCAGGAAACGAACAGTATGAAACCGGCTTTTTTCTTCAATAACGAAGGCTCAGTGATCAACAAGATCGAATACGCTCCAAAACGGATCCATATTATGGCCCTGAATTCAGTGGCAGACACCTTTGTTGTAAAGCAGAATCATTATAAACGCTGGCACGCCCGCCTAAACGGTAAGGATATCCCGATCCTGGTAAAACATCGAACACTGATGGGTGTGCCTGTTCAACCCGGCCCACAAAACATTGAATTTGATTTCAGGAATGACTCCGTGAAACTCCTGCTGATAGCTGAGCTCATCGTCGTGCTTCTGCTCATACTGGCCTATGCATGGATCACGCTGAAGAAAGGTCATCGCATGAGGTACATCTTCCCATAACCGCTCTTGAAGTATTTATCTGTTGACGAATCGTTATACCGGTCCCCATTGATCCCGTTCAGGTTAAGCTTTTCAATGCTTTTTCCATTCAGGTTGGTGATCACCCGATAGAGGTATACGCCGTTTGCCAACTTTTGCCCATACTGGTCCGTACCATCCCATTTGTATTCGGTGATATTCCTGCCTATATGGATCGGTCCGAGTTCCTCCTTCGTGATCTCACGTACAATCTTACCGGTAATGGTCATGATCTGTATGCGCATGTTCTGGGGGATCTCATTGCCGGTCAGCGTAAACACAAATGCCGTAGAGGTGGTAAACGGATTTGGATAGTTCAACAGGTTTGAGATCATGGATTTGTTGACTACACTGAACACCACTTTGTATTCGATCAACCCCGAAGCGTTTCCACTTTTGTCTGACCCAGTCACGATCAGCTCGTAAAAACCATCTTCTTTGAATAAGGGGGTGAAGTCGATCGTTGCTGTATTGTCTTTAACACCACCAGTATTCACCGCCGGGGTAAACCTCAGCGTATCATTGTCGAAACGGTATTCCCTGATCTCGTTGCCGGGATACTTCACGCGCACCTTCATCAGCGAGGTATCATCCAGCAACATGAACTTATTATTGTCCGTGAGCTTGATCACGATGTGTGGCCTGGACGAGACGATGTCCTGGTTCAGGATATGCACCCCGTCAAAGGTAACATCGAGGGTGGGGTCGTACTGATCTCCCTTCACTATAAATGACCTGAACAGGAAATTATTGAACAGGTATTGTTCCGGCTGGGCGTAGTTGGGATTGAAGTTGACAAAAATCGTATTACTTCCCACCAGGCTCCGCGTATCCAGGGGATACCTGAGTACAAGTGTATCTCCTTCGCGAAGGGGTTTCTGTTTGGGAATGGTAACCTGCCGTGTTACGTTAGACGGATCTGTCACCGTTACTTGCACACTGATGCTGTCGAAGGCCGACTGGCTTATATTTTTGAAGGGCAGTTCCAGGACATAGGGCTGGCCCACTTCCACGCTGTCTGGTGCGCGGAAGAAGAGATTTGGCGCAACGGCTCCTTCAGGGGGAAGATCACCCAACAGCCTCCAGTATCGGAGCTGGTTCGGTGTCCCGTTGACGGAATCCTTATTATTCATCTTCAAACGCAGGTAAGGGAATTGCCTGGCATTGATATACGTCAGTGAAGTATCCTGAGCAGGCTGCACGGTACCAAGCAATGCTTCATTACCGAGATAGTCTTTCCCATACACCTGTATGGATACCTGGTCAGAGAATGGATTCACGTCGGTGCCACTCCACTTCAATCTGTTCCATGCGAGGGCCGGCCCGAACCAGGGTGACTCGATGGTACCATCGGCTTGGCTGGCTACTACCCTCACGTCAAGTTCAACGTATTCACCGAACTCCCTTCCCATTTTCTGGTAGATGGGGAAATTCTGCATGCCCTTACGTGTAAAGAATATAAAAGGCAGGTTCCTTGTAAAGCTGTCGATCTCAGCAAAACCCAGTTTTTTCAGGCTATGGTAGAGTGAAACATTCCTGCCCAGGGTTGCGGTATCGGCCATCCACTGACCAATGAACGATGAATTGAAGTCCGCACCCAGGTTGGTGATGGAAACATAAAAACCTGCTGGGATGGATTCCAGGAAATCGATCGCTCTTTTTCGGTATACCGGGTCTCCATATGGGTATTCGAACGTGAACCCATTATGGATACATGGTGGCCAACTGTCAAACTTACCCTGCCCGTTTGGTTGCAGCGCATTAGCCCAGGGCCGCAGCGTTACTTTATCATACACAACGATCTGGATGGAGCTGTATCTGCAACCATAACGCTCCACGATGTCATTATCTATGTTCACCTGCAGCCTGTCGCCGGAATGGGTAGGGAACAGACCTGTTTTTATGGAAACCAGTTTCTCCTGGGTGTTGAACCTGTACACGCGGTCCGCCGCCAATTCCATCCTGTTATACTGGCTCTTCTTCATCTGGAAAAAGTGCGACTGGTTATACCCGGGAGTACTATTGCTCAGGTAAACAAAAGAAGAAGAATTCCAGACGATGGAAGCACCGGGGTTTGGTACTGGAGCAGTTCTCCAGTAATAGACGGTGCTGTCTGCCAGGGTGAGAGAAGGTACATTGAACTGAAGCAATCCACCGGGAGACTGTATAGTCACTGTTTTCTTGAATGGCGAGTTGAACAGTTCAGTGGTATCCACTTCCATGGTGTACGACCTTGATGATGCAAGCGGGTTCGCTGCAGACGCATAGAAGGTGATATTGGGCTTATTGACAATAGCGTAATTGTATGGCGAGATCGGCCTCAGTTCATCTTCTATGATAACAAATGATTTCGTAACCGTATTGTTGGATTCGGACCTTTCGTTGACCCTGCCATCCACATCCAGTGTCACAATGATCTTATTCTCGCCCTTATCCGTCAGCGGGTTGATGGGCACGGAGAATTTCAGCGAATCTGCATTTCGAACGGCCAGCCTCCTTGCGTTGTAAATATCTACCAGGGCGCCTGAAGGCAGCTGCCTTTGTACGCGGACCCTGATTGAATCATTGGTGGCCTTGCCCAGATTCACGAATTTCACGGCGAGATCGAAATTATTATCCGCAACGGACACCGGCGTTGGACTCACCCGCACCAGGGGGTCTTCAATGGCAAAATCGGGCAGATTGGCGGCATACAATTTTACAGCCGGATCGCCGTGGATACTGATCTGTTCGGCATGTATACGGGTATAAAAATCAGACAACGACGTATTCTGCACCATCCTGGCGAGTGCACCGCCCTGAACCTGCCCTAACGACTTCCCATACTGATCCGTGGAATATGCCCTGTAAAAGCTGTTGGTGTAGATGTTAAGATAATTCACTATGCCAAAATGCGTGCTGGCCAGAAAACCGATGCTACCCTTGTCCCTAGTGAACACGTATCGTTCGGACAGGGTAAATGCCTGTCCCTGGGTTCGAAGGGTATCGTAGGAGAATACATTACCCGCATTACACCCGTTCACAATGAACAGCGGATACTTGCCCTTGTTGTTATAGTTCTCGGGATCCTCGATGTTGAACTCGAGGGTAGTTGTCGACGAGTGACCAAAATAAGTAAGGATGCCAAGGCCTTCTTCAAACAAGCCGGCAAGCTGGTCCGAAGTCAGTTGCTCTACAGCCAGCGCTGAGTTCTTGCTGAAGGAATAAACCTTCCCGCCATAGGAAGTATCTTCCAGGATACCTTTATTGATATTCATGTATCCGTAAATGATCGATTGGAGATAAGGATCACTGCCTCCTATCGCATGAACAACATTCTTCATCCAGGCCCTGTCCTTGATCGTATTGGCTGCGTTCGCCTGCGTCGATTCATATTCCTTCACTTTCTGCAGGTAGATATCGACCTCTTCGCCGGACACGGCTGCCAGGCGCCCGATGGGAATATCAGACAAAGGATCATAATTGGGTGAAGCAAGCAGGTTGTCGGACCCCGGCGAGCCAAATGTGGGGATCAGCGAGATCTCATTGGTGGCTGCAAACGATTCGTAGATCCTGTAGTCATTGTATAGCGTGCCACGGCCCATGAGGAGAATGAACTGTGGTTTTTGTGTGTAGGTATTCCTGGCAAAGCTGATGAAATTCTTTACTGAAATGGGGTGATTCTTAATACCGAAAGCGAATTGGTCGATGATCTGTTCAATGTCGTAGATCTTTGCATTGTATCCCCCGCCCTGCGCTGAAGTCCTGTAATCCCTGTAATTCTGCACGGGGTTGCCACCGGGCCCTGCAAACAATTTAGAGTGGGCGATCATGAGGTAGTTGCCCTGGTTGGCTGGGAGCGCATAGTTTATGAAATTCCGGATCGACAACTGGTTCACATTCCTGATCTCCGCAGTTTCCGCATTCATCAGCACCATTCGCCTGGGCTGGAGGGAGGGCTTTAAAGCAAACCTCACCACACCGCCGGATATGTTTCCAATATACCTTCCTCTGTTTGTGATGTCGTACAACACGGGAGCTGCCGCCCCTGCGTTGAAGTTGGTGATCTCCAGGTAATTCCCGGCCGGATTTGGGTTGAGCTGGAATTCAAAACGCTTGCTCCCGCCGAAATTAAAGGTCCTCGGGTAAGCGATCTTATAGTTGGACACCACCATCCTGTCAGTGGCCACGGTGGAGTTGTTATTGATAACGATCTGCTCGCCACCGGCCCTGCCCAATAACGATACGGGGAAACTGGCCTGAGTTGTGGAGGCTGCGAAAAAATTGAGCGACTGGTTCATCACCTGGGTACCGTTGATGGTAACGCGCAGGTTACGCTGGTTAAAGGCATTGCCCGACGCGCCAACGCTGATCACGGCAGCGGGTCCGGATGCGAATGGATACAAATTCTGAGTTTCTGTGAGTGGTGAAGCCGGATAGATATCCCTGCTGCTCCATCCTTCCCCGGCATCGTAGGAAGAAGAGTACACGTAGGCCTGCAGGAGCACGGCAGCAAAGCCCGGATTGATCTGTTCCCTGTAACTCTGCACAAAAGTATAGGTGAAAAAAGCGTCGGCAGGCAGTGTGTTTCCTGCTACATTGTTGGCTTCATCAGTGAACCTGAGATTGGTACCAGTGGGGTTAACCGTTAGAAAATACGCCGCGGTATCTGTATGCAGGCTCCAGGTATTATCGAGATGCAGGCTGGCCTGCCTGTACAGGCGGGTGTCTGCCCTTCCATCGTTGATTTCTCCATAAAACTCCACGAAATCGCTTGCTGCGGGTGCCCCGGTTGGCCTGGTAGTATAAACGGGTATTTCAACGCCGTTGCGAATCAGCTGAAGATGTTCAACCGGTGTGCTTCCGAGTCCAGCCTGCTGCAGGGTTGCAGCGCTGATCCGGTACAGTCCGGAAGAACCCACTTTCAATTTGAAATAGGTTTTATTATAATCGATCCATTCGTTGTTGTACTGCGCTTCAGCGCCCATACCCAGGATCAGCAGCAATACCATTAACAGGTTCTTCTTCATGCCTTCAGTTTTCTTTTTTCTTCCTGACCAGGTTCAGTCGTAATGAGAAGATATGGGTATACAAGGGATTGGACTGGTTCGCCAGGTTGGTAAAGGCGTAATCAATGCCAATATGTTTCAGTTTGAATCCCACCCCAATGCTGGGCTGGTAGATCCAGACTTTCTTTTGGTTAAGGGTATCTCCATCGGCAAGCGCGCGCTGGAAATTGTATATCCCGGTCCTGAGGAAGATGACCTGCTTATATCCCAGTTCCAGTCCTAGACGGGGATCGATGCTGACCGGATCAGCACTGACGATCACATTCCGCTTACCATCGAAGGTGATATCCAGATTGGCTTCTGTCAGCAGGTTGAAATCCTTTGTGAGCCTGAAATCGTAAGCAACACCTGCCACCAGGCGGGGTGCGGTCATTTCGGTTGACTTCACGGGGATATCGTTGTTGGTCAGGTAGAGAACTTCTTTTTCTTTTTCTGTAAAGTTGAAGGTCCATGCGTTGAACGTGGTGGTGATATCCCGGGCGGCAAGACCCAATTTCCATCGACCCGTCTGGTATTGGATGCCGGCATCAAGCCCGAATCCCCAGGCGTTGGCGAAGGTTCCTACTTTACGATGGATCACTTTTGCATTCACACCGATACTCAGGTTCTTCTTCTCTGTTTTCTTCAGCGTTTGCGCATAACTGAACAGAAAAGCATAATCTGCGGATGAGAACGAGCGTATGTTGTTATAATTGATGGACCCGTCCGGTTCCACAAGGAACAGCGTATTGGGAATATCATCTACCCCGAACCGCAATACGGAAACACCGATGGTTCTTTTCTTGTCTGTCAGCGGGATGGCTAAGCTGAGGTAGTCATATTTTCCGATGCCGGCAAAATACTCAGCGTGCATCAGGGAGAGCACCGGGTAATCTTTGACCTGGGTTAGGCCGGCAGGATTCCAGTAGCCCGCAGTGCCATCATTCACTGAAGCCACCTGCGCGCCGCCCATCGCCAGCCCCCGGGCACCGGCGCCTATGTTGAGAAATTCATTGGAATATTTCCTGAACTGGGCCTTTGCACCTGCAACACAACACAGCAACAAAATATAGCAGATCAGCTTTTTGATTGGATTCATCAGGTATACTTTCCGATAAGCAATGGTACCGGAACTGGTTGAATACCGGCACATTACACAAAAATAAAGGTTTAAAAGGGCATCAGGCCTTTTTTTGATGTCAACAAATACAAAGCTTTTAAACGTCTTTCGCAGACCTATATTGCCTGTTTTCATATCAGCCAATCTGTCATACATTTGCGCAAATTTGAATGAACCATGAATCTGATTGAAGAGCTGAGCTGGCGCGGGATGTTGCAGGATATCATGCCTGGAACGGAGGAGCAATTGAACAAGGAAAAAACCATTGGTTATATTGGCTTTGATCCAACGGCAGACAGTCTCCATATCGGTTCCCTGGTACCCATTCTCCTGCTGGTTCACCTCCAAAGGGCCGGGCACCAACCCGTTGCGCTGGTGGGCGGCGCTACCGGAATGGTGGGCGACCCCAGTGGTAAGAGCGAGGAACGCAACTTGCTCGACGAGGCCAGCCTGAAGAAGAACGTCGACGGCATCCGCCGCCAATTGGAGAAATACCTTGATTTTGACCCAACTAACCCTTCCCGGGCTTCCCTGGTGAACAACTACGACTGGTTCAGGGACATCTCGTTCATTCATTTCCTCAGGGACGTTGGCAAGCACATTACAGTGAACTACATGATGTCAAAAGATTCCGTGCGGAAACGCATTGAAGGTGAAACCGGCATCAGTTATACGGAATTCGCATACCAGTTGATGCAGGGGTACGACTATTACTGGTTGTTTGAGAACAAGGGCTGCAAACTCCAGATGGGGGGTAGCGACCAATGGGGAAATATCCTGACGGGCACTGAACTCATCCGCAGAAAAGCGGGAGGAGAAGCTTTTGCTTTCACCTGTCCCCTGATCACGAAAGCGGATGGTGGCAAGTTTGGCAAAACAGAGAAAGGGAATGTGTGGCTTGATCCTGAGAAGACCTCTCCCTATCATTTTTATCAATTCTGGCTCAATGCCTCAGACGCAGATGCTGAAAAATGGATCAAAATATTTACGCTCCTGCCAAAATCTGACATAGAGAACGCGATTGCCGAACAACAGGCGGACCCCGCAAAAAGGGTGCTCCAGAAAAAACTGGCGGAGGAAGTAACACGCTTCATCCATGGGCAGGAAGAACTGGAAAAAGCCATCCAGACTACGGAGAAACTGTTTTCGGGTAATGCCGCGGAAAATATCAGGGAATTGAACGAAGCGGACCTGTTGTTGTCACTGGAAGGCGTACCGGTATACGATGTGCCCGCAGCCAGGTTTACCGAAGGCATAGACCTCGTGACGCTGCTGGCTGATACGGGCGTTTTCCCAAGTAAGGGGGAGGCCCGGAAAATGATCCAGGGCGGCGGCTTGAGCGTCAATAAGGAGAAGCTGACCGATCCGGCCAGCCTGATCAACCATACATACCTGCTGCATGGCAGATATCTGCTGGTACAAAAAGGCAAGAAGAATTTTTACCTGATCAAGGCCGGGTAGTTATTTCATTTCTTTCAGCACCTGCCACATATTGTCAGCAACCAGTTTGTTTCCTGCAGCGTTCAGGTGTACGCGGTCTGACGTAAGGATACCTGACTCCTTATTGTCTTTATTATTCGCGAGGTTATAGTCCAGAAAGGATTTACGAAGGTCCACCAGGGGCAGGCCATGCTTTGATGCCAGATTACGGATCATCGCGCTGTATTTGTTCAGGTCACCGTCAAGCTGGTTGGAAAAATCGGTACGTTCACCAATAGCGGGAGGTGTACATAAAGCCAGTCTGATATTTGCTGCCTTTAGTTTGGAGATGATGGCGGAATAAAACTTTTCAAACTTATCGGCATCTGTCCCGGTGCCGTGCGACTGTTTGTGCCATACATCATTGACACCAATAAAAATGAAAACGACATCAGGCTTTTTTACCAGCACGTCTTCTTCCATCCTCAGGTATAGATCATATACTTTGTTACCGCCGATGCCTGCACCGATCAGCTCGTAGGAATTATCCAGCTTCTGTTCCTTCAGCATGGCATTCATGATGTCCACATATCCCCCCGGGGCGACGCCCTGCTGGGTAAGGGAATCCCCGAAGAATATGACTTTCTTTTTCCGCTGCTGGACGCTATTTGTGGCAGACATCAGCAACAACAAAAGGATGGTGAAAAACCAGAATGAACGACTAGTTTGACGCATGCAGAGCCTGTTTGGATCAAATGATAAAGCATCAAAATATAAAAACTTTTAAGCTTTCAGTTCTTTTTCGCCATCCAATTTCATAAAAAATTTTCGCTCCTTCACCCTGTAGGCATTCCCATGTTCACAGAAATGAACGATAAGGTGTTCAATACTAATGGGATTGCCCTCGGGAATGTCCGCAATATTGGTATGCCGAATATTGTGACCATCAATAATGATGACCAGACCTGAACCTACTGCCTCCATCTGGTTCCCGTTGGTCACCAACATGCCTGTATCTTCCCCCAGACCGATACCGATACAGGATGGATTACCGGACACGGCCTGCGCCAGCCTGGCAAAACGACCCCGTTTTTCGAAATGGGAATCAAATATCACATTGTCCATAAAGCCCAGACCGGTGGTGATCTTCACTTCCCCTTTCAAGTGGGCCCGTGTGGCATTGCCCTCATAGATCATGGTCTTGCTCATGGCCATGGCGCCCGCGCTGGTTCCCGCGATCAGGAAATCGCTATGCAGGTAACGGTCACGGATCAGATCAAGCAATTGGGTGCCGCCGAAAATGGTGCTGAGGCGCATCTGGTTGCCACCGCTGAAGAGTACACAATTGGCATCTTTGATACGCTGCAGGTATTGCTCCTCCAGAGCGTCTTCCCTGTTTCGGATATGCATGAGCCCAACATTGGTACAGCCTGATTTGCCAAAGGCATCCAGGTAGTTATTCCCCACT
>Ga0315900_10002650_pt1 | contig 26980 bp, 20 predicted proteins | sample LakEriMetagenome_FD_203521 | JGI IMG/M metagenome (GOLD analysis project Ga0315900, IMG submission 203521) | Freshwater fungal communities from buoy surface, Lake Erie, Ohio, United States - Buoy 12 MA114 | ecosystem: Environmental > Aquatic > Freshwater > Lake > Lake biofilm | place: USA: Lake...
CCAGAAGCAGGGTCAGCACCAGGAGATCGCCGGCCCGGAAAGTCCCGGTATCTCCGGCCGACACGGTGTCTCGCCAGCGCGCATCGGACTGGAAGGCGATGGAGCGTGTCGGATCGCGCCGAACACGCCGGGCGTACCAGCCCAGGTAGGCCACTCCGACCAAGGTGAACACCACCCACATGAAGAGCCGCAGACCCATGCCGGACAGCGTGGGCAAACCCGAGATGCTTTGCGCGATCACCAGGCCGAACGGGTTCATCCAGGAGGTGGCGAATCCAATCTGGGTCGCCACGTAGCAGGTCAGCATGCCGGTAATGGAGTCATAGCCGCTGCGCACCAGGATCGGCGTCAGGATCAGGCTGATGGCGATCGCCTCCTCGCTCATGCCGAAGACAGCGCCGGCCAATGAGAAGGCGACGAACAGACCCATCACGATGAAGTCGCCGCGCGCGGTCCCCAGCTTTTCCGGCGGACCGATCAAGGCGGTGAGCACCCGGTCGATCGAGCCGGTGCGCATCAGGACGCCGAACACGCCGCCGATGACGAGGATGAAGGCCATCAGCCCGACCGTCGTGGAGGCCCGGTCGCCGGCGACCAGTCCTTCGAACGGCACGTTCAGCAGGCCCACCGCGCCGTCCTGGCCAAACAGCGGCGCGCGAAGCGGCGCCGCGCCGGGCTCGAATGAAGCCGGATCTATGCGTCCCTGGGCATTCAGGCCGAAACGACCGGGCTCGAAGATCCAGGTGCTCGCGAAGGCCGCCAGGGCCAGGAACAGCAGGATCAGGAAGGTGTCGGGAAGCTTGCTCTTGCCTGGCGCTTCGTTCGGCGGATCTGGGGTCGGTGACGACATGGGAAATCTCGAAAAGGGCGCGTGGCTCCGCGCTGCGAAGCCACGCGCCGGGCCCGGGGGCTAGAAGCGATGCGTCAGGCGGACTGTAGCGAACCGCCCGATGAGGTCATGATTATAAAGGTCGACATTGGCGCTGGAGCCCAGCACCCGCGGCGGCGACTCGTCGAGCAGGTTGCGGACATTCAGTTGAATGTAGCTGTCCTCGGAGAAGTCGTAGCTGATGCTGCCGTCCAGCGTGAAGGAGGCGTCCACCGTCACCTTGGTGTTGGGCGCGATACCGACCGCCGCCAGGGTGCGCGCGTCGGGCTGGTCCGTGTAGCTGCTGACATAACGGGCCCCCAGGGAGGCTCGCCAGTCGTCCTTGCGCCAGCGGATCCGGGCGTTCGCCAGGAAGCGCGGATAGAGGTATTCGCCCGCCAGGGTCTCGACCGTCGCATCGACAGAGGCCTTGCGATCGAAATCGATCAGATAGGTGGCGTCGAAGGTCGCGGTGAACCGACCGAGGTCCGTCTCCGGCAGGTACTGCGTGTACGAGAAGTCAATGCCGCTGGTCTTCTGATACCCGAGGTTGGTGATCTGGAAGTGGGCGTCGGTGACAAACCCGCCGGTAACCTCGACGCCCGCGACGCCCGTCGGAAGCAGACCAGGCCCCCTCACCGGAAACGCGCCGGCCAGGGCGCGGCGGATAAAGTCATCCTCGGCGATGCCCACCAGATCGCGGTGCTCGATGTTCCAGTAGTCCAGCTTCACCTCGATATCTTCGTTCGGCTCGAACAGGAGCCCGCCGCCCCAGCTCTCGGCGCTCTCGGCCTGGAGATCGGCGTTGCCGACATCTTCCGACAGCAAGGCCTGACCGGTCGCCGCCGCATTGCCGTTACAGGCCTGCGGCGTGACGCGGCAGTTCACGCGGTAGCTGGACAACAGCACGCCTGCGCCGCTCTGCGCCAGGGACGGGGCGCGGAACGACGTCGACCAGTTCGCCCGGAAGGTCAGGACGTCATTGGCCCGGAAGCGCGCCGAGACCTTCGGATTGAAGTCGCCGCCGAACGCGTCGTAGTGGTCGTAGCGACCCGCCAGCTGCAGATCGAGGCGATCCGACAGCGGGACATAGAGTTCGGCGTAGACCGCCCACTGGTCCCGCTCGGCCCTGGCGCTGGTCGACGAGAAGCCCAGGATCGGCTCGGGATTGGTCGTGGTGGCCACCGCGTCGCCGGACGGCGTGTCGCGAAGGGTTTCGCGGCGATATTCCGCCCCGAAGGCCGCCTTCACCTGACGACCCGCCAGGGTGAACAGGTCTCCGGACAGCGAGCCATCGATCGCGTAGGCGCGCGAGCGGCCTTCACGCTGAGCCTTGGTGGACAGCAGATCGACAAGCCCGGCCGGCTGGTTGGTCTGACCGCCGAACGGATTGTACCAGAGCGTCGTCTTTCCGGCGGCCTCGCAGGTGGCGCCGCGATAGGTCGCGGTCGGCCGGGCCAGGTTGACGTCCCAGCGCCGGACCACCGATCCGTCCGAGCACAGGTTCCCGAGGTTGGCGTCGTAGAACGCCTTGTTGCGATAGAGACCGGTAAGGCCCTCTTGCGTGCGGTCATTTCCGCCGAGGGTGATGGCGGCGTCATAGGCCCAGCCCGAGGCAAGGTTGCCCTTCACACCGGACACGAAGCGATAGGACTGCGACTCCACCTCGATGGCGCGGGAGTTGAGCAGCTTGCCCCAGGCGAAGATCGGGAAGCCCGAAAACGCGCCGAAGTTGGCGACCATGCCCTCGGCGATCATGTCGTTCTTGAGGGCCGTTGGCCAGTTGGGGTTTGCCGGATCAATCGGCGCCCGCGAGAAGTTCGCCGGCGAGCTCGTGCCCTGAGCGCTGGACGACTGGAACAGCAGTTCGTTGTACCAGGAGGCGCCGTCGCCGAAGTCGTAGCTGTGCGAGATCAGCCCGCCGATGCTTTCCTGCTCATCCTGCGAGGAGACGTAGCGGTTCGTGTTGACTTGGCAGTACTCGCCCAGGTTCCCGATCTTGAAGTCCACGCTCGCGCAACCGCTTCCGCCAGGCCCTTCGGTCTGGTCGTTGGTCATCAGGAAGAGATCGTTGAAGCTGGGGAAGAAGCCCTGCTGGCTGGGCCGGAACGAGTCGCGGGAAGCCTCGCGATCCCGCAGATAGAAGGCGTTGCGCTTGAAGTAGTCGAGAACGACGGTCACCTGGTGATCGCCGAACGCCTTGCCGGCGACGAGGTTGAGATTGACCCGACCCTCGTCGCTCTTCTCCGTCGAGTCGCCATAGGACAGCGACGCTTCCAGGCCCTCGAAGTCCTTGCGCAGGACATAGTTGACGACACCGGCCACCGCGTCGGCGCCGTAGAGCGCCGAGGCGCCGTTCGGCAGAACCTCTACCCGCTCGAGCGCGGCTAAAGGGATGGCGCTGGCGTCGATGAAGGACTCCTGTCCCCGGGCGAAGGCGCTGATCGATGCGCGACGACCGTTGATCAGGGTCAGGGTGGCGCTTGTCCCCAGGCCCCGGAGCGAGACGCCCGAGGCGCCGACAGGCGTGTCGCTCGACAGCGCGCCCGCGCTGGCCGTCGAGAAGGTGCCGCCGCCGCCGGCGGCGATCGGCAGCTGGTTGAACAGCTCGACGACCGAGGTCGCGCCCGACTCGTCAATCAGTTCACGGTCGACCTGGAAGGCCTGGACCGCGCCCTTCAGATCGAGGCCCTGGATCCGGGTGCCGGTCACGGTGATGGCTTCGATCGTTTGCGGTTCGTCCTGGGCGGCGGGCGGAATCGCCGGCTTGTCGTCCTGGGCCAGGGCGGCCTGCGGCAGGCCGAGCACCAGTATCGCCCCGAGCACACGGCTCAGGTCGTTGCGTTGGAAGGTCATTGAATAATCCCCTGAAGCCGCGCGATGGGTCCCGGCCCGCGCGCGGCGCTATGTCGATGGCGAGGAGCGGTGTTTGGCTGGACGCGACACGGATGCCAGGGCCTCGCGGCAGGCGAGAGCACAGGGGCAGACTGTCAGAATCCGAAGGCGCCCCGAGGGCGCGAGCCTATGGCCGACCGCTGGGCGGCTGGCCGGGCGTCACTCGTTGAACCAGTCTTTCAGATGGTACTGAACTGACCGGCGCACGAGAATCTGATGCGGGGTGCGCATAGCTGAACCTGATCTCTCGACACGCTAACGGTGCACAAAAGTCCGCATCTGGCAAGTCGGCCGCGCGAAGTTGCAGTCGACGGACCCGACAAGCTGACTGCCTGACGCCGGCCGCCAGTTGTGTGCCTGTGTGCTCATCACCGAGCCCCTTTTGGCGCAGAGTGCTCGACGCCTGACCGCACCCAACGCCGGCCAGTCGGGGCGATTGCGCACCATGCGGCGCCGTGCCTGACTTGTCCGGATCGGGATTTCCCTGAACCAGAGCTGATCGGTCAGAGGCTCAGTTTCTCGAAGTAGCCGGTCAGCTCCAGGTAGCCCCGGGCGGCGCCGTCAGACACCGCGCCTTCCCAGTAGACCGGGCCGCCGCCGGCTCGGCTGTCCAGCTCCTGATCGTCGAACAGCGGCTTGAGGATCAGGGTGCGCTCGCCTTCCGGCAGCCGCACCGTGATCGTCTGTTCCACCGGATAGAGCGCCTTGGTGCGGGGTGATCGCCAGCGCCTCAGGGCCTGGAAAGTGACATCGCCGGGGCCGAGCGTGGTCAGCCGGCCATCGGCCCGTCGCCAGGATCCGCCGGCCCAGACCGGATTTCCGGCGGCGTCCCGGACCTGGAAGGCGGTCAGCGCCGCGCCGTCGGGCAGGTTGATCCCGGCCCAGTCCCAGCCGACGGCCTTTGGGTCCAGCAGGGTCGAGGACCATTCGCGGTCCAGCCAGGCCCGGCCAGTCACCTTCCGCGCCTTGCCGTCCCGGGTGACTGTTCCGCTCACCGCCATCTGCGGCAGGCTGTAGTAGTAGCTGGCCTGGCCCGCCCCGGGGCCCTTGCGGCTGAAGCCCGCCTGTCCCTGCAGCAGCGGAGGCTGGGTGGGCGTGAAGGTCAGGTCCAGACCGAAGTCCGCGCCGGCCGCCCGAGTTCGCCAGCGGTCGTCTCCGCCCCGGCTGAGGGACCAGTCGTCGATCACCACCCTGCCGTCTGTCTCCGACGCCTCGGCAAGGCCAAAGCCCGCCCGCGCGACCCGTTGGTCGTGCAGCAGCCGGCCGACCGCAGGATCGGCCAGGGCCGCGTGGGCGAACAGGACCTGACGCGCCGCGAAGGCGCTGGGGTTGGCCTGGTCGACATCGGGTCGGGTGCGGAAGAAAGTGACCTGGAAGCCCATGGGCTTGCCGTCCCCGGTCTGCACCCAGCCGGTCACATACCACCACTCTGTGCGGAAGGCCGGGTGGGCGCCGTGGTCGCGGGGGAAGGCGAGAGGCGCTCCGGCGGTCACCGGCGCATAGACCGGCGCCACCCGCCCGTCGCCGCCCGCCGCCGCGAGCAGGACGGCCGCCAGCAGCAACCCGGCCGTTCGCACGATCCTCCGCATCACCAGTCCTCCCGTACGGCCCGGACCGCGTCCATCGACAACGCCCGTCGTCCGGCCAGCAGGGCGGCGCCGGCCGAGGCGCTGATCAGCGCGGCGGTAACCACGGCGAACACGATCCAGGGCAGCCGGGTCTCCATGGTCCAGTGGAAGGACTGGGGATTGATCACGTGAATCAGCACCTGGCTCATCACCAGGCCCAGCGTCAGGCCGGCCGCGACGCCGACAGCCCCCAGCAGCGCGCCTTCCTGGGCCAGCATGGCGGTGATCTGGCCGCGCCGCACCCCGATATGGCGCAGCATCCCGAACTCCTTGGTCCGGGCCAGGGTCTGGGCCGAGACGGTCGCCGCCACCCCGGCGAGGCCGACCAGGATGGCCACCAACTCCAGCACATAGGTGATGGCGAAACTGCGGTCGAACAGGCCAAGGGCGATGGCGCGGATTTCCCCGGGCCGGGCGAACTGGGCCCGGGCCGCCAGATCCGGCGGTAGAGCTGCCTTGAGGGCGGCGGTGACGGCGGCGATGTCCGCGCCGGGCTTCAGGGCGATGGACGCCTCGGCCCTGAGGGAATCGCCGGTCAGCCGGCTGTAGTCCTCGCTGGTCAGCACCACGGCTCCGTTCTGGCGGGCGTAGTCGCGCCAAAGCCCGGCGACGAACACCCGCTGGCCGCCGGCAATGGGCAGCGTCATCCAGTCGCCGGCCCGCTTGCCGTGGATCCAGGCCGCCGGCTCCGACAGCCAGACCGGCGTAGCGCCGGCCGGGATGGGGCGAGGCGCGCCGATCATCGGCAGGCGCGCGCCCGGATCCTCGCGGCGGATCGGCTGGGCGACCAGGGCCACCGACGGCGTCTCAGGGCTGAGCCGCAGCGGCAGAGAGCGGGTGAAGGTCACCGACGCCACCCCGGGCGCGGCCGCCAGCCGCGCCTGCCCCGCCGGGTCGAGACCCTCCGAACCGGTGGGCTCCGCGAGACGCATGTAGAGATCATCCGGCAGAACCTGACCCAGCCAGTCGTCCACCGAGCCCCGGAAGCTGGAGACCATCACCGCCATGGCGATCATGAGGCTGGTGGAGGCGACGATGCCGCACAGAGCCACCGCCGCCTGCGACGGCGCGCCCCAGAGCCTGCGGACGGCCAGCTCCGTGGAGGGCGCGGCGAACCTGACGCCCTGAAGCGGCGACAGCAGGGCGCGCGCCAGCCAGGGCATGGCTGTCACTCCGCCGGCCAGCAGCAACGCCATGGCGGCGTAGCCCAGGATCGGCAGCCCGCCGATGGCCGGACCGAAGGCGCAGGCGCCGCCGGCCAGCAGCAGCCCAAGGGCGGGGCCGATGGCGGGTCGGGTCGAGGGATCGACCGCATCGCCGGCGTTCTTCAGGGCCACGGCCGGCTGGGCGCGCGACGCTTCCCGGGCCGGCAGCAGGCTGCCGCCAATGGCGCAGAGCAGGCCCAGCCCGAAGAACACCGCCGCCGCCACCGGCGCGAAGACCAGGACCGGCTGGCCGCCGCTGAAATAGCCCCCGCCGAGGTCGCCGCCCAGAAGCCGCAGGGCGGTGTCGGCCAGCAGCACGCCCAGGCCCAGGCCCATCAAGGCCCCCACCGCCCCGACCACGGCGCCCTCGATCAACACCTGGATAAGCAGTGCGTCGCGGCGCGTTCCCAGCACCCGAAGCAGGGCGAACTGCGAGCGGCGCCGCGCGACCGACAGGGACTGGGCCGAAAAGACCAGGAACCCGCCGGTCAGCAGCGCCATCAGGGCCAGCATGTTGAGGTTGACCCGATAGGCCCGGGACAGGCTGTCGCTTCGTCGCGACTGGCTCTCGCGGGTCACCAGTTCGGCCTCCGGCGGCAGGATCCTGGCGATGGCGGCCTCGACCGCGTCGCGGTCGGCGCCCTCGGCCAGTTTCAGGTCCACCCGCTGCAGCCGGCCCAGCTGGCCGAAGCGCCACTGGACGGCGGCGATGTCCATGACCGCGATCCGCCGGCCCTCCGCCACGCCGGGCAGGGTCCCGGCCACTGTGACGGGGACCGTGCGTCCGGCCGCAGACAGCGACAGAACCGCGCCCCGCGCCCCGGCCTCACGCCCGCCCGCTCCGGCCTCCACTGCCTGGCGCAGGGACGGCGACAGGAAGACCGCCATCTCGTCGAACACCGCCCCGGAGTCGCCAAGACCGCTGCCGCCGCCCGAAGCGCCCCGCGGCGCTGGATCCGGCTGGCCGAGCAGGCCCGGCGTGACGGCGGCGGCGCGGAAGATGTCCAGCCCGATCAGGGTCAGGCCCTGGCTGTCGCCCGGAATGGCGGCTGTGAGTTGCACCACCGGACTGGCCCCGGCCACCCCGGAGACACGCGCCAGCCTGGGGTAGAGGGCTTCGTCGAAGCCGGCCGGGGACACCGAGGCCACCTGCAGGTCGGCGTCGCCGTTCACGGCGGCGATGGCCCGGGAAAACTCGGTCAGGGCGGAGGCGTTGATCAGATGGACGCCGAAGCCGAGCGCCACGCCCACGGCGATGGCGATGGCGGCGGTCGCCACCCGCACTGGCTGGGTGCGCCACTCGCCCAGGATCAGCCAGATCATGGCCGGCAGGCTGATCCTGCCCGAACGTCCGGCGCTCATGCAGGCGCATCCGCCGGTGGATCGATAGGGACCAGCCCGTCATGGGTCAGGCGCAACGCCCGGTCGGCGGCGGCCGCGGCCTTTTCCGAGTGGGTGACGATCAGGGCCGCGGCGCCTGCCTGCCGCACCTGGTCGGTGAGCAGACCCAGGATCCGGTCGGCGGTCTCCGGATCGAGGTTGCCCGTCGGCTCGTCGGCGAGGATCAGGGCCGGGCGATGGATCAGGGCGCGGGCGATGGCCACCCGCTGCAGCTCGCCCCCGGAGAGCTGGCGCGGATAGTCGCCGCCTCTTCTAGGAAGGCCGACATCGGCCAGCATGGCCTCCGCCCTACGGGTGGCCTCGGCCGGATCGCCATGGCCCAGCACCAGAGGAAGGGCGACATTGCGGGCCAGGGTCAGGTGGGGCAACACATGAAAGGCCTGGAAGACAAAGCCGATGCGGTCGCGGCGCAGCAGGGTCGCCCCGTCGTCATCCAGGGCCGAAAGCACGGTCCCGTCAATGCTGACGGTTCCGGCGTCCGCCTGGTCGAGCCCGGCGATCACGTTGAGCAGCGTGGACTTTCCGACCCCCGACTCCCCCATGATCGCCACCAGCTCTCCCCGGGCGATGTCGAGGTCCAGGCCGGAGAACAACACCCGCCCGCCGGGCAGGGATCGGCCGAGACCGCGGATTGAGAGCATCGCGGCGTCGACGGGCTGGGACGAAGGCGGCTGGAGCATACGAGAGTCTCTAGGGCGCGTAGGGCAGTCCGGACAGCCCCCTCTGACAAAGAACGTCGCGGTGCCGGGCCGAACGGGGTCAGGCAGTGCGCAGGGCAGGGGACCTGCCGGCGTAGTGGATCAGAACTCCGACCAGCCCCGCCGTCAGATAGTCGCCGCCGAGTGTCCGTTCACCGGCCCAAACATGGCCTCGCGCCAGGCGCTCATGAACCCGCGCTTGCGGGCGGCGGGCTGATCGACAGGCAGAGGTACTTGATCTCGATGTAGTCCTCGATGCCGTACCTGGAGCCTTCCCGACCCAGTCCGGACGCCTTCACGCCGCCGAAGGGTGCGACCTCGGTGGAGATGATGCCGGTGTTCACGCCGACGATGCCGGCCTCGATCGCTTCACCGACCCGCCAGATACGGCTCATGTCGCCGGCGTAGAAGTAGGCCGCCAGGCCAAAAGGCGAGTCGTTGGCCTGGGCGATCACCTCGGCCTCGTCCTTGAACCGGATGACCGGGGCGAGGGGGCCGAAGGTCTCCTCCTCCGTAACGATCATGTCGGCCGTCACGCCCGACAGCACGGTCGGGGTGAAGAACCGGCCGCCCAGCGAGGATCGCTCCCCGCCGGCGCGAACGACAGCGCCCTTGTCCACGGCGTCGGCGATATGGGCCTCGACCTTGGCGACCGCCTTGTCGTCGATCACCGGTCCGATCTCGACGCCGGCCTGATCACCGGGACCGACCTTCAGGGCGGCCGTGGCCCTGACCAGCTTCTCGACGAAGGCGTCGTGGACCCCGTCCTGGACATAGATCCGGTTGGCGCAGACACAGGTCTGGCCGGCGTTGCGGAACTTGGACTGGATGGCTCCGGCGACGGCCGCGTCGAGGTCGGCGTCGTCGAACACGATGAAGGGCGCATTGCCGCCGAGCTCAAGGCTGAGCTTCTTGATGGTAGGCGCGCACTGGGCATAGAGCTTCGCGCCGACGTCGGTCGAGCCGGTGAACGACAGCTTCCGCACGGTTTCGCTCGCCGTCAGGACGCCGCCGATTTCCGTGGAGCTGCCCGTGATGATGTTCAGCAGGCCATCCGGCAAGCCCGCCATCTGGGCCAGGACACCAAGCGCGAGTGCGGTGAAGGGCGTCTGACTGGCGGGCTTGACCACCACGCCGCAGCCGGCGGCCAGGGCCGGCCCGATCTTCCGGGTGATCATCGCGGCCGGGAAGTTCCAGGGCGTGATCGCCGCGACGACCCCGATCGGCTGTTTCAGGACGATGATCCGTTTGTCCGGCTGGTGCCCGGGGATGACGTCGCCATAGACGCGCTTGGCCTCCTCGGCGAACCATTCGATGAAGCTGGCGGCATAGGCGATCTCGCCCCTGGCTTCGGCCAGCGGTTTGCCCTGCTCCTCGGTCAGGATCGCCGCGAGCGCGTCCTGGTGCGCCATGATCAGGTCGAAGTAGCGCCGCAGCACCGCCGCGCGATCCTTCGCGGTTCGCGCCGCCCACGGCTTCATCGCCTCGGCCGCCGCCGCCACCGCGCGTTCGGTCTCGGCGGCGCCCAGTGACGGGACCCGGCCGATGATCCGGCCCGTGGCCGGATCGTCGACATCGATCCACCGCTCGCCGGTCACCCAGTCGCCGGCGATCAGGCAGGCTTCGCGCTTCAGTTGGGTCATGGCTGTCCATCCGGCGGAAAGGCGTGCAGCGTCAAGTGCGGCGTCGTTGCGGTCATCCAAGCCGGTCTCTCAGGGCGAACCAGCTCATCCCCGTGACCAGGGCCGGCCAGCGCAGCAGCGAGCCGCCGGGAAACGGCGGACACGGCAGGCGGGCGAGGAGGTCGGTCCCGGCCGTGTCGCCCAGCGCGGCGCGGCCGAGCAGGGCGCCAACCCAGGGCGCCAGCATGACACCCTGTCCGGAATAGCCGGCGGCGATGCGGACGCCGGGCTCCAGCTCCCTGACGAAGGGCGTGCGATGGACCGTGACGCCGAGGCTGCCGCCCCAGGCGTGGCTGATCGCGACATCAGCCAGTCCGGGATAGATCCTCAGCATGTGACGGCGCACGAAGCCCGCGATATCCGACGGGAAGGCCATGGAATAGTTTTCGCCGCCGCCAAACAGCAGTCGTCCGTCCGGCGTCCGACGGAAGTAGTTCACCACGAAGCGGCTGTCGGCCGCGGCCATGCCGGATGGCAGGATCTCGGGCCGGTCAAGCGGTTCGGTCACGGCGATGAAGTTGTTGATCGGCATCACCCTGGCGTCGACCACAGGCGACAGGCCGTCGGCATAGCCGTCGCCCGACAGGATCAGCTGGTCGCAGACCACATGGCCTCGCGGCGTGTCGACGACGAAGCCGCCGGCGGTCCTGCGCCAGGCCGTCGCCCGGGAGAGCTCATGGATCACCGCCCCCTCGGCGATAGCGGCGCGCGCCATCCCCAGCGCCAGCTTGAGCGGATGAAGGTGGCCGCCGCCGGCGTCGACCATGCCGCCGTGATAGACGTCCGTGCCGAGGGCTTCCGAAAGGGCCTGGTCATCCAGCAGGCTGTATCGCTCGCAGCCGTAGACCGTTCGCATGTGATCGATGAAGGCCGCATCGTCCGCCTCGCCGCCAGGCCTGTGCCGGGCGTGTATGAGACCGTCGCGCAGGTCGCAGTCGATGTGCCGCGATGTGATGAGCCGGTGCAGGTGATCGCGCGCGTCCTCCGACAGCCGCCACAACGCGCGGGCGTCGTCATGCCCCAGCCGGGCCTCAAGCCAGGGCTGCTCACGGCGCTGGCCGGTATGGATCTGGCCGCCGTTGCGCCCCGAGGCGCCGGAGCCTACCCGGGCGGCTTCCAGAACCACCACCCTGACGCCGCGCGAGGCGAGCTCCAGCGCCGCGCCAAGGCCGGTATAGCCGGCGCCCACCACGCAGACATCCGCCCGAACCTCGCCGTCCAGTGGCGGCTGTTCGGGAAACGGCCCGGCCGTGGCCGCATACCAGCTGCCGGCTGGATGTCCCTGGTTGCGCATGCTCAGACGTTGAGCAGCAGGAACTCCCGTTCCCACGGACTGATCGTCTGCATGAAGGTTTCGTGCTCGGCCTGTTTGACGCCCGAATAGGCCGACACGAACACCGGGCCGAGGATCTCGATCAGCGGCTCGCAGGCCTCCAGCAACGCCACGGAGTCCATCAGGCTGCGGGGCAGCTCGGCGCGGCGGGCGTTGGCGTCGACCGAGACCGGCTCGGTCGGCGTCAGGCCCTGGGTCATGCCGAGGTATCCTGTCGCCAGCACGGCGGCGATCGCCAGATAGGGGTTGGCGTCAGACGACGGAATGCGGTTCTCGACCCGGCGGTTGACGGCGTCCGAGGGCGGCACCCGCAGGCCGGCGGTGCGGTTGTCATAGCCCCACTGGGTGTTGATCGGCGCACCCGAGTCCCGCGAGATCCTGCGATACGAATTCACATAGGGCGCCAGCATCGACATGATCGCCGGCAGGTAGAGCTGCTGCCCGGCGATGAAGGACCGGAAGAGCGGCGTTTCCTTGCCCGTCTTCGGATCGGAGAACAGGTTGTCCCGGGTGCCCGGCGCGACGATGGACTGGTGGATGTGCATCGCCGAGCCGGGCTCTCCGGCCATCGGTTTGGCCATGAAGGTGGCGTAGATCTCGTGCTCCAGCGCCGCCTCGCGGATGGTGCGCTTGAACATGAAGACCTGGTCAGCGAGCTCGAGCGGATCACCGTGACGCAGGTTGATCTCCATCTGGGCGACGCCACTCTCGTGGATCAGGGTGTCGATCTCCAGGCCCTGGCGCTCGGAGTATTCGTACATATCTTCGAATAGCGCATCGAACTCGTTGACCGCCGAGATCGAATAACCTTGCCGACCTGTTTCCGGCCGACCGGAACGCCCTACCGGCGGCTTGAGCGGATAGTCCGGGTCGATGTTGCGTTCGACGAGATAGAACTCCAGCTCGGGCGCCACGACCGGCTGCCAGCCCTTTTTCCGGTAGAGCTCAAGCACGCCCCGCAGGACCTGGCGCGGGCTTTCCGCAACCGGCCGACCGTCAGGCATGAAGGCGTCATGGATGATCTGGGCGGTCGGATCCTGCGCCCAGGGCACCACGGCGAGGGTGGCGAAGTCGGGCGCGAGGAAGATGTCGGTGTCCGACTCGACGGCTCCCACCAGATTCTCCATCTCCGGGAAGTCGCCGGTGATGGTCTGGTAGAACACCGCCAGCGGGAGGTTCATGGTTCCGCTCGTCAGGAACTTGCGCACCGGCATGATCTTGCCGCGCGCGACCCCGGCAAGATCGGGGACCATGCACTCGATTTCCTCGATGTTCTGGCGGCGGCACCATTCGGCCGCTTCCTCGACCGTCTTGACTCCCCGCGTAGCCGAGGGGCCGGGCTTGCTCTTCTTTTCCCGGTACTTCATGCCGTCACGTCGCGTGTGAGGATCGGCAGGGCCTCGTCCAGAGACCGCCGGATGATGCCCACAAGCTGATCGATCTCCGCGTGGCTGATGATCAGCGGCGGACAGCAGACGACGGTGTCGCGAATGCCGCGGACCATCAGTCCGTTCTTGATGCAGAGGTCGCGCACCACCGGACCGGCGGTTCCTTCAGCGCCGCCGAACCGCTTGTTGGTCCCTTTTTCCGAGACGATCTCGACCGCGCCCAGCAGGCCCAGCGAGCGCACCTCACCTACCAGGGGATGGTCATTCAGCGTCGCCAGCGCGCGCGCGAGATAGGGGCCCGTATCCTCCCGCGTGCGGTCGACGAGGCCTTCACGTTCCATGATCTCGATGTTGCGCAGAGCGACCGCCGCGGAGGTCGGATGGCCCGAATAGGTGTAACCGTGCACGAAGTCGCCGCCCTTCTCGCGGAGCTCGGCGACGATGTGGTCCGCCACACCCACGGCCGAGATCGGCAGGTAGCCGCTGGACAGGCCCTTGGCCATGCAGACCAGGTCCGGCCGGACGCCGTAGTGCTGGAAGCCGAACCATTGGCCGAGCCGCCCGAAGCCGGTGATCACCTCGTCGCAGATCAGCAGGATGCCGTACTTGCGGCAGATGGCCTCGACGAGCGGCCAGTAGCCGTCCGGAGGGATGACCACACCGCCCGCGCCCTGGATCGGCTCGCCGATGAAGGCGGCGACGTTCTCGGGACCGACGGCCAGGATGCGATCCTCGATAGCCTGGGCCGCCCGGGCGGCGAAGGTCGCGGGGTCTTCGCCAAAGGCCTCGCCGAACCGGTAAGGCTGCATGACATGTTCGACGCCCGGGATGGGCAGGCCGCCCTGCGCGTGCATTGCCTTCATGCCGCCCAGGCTGACCCCGGCCACGGTCGAGCCGTGATAGGCGTTCCAGCGGCTGATGAAGATCTTGCGCTGTGGCTGCCCCTTCAGCGCCCAGTAGTGCCGGGTAAGGCGGAATACCGTGTCGTTGGCCTCGGAGCCCGAGGAATTGAAGAATACGTGGGTCAGGCCGGAGCCGAGCTTCTCGGCCACCTTGGTCGCCAGCATGACCGCCGGCGGCGTCACCGTCTTGAAGAAGGTGTTGTAGTACGGCAGCTCCAGCATCTGCTCGTAGGCGACCTTCGCCAGCTCCTCCCGGCCGTATCCGACGTTCACGCACCAGAGGCCCGCCATGCCGTCCAGCAGTTCGTTGCCGTCGCCATCTACGATCTTGCAGCCGTGCGCCCGGGTGATGATGCGACTGCCGCCCATCTCGGCGATCACCCTGTGGTCGGCCTGGGCGGGCAGGTGGTGCGCTACGTCGAGCCGCTTGAGTTCGGCGATGTCGTGGTTGCGGAGGAGGGCGTTCACGGGGATTACCTCGGGGGGTCAGGAAGCGACCGGCTGTCCCCTGAGGGCGCGGCCGAAAAGACTGAAGAAGGCGATGGATTGGGGGTTGGTGGCGGTTCGCCATTCCGGATGCCACTGGACCGCCAGCAGCGGCGCGCCTGACAGGTCCGCGGAGACGGCCTCGACAACGCCGTCATCGGCCCGGGCCTCCACGGTCAGGCCCATGCCCAGCCGGTCGACGCCCTGGTAGTGGACGGAATTGACCCGGGCGCGCTCCGTGCCGAACGCGCGAGCCAGCACGCCGCCGGGCGTCAGCTCGACGTCATGTTCGTGGTCAAACATGCCGTTGAAATCGACGTCGTCCGGCGCGTGATGGGCGATCAGATCAGCGCTCGCGGCCATGTCCCGGCGCAGGGTTCCGCCGAACGCGACGTTGATCTCCTGGAACCCGCGGCAGATTCCGAACACCGGCCGGCCAAGGTCCGCCATGGCCTTGATCAGGTCCGAGGTCATGCTGTCGCGATCAGCGTCGAAGGGGCCGGGAGCGTCGTCCGCCGTCTCGCCGTAGCGGCCCGGATCCATGTTGGACGGGCTGCCCGTCAGCAAAAGGCCGTCAAGCCGGGCCGCCACCTCGGAGGCCCGCATCAGGGACGGCATCGACGGGACCAGCAGAGCGGCGCAGTCGGCATACGTCAGCGGACCGGCGACATAGCGGTTCATCACCGCCTGGGCCGGCTCGACCCCGACGGTGCGGGTGCAGCAGATGATTCCGGCCACGGGCCGGCTTGTGGACATGGTCAATCCTCAGGCGAGCAGCACGGCGGGCGAGCAGGCATGCCATGACAGCCAGACGGGTTCGCCGATGGCGAAGTCCTCCTGGTCCCACCGGGTCAGGTTCGAGCGCAGCACTCTGATGCGGCGGCCTCCCCTGATCTCGACTTCATAGACCGACTCGCTGCCCAGATAGACCTCGTGGCGGATTGTGCCGGGCATGGCGTTGTAGCCCGCCGGCGCGTCGTCCATGACCGGCGGCGAGGACCCTTCAGGGCGCTTGCTGAGTTCGATCTTCTCCGGGCGGATGGCCGCCCACACGGTGGCGCCCTTGGCCCCGGTCACGCCGTGGTCGAGATAGATCTCTGTCTGCAGCCCGGGCGACTGGACGATCGCGTGGTCGGGTTCGTCGACGATCAGCGCGCCCTCGAACAGGTTCACGGTGCCGATGAAGTCCGCCACGAACCGCGAGTTGGGAAACTCGTAGAGGTCGTTTGGCGGGGCGACCTGTTGCAGCAATCCGCGGTTCATCACCGCGCAGCGCGTCGCCAGGGCGAGGGCCTCGTCCTGGTCGTGGGTAACCATGATGAAGGTGATGCCGACCTTCTCCTGCAGGGTGGACAGCTCGCTCCGCATCTGGTCGCGCAATTTGGCGTCCAGCGCCGAAAGCGGCTCGTCGAGCAGCAGCACGCGCGGGCGTTTGACCAGGGCGCGCGCCAGGGCGACCCGCTGGCGCTGTCCCCCGGAGAGCTGGTCGGGCATCCGGCCGCCAAGTCCGTCCAGCTGGACCAGCGCCAGGGCCTCCTCGACCCGCTGCGCCCGCTCCCTGGCCGGAACGCCGTCGACCTTCAGGCCGTAGCCGACGTTATCGGCGACCGTCATGTGCGGGAAAACGGCGTAGGACTGGAACACCATGTTCACCGGCCGCTTGTTGGGCGGCACGCTGCTGACGTCCTTGCCGTCGATCAGGATCCGGCCCTCCGTGGGGGTCTCAAACCCGGCCAGCATCCGCAACAGTGTGGTCTTGCCGCAGCCTGACGGACCCAGCAGGGCGAAGAACTCACCCTCATCGATGGTCAGGTTGACGTTGTCCACGGCGACCATCTTGCCGAAACGCTTGGTGACGTTCTCGAAGGTGATGATGGGCCGGGCTTCCCGACGAGGGGCCGTCGGGGCGGAGGGGGCGGGAGCGGCTTCGGTCATGGCGGACTCCTAGGCCTTCGTATTGCCGCCGCCGTGTCCGGAGACCGCGGCGGGATCGCCTTGCAGTCGCAGGGCCAGGGCAGTGAGGATGACGGTCATCACGATCAGGATCGTCGAGGCGGCATTGACCTCGGGCGTCACCGAGAAGCGGACCATTGAATAGACCTTCACCGGGAAGGTCACCGTGTCGGGCCCGGAGGTGAAGAAGGTGATGACGAAGTCGTCGAGGCTGAGGGTGAAGGCAAGCAGGGCGCCGGCGACCAGCGACGGGGCCATGTGCGGGATGATCACGTCGCGGATCATTCGCCACTCGCCGGCCCCGAGATCGCGCGCCGCCTCCTCCATCTCTCGATTGAACGAGGCCATGCGGGCTCGCACAACCACGGCCACGAACGGGAAGCAGAAGGACACGTGGGCGATGATGATGGCGCCCAGGTTGAAGGGCCAGGGCAGGTCCTGGGGCCAGGGCATGACCCGCGCGAAGAAGACCAGCATCGCCACGCCCATGCAGATCTCCGGCACTACGATCGGCAGGGCCATGGCGCCGTCGACCACCGGCTTGCCCGGGAAACGGAAGCGCCACAGCGCCAGCGCCGCCAGGGCGCCCAGGATCAGGCTCAGGACCGTCGAGACGGCCGCGATCGTCAGGGAGTTCCCGAACGCCTCGACCAGGCCGGCGTTGTTCAGGGCCTTCTCGTAGTACTTCAGGGTGAAACCCTGCCAGACGATGTTGCGCTTGGAGTCGTTGAAGCTGAACGCCATCAGGGTGATCAACGGCGCATAGAGGAACACGCCGACCATCACCAGCCAGGCCTGAAGCGGCCAGCGGCGCAGATACTCCAGGGGCCCGGGCGCCGGGCGGCGCGACCGGGCGCTCATGCCGGCCTCCTGCGGCCGTGGGAGAGCATCGCCTGAATCGCGATGGCTATGAAGGTCATGTAGAGCAGCATGAAGGACATCGCCGCGCCGAAGGGCCAGTCATTGGCGCGTTTGAACTGGCGCTCGATGACGTTGGCGATCATCTGGCTGTCGGGGCCGCCGAGCAGGTCGGGGGTCAGATAGGATCCCAGCGCCGGAATGAAGGTGATCAGGACCCCTGATGCGATGCCCGGCAGCGCCAGGGGCACGACGATCACCAGCAGGGTGCGGATATGGCCGGCGCCGAGATCAAGACTGGCCTCGAGCAGCGAGCGGTCCAGCCGGTCGAGGGCGGAATAGAGCGGCAGCACCATGAACGGCAGGTGGACATAGACCAGCCCGACGACGACGGCGAAATTGTTGTGCAGCAGCTCCAGCGGCGTAAAGGCGCCGACCGGCCCCAACCCAACCAGCGGCGCCACACCGGCGAAATGCTGCCACAACCAGCCCAGACTGAGGTTGATGTAGCCTTCCGTTCTGAGCACCGCGATCAGGGCGTAGGTCCGGATCAGCAGATTGGTCCAGAACGGAAGCATGACCAGCAGCAGCAGCCACGCCTTCAGTCGCGAGGGTGCGAAGGTGATGGCCAGCGCAACCGGAAATCCGAGGATCAGGCACAGCAGGGTCGTCAGGCCGGCGATCCACGCCGACTTGGCGAAGATCTTCAGATAGAGGGGCTCGATCGCGCGGGCATAGTTGCTGAACGTGCCCGTGAAGGAGATTTCCGTCAGGCCGACATTCTGGCCGAAACTGTAGACCCAGACGATCCCGAGGGGGACGAGAAAGAACAGGACCAGCCAGAAGAGCGGCGGGCCCATGGCGCCGGCGAAGACAGACTTCGCCTGTTTCCAGCTCTGTTCCATCATCGTCCCCCTCGGGTCCGGCCGTCGATCAGGCGGCCCGAACCTTCGTGATCAGCTTCTCATAGGCCTGCGCCTTCTCGGCCCCCTCGAAGGCGCCATATTCGCACTTGGCCAAGATGTCGGCCGGCGGGAAGATCACCGGATTGTCGCGGTACTCCGGCGGCATCAGCGCCTTGGCCGCGGCGTTCGGGGTCGGATAGAGGATCGTCTTGCTGATCTCGGCCCCGGCCTTGGCGTCGAGCAGATAGTTGATGAACTTGTGGGCGTTGTCCGGACGCGGCGCGCCGGTCGGAATGCAGAGGGTGTCGGAGTTCAGCAGGCTGCCCTCCTTGGGCACCACAAAGCCGATGTCCGGGTCCTCGGCCATGATCTGGGCGATGTCGCCGTTGTACTCGAGGACCAGATCGACGTCCTTGGCCAGCAGCATGTCCTGGCCGTTGTCCTCGTGGAACGCCTTGATGAACGGCTTCTGCCGGATCAGCATGGCCTCGATCTGGGCCAGCATTTCCGGCGGAATGTTGTTGACCGAATGGCCCAGATACTTCGCGCACAGGCGGACCAGGTCCGCCGACTCCGACAGCAGGGCGATCTTGCCCTTGTACTGCGGGGAGTCGAACAGCCACTTCCAGCTGTCCGGAACGCCGTTGACCTTGGACTTGCGGTAGCCGATCCCGAGGGCCAGCCAGGTGTAGGGCATCGAGTATTTCCGGCCCGGATCGAAGTCCGGGTTCAGGAAGGTCGGGTCGATGTTCGCCATGTTCGGGATCTTGGCGTGGTCGAGCGGCATCAGCATGCCCGCCTGTCCCATCCGCGTGACGAACTCGTTGGACGGCACGATGACGTCATAGCCGGAATTGCCAGCCTTGAGCTTGGCGAACAGCTCGTCGTTGGTCGAGAACAGGCTCATGTTCACGTCGACGCCGGCGGCGGACTTGAAGTCGGCCAGCGTGGTTTCGCCGATGTAGGTGTCCCAGTTGTAGAAGTTGAGCTTGGCTTCCTCAGCGCCGGCGGCGCCGCCGGACTTGGGACTGCAGGCGGACAGGGCGGGTGCGAAGGTGATCCCCACCGCGGCGGCGCCCAGAGTCGTTAGCAGGGATCGGCGGGAAGGGCCGCCCTTGGTGATCTTGTTCATGGCCGTTCAGTCTCCTAGCCGTCAGGTTGGAACGCTACTCAGGAATCCACGCGGGTCGAACGCCAGCGCTGCTTCAGATTATCGGGATGATCGTCATGCATTGCGCAAATACCAGTCAAAATCGAGTGCGGTCACGACCTCGAAGAACCGGGCCTGCTCGGTCCGTTTGACCGAGACAAACATGTCGACGAAGCGGTCGCCAAGGTATTCGCGCAGCGCGGTAGAGCCATCGAACAGGTCGACGGCCGCGAACCAGTTGGTCGGCAGGGTCTGACCGGACTTCGCCGCGGCGGCGTAGCCGTCTCCGACGATGGCGGGTCCGGGATCGATGCGGTTGCGGATCCCGTGCAGGGCGCCGGCCAGGACAACGGCCATCACCAGGTAGGGATTGGCGTCGGCGCCGGCGACGCGGTGCTCGACATGCCGTGTCGGCGGCGGACCCGCCGGCACCCGCAGCGACACCGTGCGGTTGTTGACCCCCCAGGTCGGCGCGACCGGCGCATAGGAGTTGGCCTTGAACCGCCGGTAGGAGTTGGCGTTAGGCGCGAGGATGGCCATGCTCTCGCCCAGCAGGGCCTTCATGCCGCCGATCGCGTGCCGCAGGAGTTCCGAGCCTTCCAGGTCCTCGCTGGCGCAGAGGTTCGCGCCCTGGGCGTCGTTGAAGCTGACGTGCATGTGGAAGCCGCTGCCGGCCCGGTCGGCCCAGGGCTTGGCCATGAAGGTTGCTTCACAGCCATGGCGCAGGGCCACGCCCTTGGTCGCCCGCTTGTAGACCTGGGCGTCGTCGGCCGCGGCAAGAGCGTCTGGCTTGTGCTTCAGGGTCAGCTCGATCTGGCCCGGGGCGAACTCGGAAATCGCGCCCTCGAGAGGAACGCCGAGCACATCGGAGGTGTCCCACAGCTCCCGCAGGAACGGCGCGAAGGCCTCCAGTTCCGGCAGCCCGTAGACGTCGATCGTCCTGGGACGCTGACCGGTCAGCGCCGACTTCGCCGGTTGCAGGTCGCCGTCCGAGGTGCGCTCCAGGTCGACCAGATAGTATTCCAGTTCGCAGGCGGCGACCGGGGTCAGCCCCTCGGCGGCGAACAGGTCGAGGACGCGCCGCAGCACGTGCCGGGGATCTAGATCATTGGGCGTCCCGTCCAGCTCGTAGAGCGACAGCATCACCTGCGCCATGTCCGGCCCGAGCCAGGGGGCGGGCCGCAGGGTGCCAGGCACGGGCCGCGCCCGACGATCAGCGTCGCCGTCTTCCCAGACCAGGCCGGTTTCCTCGCAGTCCGCGCCCGTGGTGTCGACCACCAGGATCGAGCCCGGCAGGAAGCGGCCGTAGTCGTAGATCGCCTGTAGCTCGTGGATCCGCAGCCGTTTGCCGCGCGGCACTCCGGTCATGCTGGTGAAGAAGACATCGACGAAACGGATATGCGGGTGCTCGGCCAGAAACCGGCGGCATTCCTCGGGATCGGCGACCATGGACGGAACAGTCATGCGTCTGGACTTTCGAGCTGGCCGGCGAAGCCGTCAACGGCGTCGACCAGGCGGTCGATCTCCGCGTCTGTGGTCATCGGCGAAACCAGCATCATGTTGTGGAAGGGTGCGATCAGCACCCCGCGATTGATCAGAAAGAGATGGAACGCCGCCAGAAGATCATGATCCAGCGCCTTGCGCATCTCCTGTGCGTTGCGCGGCGCTTCGGCCGCGAAGACCAGTTCGACGCGGGCGCCGACCCGCACGGGGGTCCAGCCGAGACCACGGCGGGCGATGACCGCTTCAAGTCCGGCGACCAGGCGGGCGGCGCCCGACAGCATCCGGTCATAGGCGCTGTCCGACATTACCTCGGTCAGCATCGCCCGCATCGCGGACATCGCCAGAGCGTTTCCCGACAGCGTGGTGCCTATGCCTGAGTAGCCGGGGCCGATCCGCGCCTGGGCCGCGTCCATCCGCGCCGCCAGATCGGCGGTGACGCCCCAGACCGCCGCCGGCAGACCCCCGGCGATGGCCTTGCCGACCGTGAAGATGTCCGGCTCCAGGCCATGGGCGCGGGTGTAGCCGCCCGGACCCGTGGACAGGGTGTGGGTCTCGTCGATGATCAGCAGGGTTCCGGCCTGCCGGGTGAGCTCCCGCAGGGCGGCGTGGAACCCGGGGTCGGGCAGGATCATCCCGCAGTTGGTCATCACCGGTTCGGCCAGCACCGCGGCGACATCGCCCGGCGCGAGGGCGGCCTCGAGCGCCGCGATGTCGTTGAACGGGATGACCCTGGTCAGCGCCGCCTCGTCATGCACCTGCCCAATCAGTCCGGCCTTCATCGCCGGACCGCCTGACGCCAGGCTGACGAAGGTCTCGTCGACCGCGCCGTGGTAGCAGCCGTCGAAGACCAGGACACGGTCCCGACCTGTCACTGCCCTTGCCCAGCGCAACGCCGCGCGATTGGCGTCGGTGGCGGTGGTCGCCGCTTGCCACAAGGGCAGGCCGAACCGTTCGGCCAGCAGCTGTCCGACAAGAACGGCGGTCGCCGTCGGCAGCATGAAGCCGGCGCCGCGGCGCGCCTGGTCGGCGAGGGCGTTGGCGACGGCGATCTCGCCATGACCGAACATGCCCGGCGTGTCGCCGAGGCAGAAGTCGGCATAGCTCCGGCCGTCCACGTCGACGAGCTCGGCCCCGACGCCCTGGGCCGCGAAGATGGGGGAGGGCGATGCCCAGTCGGCCATCCAGTGCATCGGCACCCCGCCGCGCCAGACCGCTCCGGCCTGCGCCGCAAGCGCGACTGATCGGGGATGCTCTTCGAGAAACCGCCGCCGCTCATCGGCGATGAGGCCGGACAGGGTCTCCGAACTCGATGGCAGCGCCGACACGAAGCCCCCCTCGTCAACTGTGATCACAGTTTCGCAGCCTTGGAGCCGAGTCAATCATTCGGGCGCTCGCGATCCGTCTGTTCGACAGCTGCCCGCATTGCCTCCATGCCGATGGCGAGGTCGGCGGCGATCGCCTGGTAAGCGGCCGCCGCGTCCTTCGAAGAGAGGGCGGCGATCGCCTGGGCGTGATGGTCGACATCCAGGCCCGTCGTGCCCATTCGCCCGAACACCACCCGCATGAACGGACCGATCTGCAGCCAGAGCGAGTCCGCCAGCGACAGCAGAACCTCGGCGCCTGAGCGGCGGTAGATCAGGAAGTGAAAGGCGTGGTTGGCGGACATGTAGCGGTCGACATCACCGACGGCGAGGGCGGCGTCGATGTCGGCGTCAGCCGCTTCCAGCGCCCGGATCAGGCCGGCATCGGCCAGTGGCGCGGCGCGGGCCGCGAGCTCCGGCTCGATCCACCCGCGCGCCTGGGTCAACTGTTCCAGCCGCCCTGCGGTAAGCGAGGGCGCCAGGAGCCGTTTGTTGTCCGGGTTGATCGTCAGCGCCCGCTCCGCGACCAGACGACGAACGGCGTCGCGGACGGGCATCGGGCTGACCCCCAGTTCGGCCGCCAGGCTCCGCAGCGACACGCCCCGCCCGGGCGGGATTCGACCCGTGATCAAGGCGTCGCGCAGCGCCGCATAGACCAGATCGTGCATGGCCGGGGCCGGGGTGTCCTTCGTCGCGCGCGACATCTTCGTCAAAGCCGTCCTTCCGCGCCCGCCCCAATTGTGATCACATTGCGCGAAACGGGGGTGATACGCCAGTCGCCGGCCGTTCGCGGAGACCCCCCATGCCGGACGCAGGCGCCAACTCGCTCGACGCCTTCTGGATGCCTTTCACGCCCAATCGGCGGTTCAAGGCCAACCCTCGCCTGCTCTCGGGCGCGCGTGACATGCACTACTTCACCCCCGATGGCCGCGAGGTGCTCGACGGCACCGCAGGCCTCTGGTGCGTGAACGCCGGTCACAACCGGCCTCGGATCGTCGAGGCGATCCAGCGACAGGCCGCCGAGCTGGACTACGTCTCCTCCTTCAACATGGCCCATCCACTGGCCTTCACATTCGCCTCTCGTCTGGCGGCGATGGCCCCGCCCGGCCTGGACCGCATCTTCTTCAGCAACTCGGGTTCGGAGTCGGTGGACACCGCCTTGAAGATCGCGCTGGCCTACCAGCGCGCCCGCGGCAAGGCCGGCAAGACCCGACTGATCGGCCGCGAGCGCGGATATCACGGCGTAGGCTTTGGCGGGATTTCAGTCGGCGGCATCGTTCGCAACCGGATGTACTTCGGCAGCCTTCTCACCGGCGTTGACCATCTTCCCCATACCCACGGGATTGCCGCAAATCTCTTCTCCAAAGGCCAGCCGGAGCAGGGCGCGGATCTCGCCGACACGCTTGAGCGCCTCGTCGCGTTGCACGACGCCTCGACCATAGCCGCGGTGATCGTCGAGCCCGTCGCCGGCTCTACCGGCGTGCTGATCCCGCCGAAGGGCTATCTCGAACGCCTTCGGGCCCTCTGCGACAAACACGACATCCTGCTGATTTTCGATGAGGTTATCACTGGCTTTGGACGGGTCGGCGCGGCCTTCGCTGCAGAACGGTTCGGGGTGATCCCGGACATGATGTGCCTGGCCAAGGGTCTGACCAACGCGGCTGTCCCGGCGGGCGCCGTTGCGGTCAGCCGCGCCATTCATGACGCGATGATGGACGCGGCCGACGCACCCATCGAGCTCTTCCACGGTTACACCTATTCGGCGCATCCGCTGGCCTGCGCCGCCGGTCTGGCCACGCTGGACGTCTATGCCGAAGAGGGTCTGTTCGAGCGCGCGCGGACACTCGAGCCCTACTGGGAGACGGCGATGCACAGCCTGGCCGACGCGCGCCACGTCATCGATATCCGCAACCTCGGCCTCATCGCCGGGATCGAGCTGGAACCGCGGCCCGGCAAGCCGACCGAGCGGGCGATCGAAGCCTATGAGGCGGCGTTCGACGCCGGCCTGATGATCCGCGTCACCGGCGACATCATCGCCCTGTCACCGCCGCTGATTATCGACAAGGGTCAGATCGACCGCATCGTCGACACCCTCCGGACGGTTCTGTCACGGATCGATTGACCAAACCGCCGCAGCCCTCCACCGGACTGTAGGGACTAGCCCCTGGGGGATGACATGTCTGACCTGCTGATACCGGCCGCTATCATCCTGGGCCCCATCCTGATCGTGGCCCTTGCCAGCCTGATCAGGCGGTCGTGGCGATTCCGCTGGGCCAACGTGTTCAGGCTCTACCTGACCCTGATGTTCGGTTTCTTTGGCCTATACGGCCACATCCTCAATCCCCAGTCGGTGGTGGAGCTCATTCCCCCGTTCTTCCCGCTGCGGCTGGAGTCCAGCTATGCGAGCGGCGTGCTGGAGCTGGCGTTCGCGATCCTGATCTGGACGCGTTGGGCCCGGATCACCGGCTGGGCGATCATCGCCTATCTGATCCTGGTCCTGCCCTTCAACATCTACGGCTGGACCGTCGCTTCCAATGTGCCCAGCTACGCCAACGCGCCCTACTATCTTTGGATCCGCATCCCGCTGCAGGCCCTGTTCATCGCCTTCGCCTGGTTCGGTACAAAGGGACGGGAAGAGCACAGCTAGAGTAGCCGCGACCTTGCCCGCCTGTCCGTCCGGCTTTCATCCGACAGTCCGTGCGGAGCCTCAGTCTCTTGTCAGGGCAGATTTTCCGTTGGACTGACGGCGCGGCACACACCTCAAAGTCATCATCGCCTTCGCACGATCTCAGGGTTACACATGCAGTTCGACGACGTCATCCGCGGCCGCCGCAGCATCCGTGGCTACAAGCCAGACCCTGTTCCCAGGGCGCTGATCGAGGAAATCATCAGCCTGGCGATGCGCGCGCCATCGTCGATGAACACCCAGCCGTGGAACTTCTATGTCGTCACCGGCGAGCCGCTGGACCGGATCCGCGCCGGCAACACCGAGCGGACTCTTTCCGGCGTTCCCCAATCGCGCGAGTTCCGCACCGGGCAGGCTTTCGCGGGCCAGCACCGCGACCGGCAGGTCGGCGTCGCCAAGCAACTGTTCTCGGCGATGGGAATCGCGCGCGACGACGCGGAGATGCGGCAGGACTGGGTCCTGCGGGGCTTCCGTCAGTTCGACGCCCCGGTCTGCGTGATCGTCACCTATGACCGCGTGCTGGATGGCAGCGACGATACGCCGTTCGATTGCGGCGCCGTGGCGACCAGCCTCGTCAATGCCGCCTGGTCTCGCGGCCTGGGCGCGGTGATCAACAGCCAGGGCATCATGCAGTCCCCGGTGGTGCGTGAGCACGCCGGGATCGCCGATGATCAGGTCATCATGAAGAGCATCGCGCTGGGTTGGCCCGACGAAAGCTTCCCGGCGAACGCTGTCGTGTCCGAACGCAAGTCTGTCGACGAGGCCGCGGTGTTTGTCGGCTTCGACGCCGACTGATCGCACGCCGCCCGGGCAAGCCCGGGCGGATCAAGACGGTTGGTTCTTCCCCCGGACGCTCAGCGGCCGCGGAAGACCGGCGGGCGCTTCTCGACAAAGGCCAGCGAGGCGGCCTTGTGATCGTCGGTCGCCATGGTGCGGACCATGTGGATCGCCTCGGCGTCCATGGTTTCGGACAACGTGCCGTGCTCGGCGATGGCGAGGTTCTTCTTCATGTAGCCGATGGCCACGGTCGGCAGGTCGGCGAGGCGGCGGGCGAGGGCGGCGGCCTCCCGGGCCAGGTCGGCGGCCGGCACGGCGCGGTTGACCACGCCCAGCCGGGCGGCCTCGGCGCCGCTGATCACGTCGGCGGTGAAGTAGAGCTCACGGGCCTTGGCCGACCCGACAAGCTTGGACAGGAAGTAGCTGCCGCCATAATCGCCCGACGCGCCGATCTTCGAGAAGGCCGTGGTCATCTTGGCGTCCTCGGACGCGATGCGGAAATCGCAGGCCAAAGCGATGGACAGGCCAGCGCCGGCGGCCGCGCCTGGGATCACCGCCAGCGTCGGCTTGGGCATCTCGTGCAGCCAGCGGCTGAAGTCCATCCCGTTGCGGAGTCCGTTCACCCGCTGGTCAAAGGTCGGCGCCTCGCCCGGACCCTTGGCGGCGACAAAGCCCTTTACGTCGCCGCCGGCGCAGAAGGCGCCGCCCGCGCCGGTGATGACCACCGCCCGCACGTTCGGATCGAGCGCCAGCCGGGGCGCGGCGGCCGACAGGGCCGCCAGCAGCTCGCCGGTCAGGGCGTTGCGCGCCTCCGGCCGGTTCATGGTCAGGGTGGCGATGCCGTCCTCGAAGGTCTCGATCAGCTGGTCGGTCATGGTCGTGGTCCTTGTTCGGAGGCGCGCGTGTCGCGGGGTCGGCCGGCAGCCTAGATCAGCGTCCGAAGCCGGGCCAACGTGAGATTTGCATTGACCCGACGGCGCCCACTTCTAGGGTGTCGATCAAACAACTGTTTGACGCAGAGTCGGGCGCGCCGCAATCGCCGCGTTCTCCGACCGATCCGGGGAGACCGCCATGAACAAGATCGTCGACATCCGTCCCGACGCCGAGGCCGAGCTGAACAACCTCGCCATGTCGGAGTCGGCCAAGCCCCTGATGGAGGCGGTCAAGCGCCACATCGCGGAGAATGTCGAGCCGATCACCGAGGAGTTCTTCCGGCTGGGCGAGAACCGCACTGACCGCTGGAGCTGGGCGCCCGGCCAGCTCGAACTTCTGGAGACCGCCAAGGACAAGGCCAAGGCCTC
>Ga0315900_10002651_pt1 | contig 26979 bp, 22 predicted proteins | sample LakEriMetagenome_FD_203521 | JGI IMG/M metagenome (GOLD analysis project Ga0315900, IMG submission 203521) | Freshwater fungal communities from buoy surface, Lake Erie, Ohio, United States - Buoy 12 MA114 | ecosystem: Environmental > Aquatic > Freshwater > Lake > Lake biofilm | place: USA: Lake...
CATCGGCGTGGAGCTGCCGAAGCAGTTCCCCACGATGACCTACGGCGAGGCGATGCGCCTGTACGGTTCCGACAAGCCCGACCTGCGGGTGAAGCTGCAGTTCACCGACCTCACCGAGGTCATGCGCGATGTCGACTTCAAGGTCTTCTCGGGCCCCGCGACGATGCCCGGCGGCCGGGTGGTCGGCCTGCGCGTGCCCGGTGGCGCCGAACTCAGCCGCAGCGAAATCGACGCCTACACGCAGTTCGTCGCGATCTACGGCGCCCGCGGGCTCGCGTGGATCAAGGTCAACGATGCCGCGCGCGGCCGCGAGGGCCTGCAGTCGCCGATCGTCAAGAATCTGCACGATCGCGCGATCGACGCGGTGCTCTCGCGAACCGGCGCGGTCAACGGCGACATCATTTTCTTCGGCGCCGACAAGGCGCGCGTGGTCAACGACGCGATCGGTGCGCTTCGCAGCCGCATCGGTCACTCGGAGTTCGGCCGCCGCGTCGGTCTGGTGGAAAGCGAGTGGCGCCCGCTGTGGGTCACCGATTTCCCGATGTTCGAGTACGACGAGGAGGATGCGCGCTGGACCGCCGTCCATCACCCCTTCACGTCGCCCAAGGACGGCCACGAGGATTTCATGGCGACCGACCCTGGCCGCTGCCTGGCCAAGGCCTACGACATGGTGCTCAACGGCTGGGAGATCGGCGGCGGCTCGGTGCGGATCCACCGCGAGGAGGTGCAGAGCAAGGTCTTTCGCGCCCTCAAGATCGGGCCCGAGGAAGCCCGCGCGAAGTTCGGCTTCCTGCTCGATGCGCTGCAGTACGGCGCGCCGCCGCACGGCGGCATCGCCTTCGGTCTGGATCGCATCGTCACGATGATGACCGGCGCCGAGTCGATCCGCGACGTCATCGCCTTCCCGAAGACGCAGCGCGCGCAGTGCCTGCTCACCCAGGCGCCCTCGCCGGTCGACGAGAAGCAGCTGCGCGAGCTGCACATCCGCCTGCGCGCGGCCGAAGCGCCGCGCCCTTGAGCCGGGCGGCCGTGCGGGTGCTCCGCGCGGCCGCCGCAACCGTCTGGTGATACCCCGATGGGCAGCAAGATCCCGGAGTCCGTGCTGGTGGTGATCCACACCCCGGCGCTGCAGGTGCTGCTGCTCGAGCGCGCCGATCACCCGGGTTTCTGGCAGTCGGTCACCGGCAGCAAGGACCGCGCCGACGAGGCGCTGGCTTTCACCTGCGCGCGCGAGGTGCGCGAGGAAACCGGCCTGGACGTGACGCGCTACGAGCTCCTCGACTGGGGTCTGACCAACCGCTACGAGATCTTCCCGCACTGGCGCCACCGCTACCCGGAGGGCGTCACGCACAACACCGAGCATGTGTTCGGACTGTGCGTGCCGGCGCCGCTGCCAGTGGAGGTCGCGCCGCGCGAGCACCTGGGTTATGTCTGGCTGCCCTGGGAAGAGGCTGCCGAGCGCTGCTTCTCGTGGTCCAATGCCCAGGCCATCCGCGAGCTGCCCGAGCGCCGTCGCGCGGGCGCCGGGAGCGGCGCGCCCGGCGCAGCGTCATGAGCCCGCCGCGGCCCAGGGCGCGCGCCCGGGCGGCCGAGGTCGCTGCCGCGCCGCCCCCGATTCCCGCGCTGCGGCTGCGCGTGGCCACCTACAACATCCACAAGGGCGTCTCGCGCGAGTTCTTCGGCCTGCGCCATGTCTCGCGGATCCACGAGCTGCGCGCCCGCCTGCACGAGCTCGACGCCGACCTGGTCTTCCTGCAGGAGGTACAGGGCCGCCACGAGCGGCATGCCACCCGCTTCCCGCACTGGCCGCGCGAGGCGCAGCACGAGTTCCTCGCCGGCGGCAACGGCCGGCGCAGCGTGTTCGAGACCGCCTACGGCCGCAACGCCTCGTACCTGCACGGCCACCACGGCAACGCGCTGCTGTCGCGCTTCCCGATCCTGCACCTCGAGAACCGCGACGTCTCCGATCACGCGCTCGAGAAGCGCGGCATCCTGCACTGCATCGTCAGCCTGCCCGCGGTCGAGCTGCACTGCTTCGTCGTGCATTTCGGCCTGCTGGCGGTGAGCCGCGCCCGCCAGACCGAGGAACTGGTGGGCTGGATCGAGCGCGAGATTCCCGCGGGTGCGCCGGTGATCATCGCCGGCGATTTCAACGACTGGCGCAACCAGCTGTCGGCCACGCTGTACGCCCGGCTCGGGGTGCGCGAGGTCTTCGACGCGCGTCCGCCCACCGGGGTGCGCGAGCAGGTGGCGCACTTCGTCCGCGACCGGCTCCTCGAGGCGCGAGGCCCCCGGGCGCCGGCGGTCGAGGGCACCGGCCGGCGGGTGCGCACCGCGCGCACCTTCCCGGCGCTCGTGCCGTGGCTGCGCATGGACCGCATCTATCTTCGCGGCTTCGACGTGAGCGACGCCCGGGTGCTGCGAGGACCCGAATGGGCGCGCCTCTCGGATCACAGCCCCCTGATCGCCGACCTGCGTTTCGCGACGGCGGGCGAGGCCGCCGCCGGCCTTCGCGGCTGAAGGCGATGGCGAGCCGTGCGTCGGGCACAACGCCGCGAGCCGTGCCGGGTTCGCGGGCGCGCAAGCCGGCGCGCGGCCCGGCGGTGCTGCGCGGCGGGCACGCGATCGAGCTGCTGGAGGGCGGCGGCGAATTCTTCCCGGCGCTCGAGGCCGAGATCGATGCCGCGCTCGTCGAGGTGCATCTCGAGACCTACATCCTGCACGACGACGATTCCGCGTGCCGCATCGTGGCGGCGCTGGTGCGCGCGGCCGCGCGCGGCGTCGCGGTGCATCTCGCGATCGACGGTTTCGGCACGCCGCGCGTGCCCGCGCCGGTCGCCGCGCTGCTGGCTGGCAGCGCGGTGCAGCTGCGCATCTTCCGTCCCGAGCGTGATGCCGCGCCACTGGACCGCCGCCGCCTGCGTCGCCTGCATCGCAAGCTCGCGGTGATCGATGCGACGGTCGCCTTCGTCGGCGGCATCAACCTGCTCGACGACCGGGTCGACCCCAACCACGGGCCGCTCGAGCAGCCGCGCGTCGACTTCGCGGTCCGGGTGCACGGGCCGCTGGTGGCCGACGCGCACGAGGCCGTGCGCCGGCTGTGGACGCGGCTCGAACCGCATCGGCTGCGCCGCCGGCTCGCCGGCTGCCGCGCCGCGCGCGCCGGCGCGACCACCGTTTCCGAGGCTTTCGCCGCACCCGCCGTGCCACCGCCCCGCCGTCGGCGCCGTGGCGCCGGCAGGGTCTTCGACGGCCTGCAGGCGATGCTGCTGCTGCGCGACAACTTCCGGCATCGCCGTGCGATCGAGCGCGCCTACCTGGCAGCGATCGGCGAGGCGCGGCGCGAGATCCTGATCGCCAACGCCTACTTCTTCCCCGGGGTGCGCCTGCGTCGCGCGCTGGTGCGGGCGGCCGCGCGCGGCGTACGGGTCACGCTGCTGCTGCAGGGGCGCATCGAGTACCGGCTGCAGCACTACGCCTCGCAGGCCCTCTACGACGAGCTGCTCGGCGCCGGGGTGCGGATCGTCGAGTACGCGAGCAGCTTCCTGCATGCGAAGGTCGCGGTCGCCGACGACTGGGCCACGGTCGGGTCCTCGAATATCGATCCCTTCTCGCTGCTGCTGGCGCGCGAAGCCAACGTGGTGGTTCGCGATGCGGCTTTCGCGGCGCACCTGGCCGCACGCATCAGCTCGGCGATCGCCCACGGCGGCAGGCCGGTGCATCCCGGCCACCACGCCAGGCGACCGCTGCCGCTGCGGCTGGCCAACTGGGCGGCCTTCGCGCTGCTGCGCGCTGGCGTCGCGCTCAGCGGGCGCGCCTCGCGCTGGTGAGCACCGTGGCCATGCGGCGGCGGGGGGCGCGATGACCGACCTGGTCGTGCTGCGTCCCGAGGGTCTTTACTGCCCGCCGGCCGATGTCTTCATCGATCCCTGGCGACCGGTGGCGCGCGCGCTGATCACGCATGCCCATGCCGATCACGCGCGCGCCGGCCATGGCGCCTGCATCGCGTCGGCCGAGGGCCTGCCGGTGCTGCGCGCCCGTCTGGGGGCTGCTCCGGTCACGGGTCTGGCCTGGGGCGAGCGCATCCGTATCGGCGAGGCGAGCGTGTCGCTGCATCCCGCCGGTCACATCCTGGGCGCGGCGCAGATCCGCATCGAGCACCGCGGCGAGGTCTGGGTCGTCAGCGGCGATTACCGGGTCGAGGCCGATCGGACCTGCACGGCCTTCGAGCCGGTGCGCTGCCACACCTTCATCACCGAATCGACCTTCGGCCTGCCGGTGTATCGCTGGCAGCCGCAATCGGTGCTGATGGCATCGATCGACGCCTGGTGGGCCGGCAACGCCGCGCAGGGGCGCGCGAGCGTCCTCTACGGCTACGCGCTGGGCAAGGCGCAGCGCATCCTCGCGGGGGTCGATGCCTCGATCGGTCCGATCGTCTGCCACGCTGCGGTCGAGGCGCTGAATCGTGCTTACCGAGAGGCCGGCGTGGCGCTGCCGCCCACCCGACTGGTCAGCGACATCGAGGATCGGGCCGCGCTCGGCCGCGCGCTGGTGATCGCTCCGCCCTCGGCCGGCAGCCCGGGATGGCTGCGGCGTTTTCCCGAGCCGAGCGATGCCTTCGCCTCGGGGTGGATGGCGCTGCGCGGCGCGCGGCGTCGGCGCGCGGTCGACCGCGGTTTCGTGCTCTCCGACCACGCCGACTGGCCCGGCCTTTGCGAGGCGATCGAGGCCACGGGCGCGAGCCGCGTGATCGTCACCCACGGGCAGGTCGCGCCGATGGTGCGCTGGCTTGCCGAGCGCGGCCTGCAGGCCCAGGCTTTCGAGACCGAGTTCGCGGGCGACGAGCGCGGCGAGGGTGGTGACGAGGCGCCGGACGGACCCGCGATCCCCGGGGACGCGCGATGAAGGCCTTCGCCGCGCTCTACGCGCGTCTCGATGCCTCCACCGCGACACGGCACAAGCTCGCCGCGCTCGAGGACTACCTGCGCGAGGCGCCGGCCGCCGATGCGGCGTGGGCCCTCTATTTCCTGGCCGGTGGCAAGCCGCGGCAGACGGTGCCCACGCGCGTGCTGCGCGAGGCGGCGCGGGAGGCCGCGGGCCTGCCCGAGTGGCTGTTCGACGAGAGCTACGCGGCGGTCGGCGATCTCGCCGAGACCATCGCCCACCTGGTACCCGAGGGCAGCGGCGACGACGATGCCGGCCTGGCCGTCTGGCTCGAGCAGCGGCTGCTGCCGCTGCGTGGCGCCGAGCCCGCGATCGCGCGGCAGCTGCTGCGGCAGGCGTGGTCGCGGCTCGACTGGAATGGCCGCTTCGTGCTGTGCAAGCTGATCACCGGCGGGCTGCGCGTGGGCGTGTCGCGGCTGCTGGTGGTGCGGGCGCTCGCCGCGGTGGGCGGTCTCGAGCCCGCGCTGGTCGCCCAGCGCATGGTCGGCTACACCGATCCGCGCGCCACGCCGGATGCGGCGGCCTTCGCGGCACTGCTCGCGCCGCCCGGTCAGGCTGCGCGAGAGGGCGCCGAGCCCGACGGACGGCCCTATCCGTTCTTCCTCGCGCATCCGCTCGCCGGTCCGCCGCAGGCGCTCGGCGAGCCCGCCGACTGGTTCGCCGAGTGGAAGTGGGACGGCATCCGGGCGCAGCTCGTGCTGCGCGCCGACGCCGCGTGGCTGTGGTCGCGCGGCGAGGAACTGGTGACCGACCGGTTTCCCGAGATCGACAAGGCCGCGCGGGCCCTCGCCGAGCGGCTTGGCGAGTCCGCGCGTGCGGGGCTCGTGCTTGATGGCGAGCTGCTCGGCTGGGCGCCAGGCGCGGCGCGCCCGCTCGCCTTCGCCGCGCTGCAGCGGCGCATCGGCCGGCGCACGCTCGGCGCGGCGATCCTGCGCGAGGTGCCGGTGGTCTTTGTCGCCTACGACCTGCTCGAGCATGGCGGCGTCGACCTGCGCGGACGGCCGCTCGCGAGCCGGCGCGCGCTGCTCGAGGCGCTGCTGTCGGCGCCGGCGCGCGGCCCCCTCGAAGATGCCCTGCGACTGTCACCGCGTGTCGGTGGCGCGCCCGGCGACGACTGGTCCGCGCTGGCTGCGCTGCGCGAACAGGCGCGCGCCGGCGGCGTCGAGGGGCTGATGCTCAAGCCGCTCGGCGCGGCCTACGGCGTGGGTCGCACGCGCGTCGAGGGCGGCCAGTGGTGGAAGTGGAAGCTCGACCCCTACAGCGTCGATGCGGTGCTGGTCTACGCGCAGCGCGGCCACGGTCGCCGCGCGAGCCTCTATACCGACTACAGCTTCGCGCTGTGGGACCGCCCGGCCGACACCGAGCCTGGAGGCGACCCCGCGCCGCGCACGCTCGTGCCCTTCGCCAAGGCCTACAGCGGGCTGAGCGACGCCGAGATCCGCGAGGTGGATGCGGTGATCCGTCGCACCACGGTGGAGCGTTTCGGCCCGGTTCGCAGCGTGACGCCCTCGCTGGTCTTCGAACTCGGCTTCGAGGCGATCGCGCGCTCGTCGCGGCACCGCAGCGGCGTCGCGGTACGATTCCCGCGCATGCTGCGCCGGCGCCCCGACAAGCGCCCCGAGCAGGCCGATTGCCTGCAGACGCTGCATGCGCTGCTCGGCGACACCCTGCCGGCGCACGCCGGCGCTCCGGGGGCACACGGCATGCCGGAGACCCCGGGTGCGCCCGCATCGCGCACCGATCCGCCCGACGACGACGCGGCGGCACGATGACGCTGCTCGCCGGCATCGACTTCAGCAGCACGCCGCGGCCGCGCAAGCCGATCACCGTCGCGCTCGCACCGGCCGGGCAGGGCGAGATCCTCGTGCTCGCCGACCTGCTTCGCCTGCCGAGCCTTGCGCAGTGGTCGGCCTGGCTGGCCACTCCCGGGCCCTGGGTCGGCGCCTTCGATTTCCCCTTCGGCCTGCCGCGCGACTTCGTCGCCCAGGGTCTCGGCTGGCCGGTCGACGCGCCGCAGCCCTGGGCGGCGATCACGCGGCGCCTCGCGACGTTATCGCGCGCCGATCTGGTGGCGCATTGCCGTGCCTGGTGCGACGCGCGTCCGGCCGGCGCGAAGTTCGCGCACCGCGCCGCCGATCGACCCGCGGGCAGCAGCCCGTCGATGAAGTGGGTCAACCCGCCGGTGGTGCTGATGCTGCACGAGGGCGCTTCGCGCCTGCTCGATGCCGGCGTCAGCCTGCCCGGGCTGCACACCGAGGGTACCGACCCGCGGCGTGTCGCGCTCGAGGCCTACCCCGGCCTGCTTGCGCGGGCCGTGCTTGGTCGGACCTCCTACAAGAGCGACGAGCCGAGGCTGCGCGGCGACCCCGCGCGCCGGGCGGCGCGCGCGCGCCTGGTGGCTGCGCTCGAGGAAGGTGCGCACCCCTTCGGCACGCGCATCGCCTTCGGCGCCTGGCGTGACGACTGCCTCGACGACGCCGGCGCCGATGCACTCGACGCGGTGCTCTGCCTGGCCCAGGCAGGGTGGGCATGGCGGCGGCGCGATGCCGGCTGGGGCCTGCCGGCCGACATCGATCCGGTCGAGGGCTGGATCCTCGGCGCCGAGCGGTCGTGACCCGCCCCGGGTCGCCGGCGGCCGCCCTGGACGCCTGGTTCGCGCGACGTGGCTGGCGACCCTTCGCGTTCCAGCGCGCTCTGTGGAGCGCGGTGGCGCGCGGCGACAGCGGCCTGCTGCATGCCGGCACCGGCACCGGCAAGACGCTCGCGGTGTGGTTCGCCGCGCTCGGCCGCGCGCTGGCGGCGGGCAGCCATCCGGCAGGGGCCGCGGCGCGCTGGTCGACCCCGGGCCTGAAGCTGCTGTGGATCACGCCGATGCGGGCACTCGCCGCCGACACCGCGCGCGCGCTGGCCGAGCCTGTGCCCGAGCTTGGCCTCGACTGGCGCGTCGGGCTGCGCACCGGCGACACGCCGTCGGCCGAACGGGCGCGCCAGCAGCGTCGCCCGCCCGATGCGCTGGTCACGACGCCGGAGAGCCTGTCGCTGATGCTCTCGCGTGCCGACGCGCCCGAGCGGCTCGCCGGCGTGACGATGGTCGTCGTCGACGAGTGGCACGAGCTGATCGGCAGCAAGCGCGGCGTCCAGGTGCAGCTCGCGCTCGCCCGGTTGCGGCGCTTCGCCCCGGGACTGCTGGTGTGGGGCCTGTCGGCGACGCTCGGCAATGCCGACGAGGCGATGGAGACGCTGCTCGCCCGCGCTGGCGGGCGGCTGCTGCGGGCGAAGCTCGCACGGCGACCGCGCATCGACACGCTGCTCCCGCCGGCGGTCGGGCGCTTCCCGTGGGGCGGTCACCTCGGCACGGCGATGCTCGCGCCAGTGCTCGCCGAGATCGACGCCAGCGCGAGCTCGCTGGTCTTCACCAACACCCGCGCCCAGGCCGAGCTCTGGTACCAGGCGCTGCTCGAGGCCCGACCCGACTGGGCCGGGCTGATCGCGCTGCATCACGGGTCGCTCGACCAGGAGGTGCGCGCATGGGTCGAGGCCGGCCTGCGCGAAGGTCGGCTGAAGACGGTGGTGTGCACCTCGAGCCTCGATCTCGGCGTCGACTTCTCGCCGGTCGAGCGCGTGCTGCAGGTGGGCAGCGCCAAGGGGGTGGCGCGGCTGCTGCAGCGCGCCGGCCGCTCGGGCCACTCGCCGGGGCGCGTGCCGCGGCTGAGCCTCGTCCCGACCAACGCGCTCGAACTGGTCGAGGCCGCCGCCGCGCGCGATGCGGTTGCCGCCGGCCGCCTGGAGCCGCGCCGCAGCCCGCGAGCGCCGCTCGACGTTCTCGTGCAGCACCTGGTGACGGTGGCCGCGGGCACCGGCTTCGAGCCCGAGGCGCTGCTCGCCGAGGTGCGTGAGACGATCGCCTACCGCGAGCTCGGCGAAGAGACATGGCGATGGGCCCTCGACTTCGTGACCCGGGGCGGTGCGAGCCTTGCCGCCTACCCCGAGCATCACCGGGTGCGGCCGGACGACGGGGGCGTGCTGCGGGTGCCGGATGCCGCGATCGCGCGCCGCCACCGGATGGCGATCGGCACGATCGTCGCCGAGGCCGCGATCGAGGTGCGCTTCGTCGGCGGCCGCCGGCTGGGCACGATCGAGGAGGGTTTCATCGCGCGCCTGAAGCCCGGCGAGCGGTTCCTGTTCGCCGGCCGCACGCTCGAGCTCGCGCGGGTACACGAGAACACCGCGTGGGTGCGACTCGCCGATGGCAGGCGCGGTGCGGTACCGCGCTGGAACGGCGGCCGGATGCCGCTGTCGAGCGAGCTCGCCGGGGCGATCCTCGCGCGCCTCGCGCTGGCTGATGCGGGCCGCCTCGACGGGCCCGAGATGCGGCTCGCCGGACCGCTGCTGCGGTTGCAGGCCGAGCTTTCGGTGCTTCCCGCGCCGGGCCGCCTGGTGATCGAACGGATCGCGACCCGCGAGGGGCACCACCTGTTCGTCTATCCGTTCGCCGGGCGCAACGTGCATCTCGGGCTCGGTTCGCTGCTCGCGTGGCGGCTGTCGCGAGGGCGGGCGGCGAGCTTCTCGATCGCTGTCAACGATCTCGGGCTGGAGCTGCTGGCGAGCGAACCGGTGGACGCGCAGGCGCTCGCCGACCCGGCGCTGCTCGATGACGCCACGCTCGCCGACGACGTGCTCGCCAGCCTGAACGCCGGCGAGCTGGCGAAGCGGCGCTTTCGCGAGATCGCCCGGATCGCCGGCCTCGTGCAGACCGGCCATCCCGGCGAGCGGCGCGCGGCCCGGCAGCTGCAGGCCTCGGCGAGTCTGTTCTACGAGGTCTTCCGTCGTCACGACGCGGACAACCGGCTGCTCGCGCAGGCGGCCGACGAGGTGCTCGAGCAGGAGCTCGAGCTCGGCAGGCTGCGAGAGGCGCTCGCGGCGATGCGGGCGGCGCGGCTGTGCGTGGTCGAGCCGAAGCGGCCGACGCCATTCGCCTTTCCGCTGATGGTCGAGCGCTTGCGCGAGACGCTGAGCACCGAGAAGCTTGCCGACCGGGTCGCGCGGATGGTCGCCGAGCTCGAGCGGGCAGCCGACGCCGCGGGCTCGCGCCATGCGGCGCGCGGCGGGCGGCGGGTGCGTCGTGAGCGCTGATCGGACGCCCCCGCCGGGCGCGGTCGGCATCGTTGCCGGCGGCGTGTCGCTTGCGCTGCTCGCGCAGCGCGCGGCCTGGCTTGCAGACTCGGCGACGCTGCTGGTGGCCGACGTGCACCTGGGCAAGGCCGCCACGTTCCGGCGCCTCGGCGTGCCGGTTCCCGAGACCACGACCGGCGCGACGCTTGCGCGGCTCGGCGAGCTCGTCGATCAGTTGCGCGCGCAACGACTCTTCGTGCTTGGCGATCTGCTGCACGGGCCGGCCGCGCAGGCGCCGGCGATCGTCGATGCGCTCGCGGCGTGGTGCGACGCGCGCCCGTCGCTCGCGGTGACGCTGGTGCGCGGCAACCACGACGCGCGAGCCGGCGATCCGCCCGCGGCCTGCGGCATTGCGCTCGCCGATGAGCCGCTCGCGCTGGGCGCGCTGCGGCTGCGCCACGCGCCGCCGGATCCCGCGCCGCCCGATCCCGCGCGGCCCGGTGTCGAGGCGCGCCCGGGCCCCGGCGTCGCGGCAGCCGCCGCGAGCGCGGCGTCGCTGACGGTTGTCGGCCACCTGCACCCGGCCTGTCGGCTGCGCGATCGCGCCGGGTCGCTGCGACTGCCCTGCTTCTGGCTGCGGCCGGGGCTGCTGGTGCTGCCGGCCTTCGGCGAGTTCACCGGCGCGCACGAGGTCGAGGCCGTGCCGGGTGACCGGCTGTTCCCGATCGCCGACGGCAGGGTCTTCACGATGCCTGGGAGCGGTTCCGCCCGGCGCGCGCCGGCGCGGCGGCGACCGCGACGCTCGTGACACACTGACGTGATGGACCTTTGTCGCATTCTCGCCATCGTTTCGCTGCTCGGGCTCGCGCTGCTGCCGCCGCCGGCTGTCGCCTTCGACCGCCAGGGCCACCGGGGCGCGCGCGGGCTGGCCCCCGAGAACACGCTCGCCGGTTTCCGCGTCGCGCTCGCGGCCGGGGTCGACACCCTCGAGACCGATCTCGCGGTCACCGCCGACGACGTGCTCGTGCTGACCCATGATCCGCGGCTGAATCCGTCGATCGTGCGCGATCCGCAGGGCCGCTGGGTCGAGGCGCCGGGGCCGGCGGTGCGCGCGCTGCCGCTGGCCGAGCTGCGTCGGCACGATGTCGGTCGCCTGCGGCCCGGCAGCGACTACGCGAGGCAGTGGTCCGCGCAGCGCGCGGTCGACGGCGAGCCGATCCCGACGCTCGCCGAGCTGCTCGATCTGGTGCGCGAGCAGCCGCGGCGGGTGGCGCTGAACCTCGAGACCAAGATCACGCCGGCCTCGGGCGACGAGGTCATCGATCCCGAGACCTTCGCGCGGCTGCTGGTGCGCCAGTTGCGCGCATCGGGCCTCGTCGACCGTGTGACCGTGCAGTCCTTCGACTGGCGCACGCTGCTGGCCGTGCGCCGCCTCGCGCCCGAGATCCCCACCGCCTGCCTGACCATCGAGAGCCCGGGCTTCGACACGGTGCGGCCCGGGGCCGACGGCGCCTCGCCGTGGCATGCCGGGTTGCGCGTGGCCGACCACGGCGGCTCGCTGCCGCGGATGGTGGCCGCCGCGGGCTGCACGACCTGGTCGATGTTCCGTCGCAATCTGACCGAGTCGCTGCTGGCCGAGGCGAAGGCACTCGGACTGAAGGTGCTGCCCTGGACCGTCAACGAACCCGACGAGATGCGCCGCTTGGTGCGCTGGGGCGTCGACGGCATCATCACCGACTACCCCGACCGCCTGAATGCGGTGCTCGCCGAGACCGTCAGGGCGCGTCCCTGAGGCCCGCCCGCCCGCCAGCCCGGCCGCCCGGCCGCTCGCCCTCTGGAGCCCCCATGCAAGATGCCGATCCCGTCACCTGCGCCACCTCCGGCGCCGTCGCCCACCCGGCGCTCGTCGCCCACGGCGCGGGCTTCGCGCCGCGCGTTCACCGGGTCAACGACCGGGTCTGGTGCGCGGTCGGCTTCGGCCTGAGCAACGTCACGCTGGTGCGCGGCGACGAGGGCGCGATCCTGATCGATTCCGGCGAGTGCCGCGAGGAGATGGCCGAGGTGCTCGACGCCTTCGGGCCGCTGCTCGATCGCCCGGTGGTCGCGATGATCTGCTCGCACTCGCACTACATCGGCGGCACCGCCGAGGTGATCGCTCGCTGGGGACCGGGCGTCGAGATCTGGGCGCACGAGGCGCTGGGCGAGGTGATGGCCGAGGTCGGCGCCGAGTTCGGACCGGCCTACCGGCGCCGCCTGCGCATCCAGTTCGGCTTCGACCTGCCCGCCGACGGGCCCGACGCGATGCCCAACTTCGGTCTTGGTCCGGTGCTGTTTCGCCGCGGACCGAGCACCTATGGCTTCGTGCCGCCGACCCGCAGCGTGCCGCGCGAGCTGATCGAGGTGCGGATCGCGGGCCTGCGCGTGCGCCTGGACGGCCGCTTCGCCGCCGACTCGCGCGACACGCTGATCATCGACTTCCCGGACCTGCGTACCGTCGTCGATAACCATGTGTGGCCGGTGCTCTTCAATGTCTACCCGCTGCGCGGCGAAGCCTATCGCGACCCGCAGGTCGTGATCGCCGCGATCGACGCGATCCGCGAGGCGCGGCCCGAGTGGCTGGTCGGCGTGCATGGCCTGCCGGTGCTCGGCCGCGACGACGTGCGCGCCTGTCTCGACGATCATCGCGATGCGCTGCAGTACCTTTGGGACCAGACCGTGCGTGGCATCAATGCCGGGCTCGGGCCGGAGGAGCTCGCCGCCACGATCGCGCTGCCGCCGAGGCTGGCCGACAGCCGCTGGGTGCCCACCTTCTACGGAGAGCCCGCCTACCATGTTCGCGCAATCCACAACGGCCTGTTCGGCTGGTTCGGCGGCGACTGCGCGACGCTGCATCCGGTGACGCCGGATCGCCGCGCCGAGCTGCTGGTGACGGGCCTCGGGGGTCGCGACGCGGTGCTCGCGCAGGCGCGCGCTGCGAGCGCGCGCGGCGAACATGGCTGGGCGGCCGAGCTTTGCAGCCATCTGCTGCGGCTCGACGCGGGCGATGGGGATGCCGCCCGCGCCAAGGCCTGCGCGCTGCGCACGATGGCGCAGCGCAGCCCGTCAGCCAACACCCGGGCCTTCATGCTCGAGGAAGCCCGACGGCTGGAGGCCGGTCGCGCCGGGCAGCGGCCCGCGTCGCCGCCACCTTCGCGCGCGCTGGTGCTGCAGGCGCCGCCCGAGCGTTTCGTGCGGGCGATGGGTGCGCGCCTCGATCCGGTAGCGGCGGCCGAGGTCGACCGGATCTTCCGCTTGCGCCAGGTCGATGCCGACCATGTCTGCGGCCTGCACGTGCTGCGCGGCGTCGCACGCTTCCTGCCCGCCTCGGCCTTCGCGATGCCGGGTGCCCGGGTCGATGTCGCGCTCGCCTGCGACCGCGCGACCTGGGCGCTGCTGCTGTCGGGCCGGCAGTCGCTCGCTGCCGCGCTCGGCGCGGGCGCCGCGGTGCTCGAGGCGGGCGACGCGACGGCACTGTACGCGCTGTTCGCGCTGTTCGACGGGCTGTCGCTCGGCGGCTGAGGCCGATGATGGTTGCGCCCGCAGGCATCGTCCGGAATCGGGACTCGAGCGAGGCCCCGGGTGCCGGGCCGTCGCCGCTCGGCCTGTCGCCGCTCGCCTGGGAGCTTCTTGCCGCGCCGCTGCTGTGGGCTCAGGGGCGGCTAGTGCGTCGTGTCACGCCACGCCTGCCCGAGGCCTGCGGGCGGCGCCAGGGGCTGGCGCTGCCCCCGGCGACCCCCGCGTCGGGCATCCCCGGGGCTGCACGCGACCCCAAGGCTGCGGCGGTGCCGTTGCGGGTACTGATCGCCGGCGATTCCGCCGCGGCCGGTGTGGGGGTCGACCGGATCGAGGAGGCGATGGCCGGTTGCTTTCCGTGGCTGCTCGCGGCCTGCCTCGACCGCCCCGTGGCGTGGCGGCTGCTCGCGGCCAACGGGCTCGACGCAAGGGGGCTGCTGAGGCTGCTGGCCGACACGCCGGTCGACGCCCCGGGCGACATGCTCGACGACATCGATCTCGCGCTGCTCGTGGTCGGGGTCAACGACGCGACCGGCCGGCGCCCGGTCGCCCGCTGGCTCGGCGACCTCGCCGCGCTGCACGATCGCCTGCGCGCCCGCTCGCCGGCGTTGCGGCTGCTCTGGTCGGGACTGCCGCCGATGCATGCCTTTCCGGCCCTGCCCAGGCCCCTGCGCGATTACCTCGGCGCGCGCGCCCGCCAGCTCGACGCCGCGCTCGCAGCATGGGCGGCGCGCGATCCGGCGATGCGCCACCTGCCGCTGCCGGATCTGCGCGGCGATGGCATGATGGCCTGCGACGGCTTCCACCCTGGGCACCTCGGCCATCGGCGCTGGGGCGAGCTGCTCGCGCCGGTCGCGGCCGCGCTGCTCGACACGCCGCGGTCGGCCGCTGTTCAGGCATGCCCCGGGCCGAGACACGCCATGAGTCCGGGTATGCCATGAGTCGAGCCACCCCATGAGTCGAGCCACGCCATGACCTCGCCCCCCGATGCCCGCGCCGTACCCGGCCGCGCGAGCTGGCTGCTGTCGGCCTTCTACCCGCTGCTGCCGCTGACTGGCGTCGGGGCGCATGCCGCCAGCGGCCACGAGCTCGCGCTCGGCCTGCCGCTGCTGCTCAGCTACGGCCTGATGCCGCTGGCCGACTGGCTGCTCGGCGAGGACGAGCGCGGACCCCCGGAGTCAGCGTTCGCCGCGCTCCAGGAAGACCGTTTCCACCGCTGGCTCACCTGGATCGCCGTGCCGATGCACGCGATCGCGCTGTTCGGCTGCGCTGCATGGGCGGGCACGCAGTCGCTGTCGGTGCCTGGCCTGCTGCTGCTCGCGGTGGTCGCGGGCATCGGCTCGGGGCTCGGCCTGAACACCGGTCACGAACTCGGGCATCAGCGCAACCGGCTCGAGCAGTGGCTCGCCCGGGTGGTGCTCGCGCTTCCCTTCTACGGGCATTTCACGGTCGAGCATGGCCAGGGACATCATCGCTGGGTCGCCACGCCGCTCGATCACGCGAGCGCCCGGATGGGCGAGAGCATCTACCGCTTCGCGCTGCGCGAGATGCCGGGTGGCGTGCGCCGGGCCTGGCGCATCGAGGCGGCGCGTCTGGCGCGGGCGGGCCGCAGCCCCTGGACGCCTGCCAACCCGATCCTGCAATCCTGGGCGCTGAGCCTCGCGCTGCACGGCGCGCTGGTAGCCGCCTTCGGCTGGCCGATGCTCGCCTTCCTGCTGGTGCACGATCTCGCCGCGTGGTGGCAGCTGACCTGTGCGAACTACGTCGAGCACTACGGCCTGCTGCGCGAGCGGCGTCCCGACGGGCGCTGGGAGGCGCCCCGGCCGCATCACTCGTGGAATGCCAATCACCGCGCGAGCAACCGGGTGCTGTTCAACCTTCAGCGCCACGCCGATCACCATGCGAACCCGTCGCGTCGCTACCAGACCCTGCGCGACTTCCCCGATCTGCCGCGGCTGCCCACCGGCTATTTCGGGATGTTCCCGCTCGCCTGCGTGCCGCCGCTGTGGTTCCGGGTGATGAACCCGCGCCTGCTCGCGCTGCCGCAGGTTCGTGGCGATCTCTCGCGCGTCAATCGCGATCCCCGGGCAGCACCTGTGCGCCCGCCGGCTGCGACGCCGTCGCCGCCCGCGCGACCGCCGAACGCCTGATCGAGCGACCGCGCCGCGCATCGAGCAGGCGTTCGATCGTCGCGCCGAGCGCGAGCGTGTCGACCGGCTTGGCGAGCCAGGCGTCGCACCCCGCGGCCAGGCAGCGCGAACGACTGCCCGCGCCGTCCTCCCCGGTGAGCGCGATCAGCGGCAGCCGCCCGCGTTCGCCGGGCAGCGCGCGCAGGGCCCTGGCAAGCCCGAATCCGTCCATGCCGGGCATCTGCAGGTCGGTGATCACAAGGTCCCAGTCGGCGGCGCGCAGCCTGGCGAGCGCCTCGAGGCCGTCGCGGGCGGTTTCGCAGTCGTGGCCGAGTTCGGCAAGCGCGGCGGCCGTCAGCACGCGGCTGACGGCACTGTCGTCGGCGACCAGCACCCGCAGCGCATCGTCGTGCGCCGCGCGCGTCGGGCGGGTGGCTGGGGCAGGCATGGCCATGATGCTCTCCGGATCGAAAGCCCGCGCACGGCACGGCGCCGTGCCGCGGGCGTGCGAGCCATTGTGCGCAGCGCCGCCGCGACCGCCTTGCGCGAGCGCTAAGATCGGCCGATGAGACACGCCACCTCGAGCCTGCCCCTGCCCGCACCGACCACCGGCCGCGCCGGCGGCGACTGGCGCACGATCCGTGCGCTGCTGCCCTATCTCTGGGAGCATCGCGGCCGCGTGCTGCTCGCGCTCGCCTGCCTGGTCGGTGCCAAGGCGGCCACCGTGGGCGTACCGGTGCTGCTCAAGCGCATCGTCGATGCGCTGACGCCCGCGTCGGGCGCGCAGGCCGCGCTGATGGTGCCGCTCGCGCTGGTGCTCGCCTACGGCGCGCTTCGCCTGGCCACCACGCTCTTCACCGAGCTGCGCGAGCTGGTGTTCGCGCGGGTCACCGAGCGTGTCGTGCGCCGTGTCGCGCTGCAGGTCTTCGAGCACCTGCACGGGCTTTCGCTGCGCTTCCACCTCGAGCGCCAGACCGGCGGGCTCACCCGCGACATCGAGCGCGGCACCCGCGCGATCTCCTCGCTGGTGGGCTACACGCTCTACAGCATCCTGCCGACCGCGGTCGAGATCGCACTGGTGCTCGGCTACCTGTTCCTCAACTACGAAGCCTGGTTCGCGGCGATCACGGTGGGCGCGCTGGTCGTCTACGTGGTGTTCACGGTGTCGGTCACCGAGTGGCGAACGCAGTTCCGGCGCACGATGAACGAGCTGGACTCGCGGGCGAGCACCCGCGCGATCGACTCGCTGCTCAACTACGAGACCGTCAAGTACTTCGGCAACGAGGGCTTCGAGGCGCAGCGCTACGACGAGACGCTGCGCCGCTACGAGCAGGCCAAGCTGAAGAGCCAGGCGACACTGTCGCTGCTGAACACCGGGCAGTCGCTGATCATCGCCGTCGCGGTCACGCTGATGGTCTGGCGTGCCACGCTCGGGGTGGTCGAGGGGCGCATGACGCTCGGCGACCTGGTGCTGGTCAACGCGTTCATGATCCAGCTCTACGTGCCGCTGAACTTCCTGGGCGTGCTCTATCGCGAGATCCGCCAGGGACTCACCGACCTCGACCGCATGTTCGCGCTGATGCAGGCCTCCCGGGAGGTGGCCGATGCACCGGGGGCGCCGCCGCTGCGCGCGGGCACCGGCTCCAGCGCGGGCGCGGGGCCGCGGGTTCGCTTCGAGCGGGTCTCCTTCCGATACGACGAGCGCCGCCCGATCCTCCACGAGATCGACTTCACGATCGAGCCGGGCACCACCACCGCGGTGGTCGGCGCGAGCGGCGCCGGGAAGTCCACGCTGGCCCGCCTGCTGTTTCGCTTCTACGACGCCAGTGGCGGTCGCATCCTGATCGACGACCAGGACATCCGCGGCGTCACCCAGTCGAGCCTGCGCGCGGCGATCGGCATCGTCCCGCAGGACACCGTGCTGTTCAACGACTCGCTGCGCTACAACGTCGCCTACGGACGGCCGGACGCCGACGAGGCGGCGCTGCGCGCGGCGATCACCGCCGCACGGCTCGACGATTTCATCGCCTCGTTGCCCGAGGGGCTGGGCACGGCGGTGGGCGAGCGCGGGCTGAAGCTGTCGGGCGGCGAGAAGCAGCGGGTGGCGATTGCCCGGATGCTGCTGAAGAACCCGCCGGTGCTGGTGCTCGACGAGGCGACCTCGGCCCTCGACTCCCGCAACGAGCAGGCGATCCAGGAGGCGCTGCGCCGCGTGGCGGCGGGCCGCACCACGCTGGTCATCGCCCATCGGCTGTCGACGATCATCGAGGCCGACCAGATCCTCGTGCTGCACGAGGGGCGGATCGTCGAGCGAGGCACCCATGCGGCGCTGCTGGCCGCCGAGGGAGCCTATGCGCGCATGTGGGCGCTTCAGCAGGCGCGCCCGGAGGCTCCAGGCCAGGGCGGCGAGTCGGACGTCGGCTCGCCGGCTGGCACCCCCCGGACCGGCTGATCGGCGAGGGCGCCGCGGCCCGCCGCTTCAGCGGCGGTAGTGGAAGTGGAAGGACGGCCGCGGGGGGTGGTACCAGCCCGGAGGACGGGGATGCGGGGGGCCGACCCAGACCGGCGCGCCCCAGTAGGGGCGGGGGCCGGCCCAGTAGCCCAGCCCGAAACCCAGCGTGAACGGGCCCCATGGCCAGGGGTCTCGCCAGACGGTGACGGTGTCGCGGATCACGGCCGGCGGGATGGCCACGCCGCCCTGGCTCACCTGGGCCGCCAGGCCAGCGGGTGCCCCGCGCACGGCGGCGAGCAGGTCGGGGCCCGCACCCGCGGCGGCAAGCACGTCGAGGTCGGCGGGCGCCGGCGCCACCCGCAGGCCTCGCACGCGAAGGTCGGCAGCGATGTCCGCCTGCGGCCTGCCGGCCTGCAGCATCTGCATCAGCTCGCCGATCGACAGTCCGGCGGGCACCGCGGCGGCGGCCGGCGGTGCGGTGCCGGGGGTCGCGACCTGCAGCGTGGTGCAGCCGGCGGTCGTCAGCGCGAGCGCTGCCGCGAGCAGGAGAGCCGGCAACGGACGGAAGGGGGCGGTCGCGGTCATCGGGTGCGCTCCTCGGCGATCGACGGGCTGTCGCCGCGCGGGACGCGGCGTCTCCAGCCTTCGGGCAACGGCGCCGGCGCGCGGCGGGTTGACCGGGGTCGGTCGACGTTACACTTCCTTACCCGCTAACCGCCCCGACCCGCCCCAGGAACCCCCATGAGCACCCACCGCATCGCCGTGATTCCCGGCGACGGCATCGGCCAGGAAGTGATGCCCGAGGGCCTGCGCGTGCTGCGCGCCGCCGCGCGCCGCTTCGGCATCGCGCTGACCTTCGACGAGTTCGACTTCGCCAGCTGCGACTACTACGCCCGCCACGGCACGATGATGCCCGCCGACTGGAAGGCGCGCATCGGCGGCCACGACGCGATCTACTTCGGCGCGGTCGGCTGGCCCGCCACCGTGCCGGACCACATCTCGTTGTGGGGCTCGCTGCTGCTGTTCCGGCGAGAGTTCGACCAGTACATCAACCTGCGGCCGGTGCGGCTGATGCCCGGCGTGCCCAGCCCGCTCGCCAACCGCCAGCCCGGCGACATCGACTTCTATGTCGTGCGCGAGAACACCGAGGGCGAGTACTCGTCGGTGGGCGGAAAGATGTTTCCCGGCACCGACCGCGAGTTCGTGCTGCAGGAGTCGGTGTTCACGCGGGTCGGCGTCGACCGCGTGCTGCGCTACGCCTTCGAGCTGGCCCGCTCGCGCCCGAAGAAGCATCTCACCTCGGCGACCAAGTCCAACGGCATCTTCATCTCGATGCCCTACTGGGACGAACGGGTCGCCGAGATGGCCGCCGCCTATCCCGACGTGAAGCTCGACAAGTTCCACATCGACATCCTCACCGCCCACTTCGTGCGCAACCCGCACTGGTTCGACGTGGTGGTGGCCTCCAACCTGTTCGGCGACATCCTGTCGGACCTCGGCCCGGCCTGCACCGGCACCATCGGCATCGCGCCGTCGGCCAACATCAACCCGGAGCGGCGCTTCCCGTCGCTGTTCGAGCCGGTGCACGGCTCGGCCCCCGACATCTTCGGCCGCGGCATCGCCAACCCGATCGGCCAGATCTGGTGCGGCGCGATGATGCTGCAGCATCTGGGCTACCCGCAGGCCCACGATGCGATCCTCGCCGCGATCGAGCGCGTGACCGCGCAGGGCCCGCGTACGCCGGACATGGGCGGCAGCGCCACCACCGCGCAGGTCGGCGAGGCGATCGAGCAGGCGCTCGGCCTAGTCGATTGACAATTCTCCCTGTCAAGGGGCCCCGGCCGGTCCGATAATCCGCGGCTCCATCGAGACGGCACAGGAGTGCAGAACATGTCCAGGTCCCTGATCCGCGCGGCCTTCGCCGCGGCGCTCACGATCGCCGCGGCCGGTGCCGTGGCGCAGCAGTACCCCACCAAGCCGGTGTCGGTCGTCGTGCCCTTCGCGGCGGGCGGTCCCACCGACGTGGTCGCGCGCACGATGGCCGAGGCGATGAGCCGCGCGATGAACGGTGCCGCGATCGTGGTCGAGAACGTGGCCGGCGCCGGTGGCACCATCGGGGTCACGAAGGTCGCGCGCGCCACGCCCGATGGCTACACCGTGCTCATTCACCACATCGGCATGTCGACCGCGCCGGCGCTCTACCGCAAGCTGGCCTTCGATCCGCTCAAGGATTTCGAGTACATCGGCCTGATCAACGACGTGCCGATGACCATGCTGGTGCGCAGCGGCTTCCCGGCCTCCAGCGTCAAGGAGCTGATTCCCTACCTGAAGGCCAACGCGGCGAAGGTCTCCTTCGCCAACGCCGGGCTCGGGTCGGCCTCGCACCTGTGCGGGCTGATGTTCATGAGCACCATCGAGACCGACCTCACGACCGTCCCCTACAAGGGCACGGCGCCGGCCATGACCGACCTGATCGGCGGGCAGGTCGACATGCTGTGCGACCAGACCACCAACACCACCCAGCAGATCAAGGGTGGCAAGGTCAAGGCGCTGGCCGTCACCTCGGCCCGGCGCCTCGAGACCCTGAAGGAGCTGCCCACGATGGCCGAGGCCGGGCTGCCGGGCTTCACCGTGGGCGTCTGGCATGCGATGTACGTGCCCAAGGGCACCCCGAAGCCGGTCGTCGACAGGCTGGTGGCCGCGCTGCAGGCGGCGATCAGGGATCCCGCGGTGATCAAGCGCCACGCCGACCTCGGCGCCGAGCTTGTCTCGCCGGAACGGGCGACCCCGGACGCGCTGCAGAAACACCTCGCTGCCGAGATCGCGCGCTGGACGCCGATCATCAAGAAGGCAGGCGTCTACGCCGACTGATGGCAGACCCGCGCGCGCTCCTCGAGCAGGCCTTTGCCGCCGCGGTGGCGGCGGCCGATCCGTTGCGGGTGCTGGCGGCGCATCTGCCGGCGCCCGCCGAGCCCGGCGTCGGCCGCACCCTCGCAGTGGGCGCGGGCAAGGCGGCCGCGAGCATGGCGCTGGCCCTCGAGCGGCACTGGCCTGCCGATGCGGCCCTCGGCGGCCTCGTGGTCACGCGCTATGCGCACGGGCTGCCCTGTCGCCGCATCGAGGTGGTCGAGGCGGGGCATCCGATGCCCGATGCGGCGGGCGAGCAGGCCGCGGCGCGCATCGCGGCGCTCGCCGCCGGGCTCGACGCGAAGGATCGGCTGATCGCGCTCGTCTCGGGCGGCGGTTCCAGCCTGCTGAGCCTGCCGGCGGCGGGCGTGCCGATGGCCGAGCTGCGTGCCGTGACCGGCGCGCTGCTCGCCAGCGGCGCGCCGATCCAGGAAATCAACGTCGTCCGCAAGCACCTCTCCCGCATCCAGGGCGGGCGCCTTGCGGCCCTGACCCGCGCCCGCGTGCTCGCGCTGGTGATCTCGGATGTTGCCGGCGACGAGCTCTCCGCGATCGCCTCCGGGCCCTGCGCACCCGATCCCAGCACCTATGCCGACGCCCTCGACGTGCTGCGCCGCTGGGACGTCGAGGCGCCCCCGGCGGTGGCCGCGCACCTGGCCCGCGGGCTGGCGGGTGATATCGACGAGACGCCCAAGCCCGGCGATCCGGTCTTCGACCGGGTCGAGCACCGGCTGGTGGCCACCGCGCACGACGCGCTGCAGGCCGCCGCGGGTGTCTTCGAGGCGGCCGGCATCCGCCCGGTGGTGCTCGGCGACACGATCACCGGCGAGGCGCGCGACGTCGCCCAGGTGCTCGGCGCGATCGCTCGCGAGATCGCGCGCCGCGACGCGCCTTTCGCGCGGCCGGTCGCGCTGCTGTCTGGCGGCGAGTGCACGGTCACGGTCCGCGGCAAGGGCCGAGGCGGCCGCTGCACCGAGTTCCTGCTGGCACTCGCCCGCGAGCTCGCGGGCGTGCCGGGTGCGTGGGCGATCGCCGCCGACACCGACGGCATCGACGGGGTCGAGGACAATGCCGGCGCGCTGCTCGCGCCCGACACGCTGGCGCGCGCCGCCGCGCTCGGGCTCGATGCGCGCCGCCGGCTCGACGACAACGACGGCCACGGATTCTTCGCGGCGCTCGGCGACCTGATCGTCACCGGGCCGACCCGCACCAACGTCAACGACTTCCGGGCGATCGTGCTGATGCCGCCCGGCTCGCCTGCCGGCGCCTGAGGGCGCTCGAGGCTCCTCCGACCGACCCCGAAGAGCGGCTCCGCCCATGACCGACACCCTCGTCCTGCGTCGCCCCGACGACTGGCATCTGCACCTGCGCGACGGCGCGGCACTGCGCGCCGTCGTCGGCGCCACCGCGCGCCAGTTCGCCCGCGCGATCGTCATGCCCAACCTGAAGCCGCCGGTCACCACGGCGGCCGCGGCGCGCGCCTACCACGGCCGCATCCTGGCCGCGCTCGCGCAGGCGCGCGCAGCGGGCGAGATCGACGACACTGCCGCCGGCTTTCAGCCGCTGATGACGCTCTACCTGACCGACAACACCCCGGCCACCGAGATCCTCGCGGCCCGCGCCGACGGGCTGGTGCACGGCGTCAAGCTCTACCCGGCAGGCGCCACCACCAACTCCGATGCCGGCGTCACCCGCATCGATCGGGTCACGGGTGCGCTGGAGGCGATGCAGCGCTGCGGCATGCCGCTGCTCGTGCACGGCGAGGTCACCGACGGCGACATCGACCTTTTCGACCGCGAGAAGGTCTTCATCGATCGCGTGATGGCCCCGCTGCGCCGCGACTTCCCGGCGCTGAAGGTGGTGTTCGAGCACATCACCACCCGCGAAGCCGCGCAGTACGTCGCCCAGGCGGGCGAGCTGACCGCCGCCACCATCACCGCCCACCACCTGCTGTACAACCGCAATGCGCTGTTCCTGGGCGGCGTGCGGCCCCACTGGTACTGCCTGCCGGTGCTCAAGCGCGAGATCCACCGCAAGGCGCTGATCGACGCGGCGACCGGCGGTCACCCGCGCTTCTTCCTGGGCACCGACAGTGCGCCGCACGCCCGCCATCTGAAGGAACACGCCTGTGGCTGCGCCGGCTGCTACACCGCCCCGCATGCGCTCGAGCTCTACGCGACCGCCTTCGAGGCCGCCGGCGCGCTCGACCGGCTCGAGGCCTTCGCCAGCCTCAACGGGCCGCGCTTCTACGGCCTGCCGCCCAACGAGGGCACGGTGAGCCTGCGCCGCGAGTCCTTCGCGATTCCCGAGGCGCTGCCCTTCGGCGACGAGTCGATCGTGCCGCTTGCCGGTGGCGAGACCCTGCCCTGGCGGCAGGTGGCCTGACCGCGGGCGTGCCGTCCCCGTTCGACGCGCCCTGGTACGCCCCCTACGCGCCCTGGCTTGCCAGCCTCGCGGGGCCGGCGCTGGCGGGGCGGTGGTCGGACTGTCGCGACGAACTGAACCGGCTGGCGCTCGCGCAGGGGCTGGTCAACGCCCGCGGCCTGCCACTGCGCTTCGCCGACCGGCTGCCCGACGACGGCCTGGCCTACGAGACCCGGATCCATGACACCGGCCTGGTCCACACCCGCGGCGACGATGGCGCCTGGCACGACCTGTTCAACGCGGTGGTGTGGCTGGCCTTCCCGCGTACCAAGGCGAGGCTGAACGCCCTGCAGGCTGCCGCGATCGCCCGCGACGGGGTCGGCTCGCGCCGCGGTGCGCTGCGCGACGCGGCCACGCTGTTCGACGAGAACGCCGCGCTGGTGGTGCTGCGCGAGCCGGCGCTGCGCGCCGCGTGGCGGGCGCACGACTGGACAGCGGTGTACGGCCCTGGCTGCGCCGCGCCCGCCTGGAAGGGCGTTCCGGTGGTCTTCGGCCATGCGCTGCTCGACAAGCTGCGCGCGCCCTACAAGGCCGTCTGCGCCCACGCCTGGCTGCTCGATGCGGCGCCCATGGCGCAGGGCGCGGGTCGGTGCCCTGACGTGGCGTCGGGGCCGGACCGCGCGGGTCCGCTCGACGCCGCGGTCGCCGCCAGCCTCGACGAGGGCCTCGCGCGCGCGGCCTTCGTGCCGCTGCCGGTGCTGGGCGTGCCCGGCTGGTGGCCGGCGAACGCGGATGCGGCTTTCTACGATGATCCCGCGGTGTTCCGGCCGCCGCCACGGCGCCGTGTACGATCCGCCTGCGCGAGGCCGGCGCCCGACCGGTCCGCTTCCGATGGAGGCATTGCCCGATGAACATCCTGATCACCGGCGGCGCCGGTTTCCTGGGCCAGCAGCTGCTGCGCGCGCTGCTCGATCGCGGCACGCTCGACGCCGGCCACGGGCCGCAGGCCATCGCCCGCATCGTCTGCTTCGACCAGACCGAGGGCGCCATCATCGATCCGCGGGTGCGCAACGTCGCGGGCAACATCGCCGATCCTTCCGCGGTGGCGGCGCTGGTGGGGCCGGACACCGCGGTGGTCGTGCATCTGGCGGCGGTCGTCAGCGGCACCGCCGAGGCCGACTTCGACCTCGGCATGCGCGTGAACCTCGACGGCACGCGCAACCTGCTCGAGGCCTGCCGCGCGGCCGGCCACCGGCCGCGGCTGCTGTTCTCGAGCTCGATCGCAGTCTTCGGCGGCGACCTGCCGCCGGTCATCACCGACGCCACCGAGGCGACCCCGCAGGGCTCCTACGGCGTCCAGAAGCGCATTGGCGAGCTGCTCGTGCAGGACTGCACCCGCAAGGGCTACATCGACGGCCGGGCGGTGCGCGTGCCCACCGTCGTGGTGCGCCCCGGCAAGCCCAACGGCGCGGCCTCGGGCTTCGCCTCGGGCATCCTGCGCGAGCCGCTCGCGGGCCAGCCCGCGCGGCTGCCGGTCGATCCGTCCACCGAGATGTGGATGGCCTCGCCGCGGGCGGTGGTACGCATGTTCCTGCGGGCCCTCGAGCTGCCCGAGAGCGCCTGGGGCTGGAACCGCGTCCTCAACCTGCCGGGGCTGGTCGCGTCGATGCACGACGAGATGGCGGCGCTGCGCCGGGTCGGCGGCGAGGCGGCCGTGGCGCTGGTGCGGCACGATCCCGACCCGGCGGTGGTCGCGCTGGTGCGCACCTGGGCGGCCCGCTTCGAGACCGCGCGTGCCCGCGCGATGGGCTTCGAGGCCGACGCCGACGTCGATGCCATCGTGCGCGCCTACGTCGAGGACAATCCCGAGGCGATCCGCCTGCGGGCCTGAGCGTCGGCGGCAGTACAATTCGTCGGGCGGAGCGGGCTGGACGATCGCCGGGGCAACCCGGAGGAAGGTCCGGACTCCTCAGGACAGGGTGCTGGCTAACGGCCAGGCGCAGCAAGCCGAAAGGCCCAACGCGACGGAAAGTGGAACAGAAAGACACCGCCGAAGCCCCTCGGGGCTGGCAAGGGTGAAATGGCGAGGTAAGAGCTCACCGCGGCGATGGCGACATCGCCGGCACGCCAAACCCCACCCGGAGCAACACCGAATAGGCACGCGATCCGGCTCGCGCCGGGCAGGGCGGTCCGCCCGAGCGTGCGGGTAGGTGGCTCGAGCGGCCGGGCAACCGGCCGCCCAGACGAATGATCGTCACGCCGGGCAACCGGCGCACAGAATCCGGCCTACAGGCCCGCTCCGCCCCCCCCTCTTTCTGTTTCGTCCGGCCCGATCCAGCCCGGTCCTGCCGCTTTCCCCACCGCGCCCCACCGTCGCCCCACCGGCATCCCTCCCGGTGGCCGGCATCGGCTCCGATCGTGCTCCCCAGGCGCCCGAGGCTCCGTCGCCCTGGCAAGGCGCTTCCCGGTAAGTCCTTGTACTGATTGGAAAAACAGGTCGCTCGCTTGACCCACCTCACTTTCCTCTCTACAGTGGGGGATCGTGTGATTTTGTGGTGAGAAGTGGGTGAGCAGGCTCAACAACGGCTGCTCGCCCCTGTGGCCATGCTCCAGGGACGTTTCGCGCTGACAATGGACTCGAAGGGCCGGCTCACCGTGCCCGCGCGTCAGCGCGACATCCTTCAGGTCCTGCACGAGGGGCGCCTCACCGTCACCCGCCATCCTGACGGCTGTCTGATGCTGCTGCCGCGCGGCACCTGGGAGCGCAAGCGCCAGGAAATCGCCGCCTGGCCCTTCTCGGCGCGCGCCTGGCAGCGCATCTTCCTGGGCAGCGCGAGCGATATCGAGATGGATGGCGCGGGTCGCATCCTGATCGCGCCCGAGCTGCGCGAGGCCGCCGGCCTGAAGGTCGAGCAGAAGGTCATGCTGGTCGGCCTGCAGCACTACTTCGAGATCTGGGATCCGAAGGTGCTGGAAGACCAGGAAAACAAGGCGATCGCGGGTGGGCTGCCCGAGGCCCTGGCCAACTTCTCCTTCCAGGGCGACGCGGGTTGAGCCCCGATGCGGCCAAGCCGGGGCATGTTCCGGTCCTGCTCGACGAAGCCGTCGATGCGCTCGCGATTCGTGCCGACGGCATCTACGTCGATGGCACCTTCGGGCGCGGTGGCCACAGCGCCGCGATCCTCCGGCGCCTGGGCCCGGCAGGCCGGCTGGTGGCCCTCGATCGCGACCCCGAGGCGGTCGCGGCGGCGCGCAGCTGGCTCGGCGAGCATCCGGATGACCGGGTGTCGATCGATCACGCCCGCTTCTCGGCGCTGGCGCAGGTGGCGGCCGAGCGCGGTCACGAGCGCGTCGACGGCGTGCTGCTCGATCTCGGCGTCTCGTCGCCGCAACTCGACGACGCGTCGCGCGGCTTCAGTTTCCGGGCCGACGGCCCGCTCGACATGCGCATGGACCCGGGTTCGGGCCAGAGCGCCCGGCAATGGCTGCTGACGGCCAGCGAACAGGCGATCGCCGAGG
>Ga0315900_10002652_pt1 | contig 26968 bp, 28 predicted proteins | sample LakEriMetagenome_FD_203521 | JGI IMG/M metagenome (GOLD analysis project Ga0315900, IMG submission 203521) | Freshwater fungal communities from buoy surface, Lake Erie, Ohio, United States - Buoy 12 MA114 | ecosystem: Environmental > Aquatic > Freshwater > Lake > Lake biofilm | place: USA: Lake...
GGCGAGCGCACCGTTCGCGGCCTATGGGACCTGATCGGCCGGCTCGTCGACATCTTCCAGCCAGACGAGTGCGCCAATTACTTCAGATCATGCGGATATGAGCCGGAATGAACGGAAAACGCTCTAAGGCTGACCGCGACAATCGTGGACAGCAGGTCGCCCATCGACTGTTCGGTGACCGGCACTTTGCTGTGCAGGGCCACGCCCGGCAGTCCGCTGTTGCACAGGGCATTCCCCTGCACCTTGCGCTGCATCGCCATTTCAAGCCACATCCCGGGGCCGATGTTGATGAAGGTCCGCGCGTCGATACGGCCCGGGGGCGAGGCGCGCAGGGCAAGCCGCGAAAAACCGGACAGATCGGGCGCGGCCTTGCCCGAAAGATCAAAGACCGACTGCGTCGCAGTTTCCACGTCGCGCAGCAAGTTCGCGGACAAACCGCCTTCCAGTGCGCCGAGCTCGGCAAGGATATCGACGCCGCTCTCGTGCCAGCCGGGCACCGGCTCTCCGGGTACGAGCAATTCCTCGATCATCGGCGCAAGCTGGGCGTCGACTTCGGGCATGTTGGCCACCTGCGTGAAGTAGTCCGCCACCTGCTCGGGGGTCCAACCGGCGAGCGGCTGGGCGTCGTCGCCGACCAGCACCTTGGTGGTTTCGGGTTCGGGCTCCTGCGCCATAAGCGGGGCGGCGAGCAGCGCCAGCGCTGCCATCGCTGAAGAGATCAACCTGTCGGTAAACCGCATCCCGCTTACCCTTCCTATTCCCCCGCCACCTGCGCCCCGCGTGCGGCGAGCCGCGTTTCGCGCAGGAAGAACACCAGCCCGGTCACCAGCAGCACCATCGTCAGCACCCATAGCCCGGCGATCACCGTGCCGATCTGCGCGGTGATATAGGCCGAGATGAACAGGAGGCCGATCACCAGGCTGATGATCACCGCCGCTGCGGTGGAGAAGAAGATCGCGCCCTGCGCCAGCTTGCGCCGCCGCATCAGCCAGCCGAGTTCGCGCACCTGCTTGGGCGTGCGCTGGTCTTCCATCCGGTCCTCTATGTTCTCGATCCGCTGCGAGATCCAGATCATCCGGCTCATCACCACGTTCATGATCGCCCCGATGCCCGAGAGCAGGAAGGCCGGCGCAAGGCTGAGTGCCACCACCTGCTGCACGCGCGGGGTGGAGGCGGTGCGCTCGATGATTTCGACGGCAAAGGGCGCGCGGTGGGCCTCGGCGGCGGCGGCGGAGAGGATGTCGAGCAGCAGCACGGGCTCTACTCCTTGGCGTAGGGGTTCTTGTTGGCCTTGAGGGTGACGCGCACCGGCACGGCGTCAAAGCCGAGCTTGGCGCGGATACCGTTCACCAGATAGCGCTCGTAGCTCTTGGGCAGCATGTCCAATCGCGTGCCGAAGATCACGAAGCGCGGCGGGCGCGTTCCGGCCTGGGTGATGTAGCGCAGCTTGATGCGCTTGCCGCCGGGTGCTGGCGGGGGGTTGGCTTCCATCGCGTCGTCGAACCAGCGGTTGAGGGCCGAGGTCGGCACGCGCTTCGACCATGCCTCGCGGATTTCGAAGGCCCCTGCGAGCATCTGATCGAGGCCCTTGCCGGTCTTGGCGGAGACGGCAAACAGCGGCAGGCCGCGCACCTGCGCAAGGCCATCGTCCAATGCGGCGCGGATGCCGTTGAACAGCTTGCTCGCGTCCTCGGCCACGTCCCACTTGTTGATCGCGATCATCAGCGCGCGGCCCTCTTCGAGCACGAGGCTGGCGATCTTCAAGTCCTGATGCTCAAGGCCTTGGGTGGCATCGAGCAGCAGCACCACGACCTCGGCAAAATCGACCGCGCGGCGCGCGTCGGCGACCGAGAGCTTTTCGAGCTTTTCGGTGACGTTCTTCTTCTTGCGCATGCCGGCCGTGTCGATCAGCCGGATCTCGCGATCCTCGCCGCTCTTGGGATCGTGCCACACCCAGTCGATCGCAATCGAATCGCGGGTGATCCCGGCTTCGGGGCCGGTCAGCAGGCGGTCTTCGCCCAAGAGGCGGTTGATGAGCGTGGACTTGCCCGCGTTCGGGCGGCCGACGATGGCGAGTTTGAGCGGGCCTTGCGGGCGGTCGTCCTCTTCCATCGCGGCGATTTCCGCGCGCTCGGCGTCGTTGAGTTCTTCCCACTCTTCGGCTTTCGCGCCGATGATCGGCCACAGCCCGCCGAACAGATCGGCAATGCCCTCGCCATGCTCGGCCGACATGGCGAGCGGTTCGCCGAGGCCCAGCGCATAGGCTTCCATCGCCCCGCTTTCGCCCGCCTTGCCCTCGGCCTTGTTGGCGACGACGACGACGGGGACTTCCTGCTCGCGCAGGTAGCGGGCGATTTCCTCGTCCAAGGGGGTGAGGCCGGCGCGCGCGTCGATCACGAAGAGCGCCGCGTCCGCGCCTGCAAGGCTCGCCTCGGTCTGCTTGCGCATCCGGCCCGGCAGGCTGAGTTCGTCCTCGTCCTCCCAGCCGGCGGTATCGACCACGGTGAAATGCAGCCCCGCGATCACCGCATCGCCCATCCGGCGATCACGCGTCACGCCGGGCTGATCGTCCACGAGGGCGAGTTTCTTGCCCACCAACCGGTTGAACAGGGTGGACTTGCCGACATTGGGACGGCCGATGATGACGACTTCGGGCTTCTTGGGGAGGGGCATAACCCGGCCCAAGTGGGCGCAAACGCCTCTTTTGGCAAGTTCGGGCCGGAATCAGCCCTGTTTGGCGACCGGCGGGTTCTCGCCCAGATCCTCGTACCACGCCTCGACCGGGCCGGTGAGCTTGATCGTCAGCGGCTGGCCCTTGCGGTCCAGCGTCTTGCCCGCCTGCACCCGCACCCAGCCTTCGGAAATCGAATATTCCTCGACATCGGTGCGCACCCGGTCCTTGAACCGGATGCCGATGCCGCGCTGGAGCTTTTCCGCGTCGAAGAAGGGGCTGCGCGGATTGACCGACAGGTGATCGGGCGGAACGTCGGCGCCGGAGGACGCGGGGGCGGTGCTGGGGGTTTCTTCGGTCATGGAGCGCGCCCTTATCGGGGGTTTGCGCCAGCATCAAGCGTGTTGCGCTTGCCCTTTTGGCGCGGGGGGGATAAGGGCGCTCGCTGATACGCGCGGGGGGCCTTGCTTCCCGCGCGGCTTCGTTCGGGCATGCGGGCGTGGCGAAATTGGTAGACGCGCCAGATTTAGGTTCTGGTATCGCAAGATGTGGGGGTTCGAGTCCCTTCGCCCGCACCAATTCGCCGCCCAAAGTGCCCGGCATCACGGAATTCTCATCAAGAAGGCATCAGACCAGTTCCCATGCACACCAAGCAGACCGCCAACGAAGGGCTCAAGCGCGCTTATCTGATCACGATCCCGGCCGGTGATCTTGCCGCCAAGATCGATTCCGAGATCAAGAAGATCGCGCCGCAGGTGCGGATGCCCGGCTTCCGTCCCGGCAAGGTTCCGGCCAATCTCGTCAAGAAGATGCACGGCGAGGCCCTGCACGCGCAGGTGGTCAACGACACCATCCGCGAATCGGTCGACAAGCTGGTGCGCGATGAAGCCCTGCGTCCGGCGATGCAGCCGGAAGTCGGCCTCAACGAGGATTATGCCGAGGGCAAGGACGCCGAGATCTCGGTCAGCCTCGAAGTGCTGCCCGCCATCGAAGCGCCGAGCACCGACGGGCTCAAGATTGAACGTCTGGTGGTCCCCGTGACCGACGCCCAGATCGACGAGGCGCTGGCCGGCATCGCGGGCCAGAACAAGAGCTACAAGGATGCGCCCAAGACCAAGAAGGCGGCCGAGGGCGACCAGCTGATCATCGATTTCGTCGGCAAGCTCGACGGCGTCGAGTTCGACGGCGGCAAGGCCGAAGACGCGGCGCTGGTGCTCGGTTCGGGCACCTTCATCCCGGGCTTCGAAGAGCAGCTCGTGGGCGTGAAGACCGGCGCGGAAAAGACCATCACCGTCACCTTCCCGGCCGAATATCAGGCCGCGCACCTCGCGGGCAAGGACGCGACCTTCGACATCACCGTCAAGGCGGTGAAGGTCGAAACCGAAACCACGGTGGATGAAGATTTCGCCAAGAGCCTCGGCCTCGACAGCCTCGACAAGCTCAAGGAAATCATGAAGGCGCAGCTCGAGCAGCAGACCGCCGGCCTCACCCGCACCCAGATGAAGCGCCAGCTGCTCGATCAGCTCGCCGCGGGCCACTCCTTCGAAGTCCCGGCCACCATGGTCGAGGCGGAATTCTCGCAGATCTGGGCCCAGCTCCAGCAGGAAGCCGCGCGTGACGAGGATCCGGCGGCCGCGCTCAAGCAGATCGAGGACGAGAAGGACGAATATCGCGGCATCGCCGAACGCCGCGTGCGTCTGGGCCTGCTGCTCTCGGAAATCGGCCAGGCCAATGGCGTGGAAGTGACCGGTCAGGAAATGTCCATGCTGATCCAGCAGGCCGCGATGCAGTATCGCACCGAGGATCGCGAGCGTTTCGTCCAGTTCATCCAGCAGGACCCGATGGCCGCTGCCCAGCTGCGCGCCCCGCTCTATGAAGACAAGGTCGTCGACTTCCTGTTCGACAAGGCCGAAGTCACCGAGCGCGAAGTGACCGTGGAAGAGCTCCATGCCGCGATCGAGGCGGAAGAAACCGCCGAGGCCGCTCCGGCCAAGAAGGCGCCCGCCAAGAAGAAGCCTGCTTCGAGCAAGGCCGAGAAGGCCCCGGCCAAGAAGGAAGCCGCTCCCGCCGAGGAAAAGCCGGCTGCCAAGAAGGCCGCTCCGGCGAAGAAGGCTGCGCCCAAGAAGGAAGCGGCTGCGGCGGAAGAAAAGCCTGCTGCCAAGAAGGCTCCGGCCAAGAAGGCCGCTGCCAAGAAGTAGGGCGCTGACCCCTCCAGTCCCTCCCCATTCCGAAGGAACGGGGAGGGACGGATGGGGCAAATTACTCCGCCGGACGCCACGGACGGAATGTGGGCGCGGGCAGTTTCGCTGTCCGCGCTTTTTCGTAGGCCGCACCGGCCTTGAGCACGGCGTGATCGTCCCACTTGGCGCCGATGATGCTGAGGCCCACCGGCAGGCCCTCGATGGCGCCCATCGGCACGGTGAGATGCGGATAGCCCGCAATCGCCGCAGGGCTGCCGAAGCCGACCGAGCCGCCGAAATTGTCACCGTTCACCAGATCGGTGGTCCATGCCGGCCCGCGCGTGGGGGCGATCAGGAACTGCACCTTGTTGTCGGCCAGCAGCTTGTCAAGCGTCTCGGCCCCGGCAATCCGCACCGCATTGGCGCGCGCCTTTTCATAGGCTTCCCGGTCGGTGGTGCTCTCGGCGAGGGTGAAGAGCTCCTGCCCGAACCAGCGCAGCTCCTCCCGGGTGTGGGCATTGTTGAAGGCGATGATGTCGGCAAGGCTGCGCGGTGTTGTCCCTTCCTTGAAGGCGGGGATCGAGGCGAGATATTTGCCCAGCTCCTCGCGCAACTCGAACATCAGCACAGTGAAGCTGTCGCCATACATCTGGTTGTTCGGATCGAAGTCGATCTCGACGATCTCGGCGCCCGCGCGCTGGAGATCAGCCACGGCGGCGTTGAACACGGCCTTCAGATCATCGCGGTTGCCCAATTGCTTGCGCAGCACGCCGATCCGCACGCCCTTCAGCGAATAGGTGTCGAGCCCCGCTGTGTAATCCGCAACCCGCTTGGCGCCGAGCGTTGCGGCATCGGCTGCATCCTCGCCCGCGATCGCGGTGAGCAGCAGGGCGGCATCATGGACCGTGCGGGTCATCGGCCCGGCGGTGTCCTGCGTGCTCGAAATCGGCACCACATGGGTGCGGCTGACCAGCCCCACGCTGGGCTTGAAGCCGACGATCCCGTTGGTCGAGGCCGGGCAGGTGATCGAGCCGTTGGTCTCGGTGCCGATCGCGCCCCAGGCAAAGCCCGCCGCGACGGCCGCCCCGCTGCCCGAGGAGGAGCCGCAGGTGTTGCGATCGATCGCGTAGGGGTTGCGGGTGAGGCCGCCCACCGCGCTCCATCCGCTGGTGGAGCCATCGGAGCGGATATTGGCCCATTCGGAGAGGTTGGTCTTGCCCAGCACCACCCCGCCGTTCTTGCGCAGAAAGGCGATCAGCGGCGCATCGCGCCCGGTGGCATTGGCCTTCAGGGCAAGGCTGCCTGCCGTGGTGGGGAATTCGGCGGTGTCGATATTGTCCTTCACCAGCACCGTGCGCCCGCGCAAGGGACCCACGCCCGCCTGCTGGCGCGCCTTGACGGCGGCGGCGGGATCATAATCGATCACGGCATTCAGGCGCGGGCCGTTATCGTCCAATGCCTGGATGCGCAGGATATATTCGTCCACCGCCAGCAATTCGCTCATCGCCTCGCGATCCTGCGGGGTTTCCTTGGCGGCGGGCGCGGTCTGGGCAAGCGCCGCGGCCGAGGAGGTGGCAAGGAGAAGGGCGAGCGCGCGGTGCGCGAGAGCGAGCTTGGTCATGGCGCGCAGGTTTGCCTGTTCCACGCGGCGATGCAAGCCTTGCGCCGGGCAGGTGTTCCCCGCAATTCACAGGCGACAGGGTAAACGCCCTTGAAATTGCCCCCAAGGCTCCGACATAGCCTGTTCGACACCAGCAAGGACAAGGCACCCCATGATCGATCTGTTCGGCAACACCGGCGAAACCTACGGCACCCAGGGGCAATTCACCCGCGATCCGGTAACGGGCGCGCTGGTGCCGGTGGTGGTCGAGCAGACCAGCCGGGGCGAGCGGAGCTTCGACATCTTCTCGCGCCTGCTGCGCGAACGCATCGTGTTCGTGACCGGTCAGGTGGAAGACGGCATGGCCTCGCTGATCGTGGCCCAGCTCTTGTTCCTCGAAAGCGAGAACCCCTCCAAGCCGATCTCCATGTACATCAACTCGCCGGGCGGCGTGGTGACCGCGGGTCTCGCGATCTTCGACACCATGCAATATATCAAACCGCGCGTGTCGACCGTGTGCATCGGGCAGGCCGCCTCGATGGGCAGCTTCCTGCTCGCCGCAGGTGAGCCGGGCATGCGCATCGCGCTCCCCAATGCGCGGATCATGATCCACCAGCCTTCGGGCGGCGCGCGCGGGATGGCCTCGGATATCGAGATCCAGGCGCGCGAGATCCTGCGTATCCGCAGCCGCATGAACGATCTCTACGTGAAGTTCACCGGCCGCAGCCTCGACGAGATCGAAAAGGCGATGGACCGCGATACCTTCCTCGAAGCCGAGGAGGCCAAGGCCTTCGGTCTGGTGGACAAGGTGTTCGAAACCCGTCCGGATATCGAGGAAGCATCGGGCGAGGAAGGTTCGGGCGGCGCTCCTGATTAAGGCACCGCCTCAAGCCTTCGGGCGTCACCTGCCCCGCGGCGGGACAGGCCCCCGATCATCGGGCCTTGGTGGCCCCTTGCGGCCGTCCCGCTCCGCTCCGGAGGCATTAAAACATGCGCCATGTGTTGATTCATCTGGTGCCATAGATACATTTGCCGAATCCGCTGGCGTTGCAGCCGTGCTATGGCGCTTGGATTCGAGGACACAGGAATGACCAAATTGAGCGGATCCGACAGCAAGAGCACCCTGTACTGCAGCTTCTGCGGCAAGTCGCAGCACGAGGTGCGCAAGCTCATCGCCGGCCCCACGGTGTTCATCTGCGATGAATGCGTCGAGCTGTGCAACGACATCATCCGCGAGGAGACCAAGGCAGGGATCGCCGGCAAGAAGGAAGGCGAGATCCCCACGCCGATGGATATCTTCACCACGCTCAATGACTATGTCATCGGGCAGGACCGGGCCAAGCGCGTGCTCTCGGTCGCGGTGCACAACCACTACAAGCGGCTGAAGCACTCGGGCAAGGCGGGCGACGTCGAGCTGGCGAAGTCGAACATCCTGCTCGTCGGCCCGACCGGTTCGGGCAAGACCCTGCTGGCGCAGACGCTGGCGCGCACCTTCGATGTGCCCTTCACCATGGCCGACGCCACCACGCTTACCGAAGCCGGTTACGTGGGCGAGGATGTGGAGAACATCATTTTGAAGCTGCTCCAGGCCTCGGACTACAATGTCGAGAAGGCGCAGCACGGGATCGTCTATATCGACGAGATCGACAAGATCACCCGCAAGGCCGAAAACCCCTCGATCACCCGCGACGTGTCGGGCGAGGGCGTGCAGCAGGCGCTCTTGAAGCTGATGGAAGGCACCACCGCTTCCGTCCCGCCGCAGGGTGGCCGCAAGCATCCGCAGCAGGAATTCCTGCAGGTCGACACCACCAACATCCTGTTCATCTGCGGCGGGGCTTTCGCCGGCCTCGACAAGATCATTGCCGACCGCTTGCAGAAGCGCTCGATCGGCTTCGGCGCGCACGTCGCCGATCCGGACAAGCGCCGCGTGGGCGAGCTGCTCGAAAAGAGCGAGCCGGAGGATCTCCTCAAGTTCGGCCTCATCCCCGAATTCGTCGGCCGCCTGCCGGTGATCGCGACGCTGCACGATCTCGACGTGCCGGCGCTGGTCACCATCCTGCAGGAGCCCAAGAACGCGCTGGTGAAGCAGTATCGCAAGCTGTTCGAGCTTGAGGATGTCGAGCTCACCTTCACCCCCGACGCGCTTCAGGCGATTGCCGAGCGCGCGATCAAGCGCAAGACCGGCGCACGCGGGTTGCGTTCGATTGTCGAGGGCCTGCTGCTCGACACGATGTTCGATCTGCCCGACATGGAAGGCGTGACCGAGATCGTGATCGACAAGGAAGTGGTCGAGGGCAAGAAGGAGCCGATCCGCGTGATCGGCAGCGAAGAGAAGAAGGAAGAGGCGGCGTAATTTGTTGCGCCCTCAAGCGCCGAGCGCAGCGCGTCCGCGCTGCTTGGCTTTCCTCGCATAAGCTCGGGCGGCCGTTTGGCCTTGCGGTCGCTTCGCGACCGTCCTTAGCGCGCGGTCCTTGACGATGCGCCACTACCTTTTCGTATGCAGCCAGAACAAGCTGCGCAGCCCGACGGCGGAACACATCTTTGCCGATGTGCCCGGGATCGCGACTGCATCAGCGGGCACCAATAACGATGCCGAAAACCCGCTGACTGACGAGCTGGTCGAATGGGCGGACTACATCTTCGTCATGGAGCGCCAGCACCGCAACAAGCTCCAGACAAGGCATAGGGCCGTGCTCAGGGACAAGCGGATCGTGGTCCTCGATATTCCCGACGAATTCGAGTTCATGGACCCTGCATTGGTGCGTCTGCTTCGCGCAAAGATGCTGCGCTGGCTGCCGAGCGCCTAGGGGCTCCTTTCCCCCATCAAAAAACCCCGCCCGGCCCATGGAGGAAGGCCGGACGGGGTCGCAGGAAGCGCCGCTCCTCAGGGGTGGGGATGGGGGGTGGAGCGGCGCTATCGGGTTCGTTTAGGCGGGCAGGAACACGCCGTCGGTGACGTGGACCACGCCGTTCGACGTCACGACGTCAGCCTTGGTCACGGCGGTGGCGCGGCCCGCACCGTCGGTGATCACGATCTTGTCGCCCGACAGGCGCGCGGTGAGCTTGCCGCCCGCGATGGTGGTGATCGTGGCCTCGCCGCCCTGCTTGCGGATCAGCGCGACCAGATCGCCGCTCGTCACCTTGCCCGCCACCGCGTGGTAGGTGAGGATGGTGGTGAGCGTGCCCTTGTTCTCGGGCTTCACCAGCGTCGCCACAGTGCCATCGGGGAGCTTGGCAAAGGCGGTGTCGGTCGGCGCGAAGACGGTGAAGGGGCCGGGGCTCGACAGGGTGTCGACCAGCCCCGCGGCCTTCACGGCAGCGACGAGGGTCTTGTGCACGCCGGTGCTCACCGAGACATCGACGATGGTCGGCGCGGCGGGGGCGGCGGCGTGGTGACCATGCTGGTGGGCGAGGGCAGGCAGGGCGGCAAAGCCGGTGGCAGCGGCCAGAGCAGCGGCGAGGGCGGTGAGAGTGGTCTTGGGGGTCATCGGGGATCTCCTTGGGGGTAACGTCACGCATGCAAGCCCTCCCGCTTGCATAGGAGGTTACGCAGCCACTTGCGGAGCGGATGCAGAACGGCGCGCAAATGCCCGATCGCGCCGCGCGCGCGGGTGGTGAGGGCTTTCCGGTACGGGGCCGGGGAGCGGGCCTATTTGGCGCACCACTCCAGGGTTTCGATGGCCGATGCAGACAGCGGCTGATTATGCCGGACCGTGATTTCGACCGTGCCATCCGAAGGCTGCACAGTGAGGCGCATCTGCCCGTCGGTTGACAGATAGGTCATCCCTGCCTGGCAAGTTCCCCGACGGCATGCACCGATTGGCCGGAGGTCGCTCTTGATCTGCCCGCTCTTGCCGGAAAGGCATTCCATCACATTGCTCAGGCTGCGCTCGCTCACATAGAGCCTCGTCGCGGAATACTCCTCCCCCCGCAGGAAATGCCACAAGGAGATGGCTCCGGCGACAATGACGAAGATCGCGAAAAGCGCTCGGAGCACGGCGTGCCCAGCCTCAGACCGGCGTAAAGGCGCCCTCGGCCACCACCGGGCCGGCATCCTTGCCCTCGGGCTTGCCGCCGATGGGCTCGCGGGTCAGCACCAGCTTCGCGCCGTCGCCCAGCTTGGCAATGGCGGCGGCGGGGAGCACCATGGAGCGGACCTCGCCCGGCGCGACCACGCCCAGCGATTGCAGCGGCGAGCCGTCGGCCGGCACCAGCCACAGCTCGTGATCATGCACCCCGTCGGGGGTCAGGCCGATGGCGGCGACCAGCATTTTCTCGCTTTCGGGGATGTAGGTGACATCGAGCCTCAGGCCGGTCTCGCCAATCGGCACGGTGGCGACCATGGGCGCAGCCGCAGCGATCTGTGCAGGCGCGGTGCCGGGGGCGGTCACCGGCGCATTGCCCGGCGCAAAGGCGAGCAGCGCCAGCGCCACGGCAGCGGCAGCCGAGGTGATCCCCGCCGCCCATTGCCAGCGCTTGAGCCGTGCCTTGAGTTTCACCACCTCGCCGCCCATGGCCATCGCGGCCACAGGGGCTGCGCCCTGAGTTTCAAGACGCGCGGCGATGCCGTCCCACACGTGTTCGCCCGGTTCGGCGGCGCCTGCCATTTCGTCGGTCCAGGGCGCGAACCAGTTGTCCCACCACTCCTTGCGCCAGGCGAAGGCCGGATCGGAGGCATATTTCCCGCGCGCGGCGAGCAGTTCCTCGCCTTCGAGCAGGCCCAATGCCCATTCGGCGGCGATCACCGGATCGTCGCGCATCGCGCCGTCTTCGGGGGTTTCCTCTGGGCCGCTCATGCCGCTTCGCTCGCTTCAAGGCAGGTGCGCAGGCGTTGCAGCCCGCGGCGGATCCAGCTCTTCATCGTCCCCAGCGGCACGCCCGCGGAATCGGCCAGCTGGGCATAGGTCTTGCCGTCAAAGAAGGCCGCGCGGATATGCGCCTGGGTGCGCGCGTCCAGCCCTTCGATACACTTGTGGATCTGCGCCGCCTGCTCGGCATCGACCAGCAATGCGTCGGCCAGCGGGCTTTCATCGGGGAGCGGCGCTGCTTCCTCGATCCCCACCGCCCCGCCGCGCACCTTGCCGGTGCGCAACCGGTCGATCGCGCGGTTGCGGGCGAAGGTCGCCAGCCACGAAATCGGGCTTGCCCGCGCGGGATCATAGCGGTCGGCCCGCTGCCACAGATTGACATAGACGTCCTGCAAGGCGTCCTCGGCTTCCTTTCTGTCGCCCAAGATACGCAGGCAGATGCCGAACAGCTTCACCCGCGTCATGCGATAGATCACTTCGAGCGCCGCCTGATCGCCCGCGGCAAGGCGCGCCATGGCCTCGCGCAGCGCATCGCGCGTGTCGTCAGCGGCGGGGCGGGGGCGGGAGGCCATCAGCAGGGCGCCTCGCAGGGGGCATCGCAGGGATGCTCGCCGCTCTCGATCTGGATCGTCGCGTGATGCACCCCGAAGCGCGCGCGCAGCCCCTCGGTGACAGTGTGGAGGAAGGCATCGGAGGCGGGGCGCTGCGGCATCACCAGATGGGCGGTGAGCGCGGTCTCGGTGGTCGACATCGGCCAGACGTGGAGATCATGGACCGCCGCCACGCCTTCGAGCGCGGCAAGGTGCGCGCGCACTTCGGCCAGTTCGATCCCCGGCGGGGCGGCATTGAGGCCCATCGCCACCGAATCGCGCGCCAGCCCCCATGTGCCCCAGCCGATCACCGCGAGGATCACGAGGCTCACCGCCGCGTCGATCCACACGAAGCCGGTCAGCAGGATCGCGAGGCCCGCCAGCACCACGCCGACCGACACCAGCGCATCGGCGGCCATATGGAGATAGGCCCCGCGGATATTGAGATCGCTCTGGCCACGCACAAACAGCATGGCCGTCAACGCGTTGATCGCGATCCCGATCCCGGCGACGACCATCATTGCAGGCGCATGGGGGGCTTGCGGTTCGGTCAGGCGGTGGAGTGTCTCGAACAAAATCGCCCCGATCGCGATGGCGAGCAGCAGGGCATTGGCCAGCGCCGCAAGGATGGTCGAGCTCTTGTAGCCATAGGTGAAGCGCCCCGAGGCCGGACGCTTGGCGGCGATGCTGGCGATCCATGCGAGCGCGAGCGCCAGCACATCCGACAGGTTGTGGCCCGCATCGGCGACCAGCGCCATCGAGCCATAGAGGAACCCTGCCACCGCCTCGATGATGACGAAACCGGTGTTGAGCGCGATGCCGATCAGGAAGGCGCGGCCGAAGTCCGCCGGGGCGTGATGGTGGTGCGCGTGCCCATGCCCATGCCCGTGATCATGATGATCATGGCCGTGATGATGGTGGTGGGCGCCAGTATTTGAGGGTGCGTGGGCCATGGCTGCGTCAGTTGTAGACGCAAGCATCGAGCCCGTCACGCCTGACGATCCCGATCCGGCGTTCGATACGGTTGCCGTGGCGCGCGAGCCACCCGCCCGGACCCTTGACCGCGCGCTTCTTGGGGCTGGGCAGGGCGGCGGCCATGCGGCTCGCCTCGTCGCGGGAAAGGCGCGCGGCGGAGTGGTTGAAATAGCGCTGCGCTCCGGCCTCGGCGCCATAGGTGCCGATGCCCGTTTCGGCGACGTTGAGGTAGACCTCCATGATCCGGCGCTTGCCCCAGACCAGCTCGATCCAGAAGGTGAACCACGCCTCGAAGGCTTTGCGGACATAGCCGCCGCCCTGCCACAGGAAGACGTTCTTGGCGGTCTGCTGGCTGATCGAGGAGCCGCCGCGGATCTTGCCGCCCTCCATATTGGCGCGCATCGCCTGCTCGATCGCTTCGGTGTCGAAGCCCGAATGCTGGCAGAAGCGCTGATCCTCCGAGGCGATCACCGCGGAGACGAGGTTGCGGTCGATATTCTCGAGGCTCTCCCAGTCCTTGGTGATGCCGTTGCCGTCCATCAGCATGGTGGCGGTGACGGGGACGGGGAGCCACTTGAAGGCCACCACCAGCACCACGGTGAGGCCGATGAACCCGGCGATGGCCTTGGCGACATAACGGGCGATGGTGCGCAGCATGGCCAAGGCCTTAGCGAAAGCGAGCGCGGCGGGGAAGCGTCCGCGCTTGCAGGGCAGCACCAAGCACGGCTAGCTGTCCGCAACATTGAAGGGGAGATGACCGATATGCGCCTGTTCCACCTCGCCGCGAGCGCGCTTGCGCTTGCTGCTGCCGCCACCGCCGCCCAGCCCGCGTTTGCCCAGGACGAGGCGACGAAGAAGGCGATCGAGGCCGAATATGACGGCTACCTTGCCCCGCTGTTCCTGCATTTCCACCAGAACCCCGAACTCTCCTTCCTCGAAAACCAGACCGCCGCGCGCATGGCGGTGGAGCTGCGCGCTGCCGGGCTGGAAGTGACCGAAGGGGTCGGCGGCACCGGCGTGGTCGGCATGATCAGGAACGGCAAGGGCCCGCTGATCCTGCTGCGCGCCGACATGGACGGGCTGCCGGTCGAGGAGAAGACTGGCCTCGCCTATGCTTCCAAGGCGACGCAGACCGGGCAGGACGGCAAAGCCTATCCGGTGATGCACGCCTGCGGGCACGACACGCATATCACTGCGATGGTGGCCACCGCACGGCGGCTGATGGCGATCAAGGACCAGTGGAAGGGCACGGTGATGTTCATCGTCCAGCCGGCCGAGGAACGCGTCGGCGGGGCCAAGGCGATGATGGCCGACAGCCTTTACGGCCGTTTCGGCAAGCCCGATTATGCGCTCGCCTTCCACGTTGCCGCCGACCTTGAGACCGGCAAGGTCTCGGCCTCGGAAGGCATCCAGTATTCGAGCTCGGATTCGATCGACATCACTGTCCCCGGCATCGGCACCCACGGCGCCGCGCCGCATCTGGGCAAGGATCCGGTCTACATCGCCTCGCAGATCGTCACCGCGCTCCAATCGATCGATAGCCGCGAGATTTCACCGCTCAAGCCGGTGGTGGTGACGGTCGGCTCGTTCCATGCCGGCTCCAAGCACAACATCATCTCCGACGAGGCCAAGCTGCAAGTGACCGTGCGCGCCAATGACGAGGTGACCCGCGCGCAGGTGATCGCGGCGATCAAGCGGATCGCGGTCAATATCGGCGAGGCCCATGGCCTGCCCGCCAATCGTCCGGTGACGGTCGAGGTGATCGAGGGCACGCCGGTCACCAGCAATGACCCCGCGCTCGCTCGCCGCCTCAACGGCGCGATGAAGCGCGCGCTGGGCGATGCGGCGGTGGTGCCATACGAGCAGCAGAACATGGGGGCGGAAGACTTCACCTATTTCGTCGGCGAGGGGCCGGGGGTGCCGGGCTATTACTTCGCGGTCGGCGGCACCACGCCCGAACGGATCGCGGCGGCCAAGGCGGGCGGGCCGGCGATTGCCGGACACCACTCCCCGCTGTTCCAGGTCGCGCCCAAGGAGAGCATCGTGCTGGGCACCCGCGCGATGGTCGCCGCGGTGCTGGATCTGGCGGGGAAGAAGTAGGCCTCACACGCAAAAGGGCGCCGCGATTTCTCGCGGCGCCCTTTCATGTGTCGTCGGCCGGAGGCTCGGGCCTAAGCCTTACGCCACGCGTCAAGCGACTCCGGGCAGCAGCCTCTCGCCCGCGATCCGCTGCATCGCCTTTTGCAGCTTTTCGAAGGCGCGCACCTCGATCTGGCGGATGCGTTCGCGGCTCACGTCGTAGGTCTGCGAGAGTTCCTCGAGCGTCTGCGGCTTGTCCGACAGGCGGCGCTCGGTGAGGATGTGCCGCTCGCGATCATTGAGGCTGTCCATCGCTTCGGCCAGCATTTCGTGGCGCATCTGCTGCTCCTCGGCCTCGGCGACGGTCTCGTCCTGCAAGGGACGATCATCCGTCAGCCAGTCCTGCCATTCGCCCGAGCCTTCCTCGCCCCCGCGCATCGGCGTGTTGAGCGAGCCGTCCCCGCCCATCATCATGCGGCGGTTCATGTTGACGACTTCCTGCTCGGGCACGCCCAGATCGGTGGCGATCTTGGTGACATCGTCCGGGTGCAGATCGGTGTCCTCGTAAGCGTCGAGGTTCTTCTTCATCCGCCTGAGGTTGAAGAACAGCTTCTTCTGCGCGGCGGTGGTGCCCATCTTCACGAGGCTCCACGAACGCAGGATATACTCCTGGATCGAGGCCTTGATCCACCACATCGCGTAGGTCGCGAGGCGGAAGCCGCGATCGGGTTCGAACTTCTTGACGCCCTGCATCAGGCCCACATTGCCTTCCGAGATCAGATCGGCGACCGGCAGGCCATAGCCGCGGTAACCCATCGCGATCTTCGCGACGAGACGCAGGTGGCTGGTCACCAGCTGGGCGGCGGCATCGGGGTCTTCATGTTCCTGATAGCGCTTGGCGAGCATGTATTCCTGCTCGGCCGTCAGCACCGGGAACTTGCGGATCTCGGCAAGGTAGCGGTTGAGGCTCTGCTCACCGCTGAGGGCCGGGACCGAAGGGCTTTTCGTCTTGGTCACTTGTTACCTAACCTTTCTAGCGTCGACCGCTTGCACGGGACCCCTGATGGGCATCCCGCGAACTGGGCCACGGGTTACGGATATACGCGAGAATCTGTCAGTTGTATGCGCAATTCATCGATTACAATCCCGCAGTTGGTCGATGAGTTCCGCCATGTCGGGCGGAAGATTGCTCCGAAATTGCACCATCTCGCCGGTCAGGGGGTGGATGAAGCCGAGCTCGGCGGCGTGGAGCGCCTGCCGGGCGAAGCCGAGTCGCTCCAGCAGCGGACGCAGGGATTTGGGTGTGCGGCCATAGGCAGGGTCTCCCAATAGCGGATGGCCGATTGACGCACAGTGAACGCGCACCTGGTGGGTACGACCGGTTTCCAGCCGGCATTCGATCACGGCCGCATCATCCAGCCGTTCGATCACGGTGTAATGGGTGACAGCGCTTTTGCCGCGCGAGGAATTCTTGGGGAGCACCGTCATTTTCTTGCGGTCCGCGTCCGAGCGGCCGATGCGCGCGTCGATCGTGCCGGTGGCAGGCGAGGGGTGCCCGGCGCAGACCGCGATGTAGCGGCGGTGGACAGTGTGCGCGGCGAACTGCACCGCGAGCCCTTCATGCGCGGCGTCGGACTTGGCGACGACCAGCAGCCCCGAGGTGTCTTTGTCGATCCGGTGCACGATCCCGGGGCGCGCGACGCCGTTGATGCCCGACAGGTTGCCCCGACAATGGTGCAGCAGGGCATTGACCAGCGTGCCGGTGATATTGCCCACCGCCGGATGGACGACCATGCCCGTCGGCTTGTCGACCACGATCAGATGTGCGTCCTCATAGGCGATGGCGAGCGGGATCTCCTCCGGCAGCGCCTCGGCCGGCATGGCGGCGGCAAGGATGATGCGGAACGGCGTGCCCGCGGCGACCTTGGCCGAGGCCGAGGAGGCGGTCTTGCCCGCCAAATCGACGCGGCCCTCCTCGATCAACCCCTGCACCCGTGCCCGGCTGAGCCCGGTCGCCTCGGCCAGCGCCTTGTCGAGGCGGGCGCCCGATCCTGCGGACTCGGGGATGGTGGCGGTGATGATTTCGGGCTCGGACATGCCACAAGCCCTAACCCTTCGCCCTGCGCTTGTCGAAGGCTTGCGCTTGTCCTAGCCCTTACCCCGTCATCCCCGCGCAGGCGGGGATCCATCTGCGGGGGCGAGGTTGGATGGGCCCCTGCCTGCGCAGGGGTGACGTTGTTTGGAAATCGAGGTGACAAGCGAAGCCCTCGCCGTGATGCGCGCCGCCGCTGCGGGGGCGCATCCGCTTGAGGCTTGCGGCATCCTGCTGGGGGAGGGCGCGCGGATCACCGCAAGCCGCGCGACCGCCAATGTCCACCCGTCCCCCGAGCGCCATTTCGAAATCGACCCGCAGGCGCTGATCGATGCGCACCGCGCGGCGCGCTCGGGCGGCCCTGCGGTGATAGGCTATTTCCACTCGCACCCCTCCGGCCCACCCGAACCCTCGGCCACCGACCGCGCCTCGGCCTCGGGCGACGGGCGCATCTGGGCGATCCTTGCGGGCGAGACGATAAGGTTCTGGAAGGACACGCCGCAGGGGTTTGTCGCACTTCCCTTTAGGCCTTGCGATGGTTAGGAAAGGCACATGATTTCCCAAACCGATCTCGCCGCGATGCTGTGCTCGCGCCTGTGCCATGACATGCTCTCGCCGGTCGGCGCGCTCGCCAACGGGCTGGAATTGCTGGCGGACGAGCAGGACCCGGAAATGCGCGCGCGCTGCATGGAGCTGCTCGAGCACTCGGCCCGCATCAGCACCGACAAGCTCAAGTTCTTCCGCCTCGCTTTCGGCGCGGCGGGCGGGTTCGGCGAGGCGATCCCGATCGACGAGGCCAAGGCCGTGATCGAGGCGCTCGCCGCCGATAACAAGCGCATCGAAATCAACTGGGCGATTGCCGATCCCAGCCTGCCCAAGCCGGCGGTGAAGGTGCTGTTGAACCTCGCGCAGATCGCATTGGACGCGCTGGTGCGCGGCGGCACGCTGGATATCGGAGCCGAACGGCGCGACGGGGCGGTGGAGATCGTCGCCCGCGCGCGCGGTGACCGGATCGCCTTTGACGAGAATATCGGCCGCGCGCTGCAGGGCGATCTGGCCGAGGCCGAGATCACCAGCCGCACGGCGGCCGCGCACATGATCGCGGTGGTGGCCGAGGAGATGGAGGGCGGCCTCCAGTACAAGCTGGGCGACGGGGTACTGGTCTTGGGCGCGGTGCTGCCCGAGCCAGAGGGCATGATCGGCTAGGGCCGGATCGATGCTGGGGGGCAACGAAACCGGAGACGAGCTGGTGCACCGCGAGGTGCTCTCGCCCAATCACGGGGAGCGCACCCTGCCGATCTCCATGGTGGTGATCCACTATACCGAGATGAAGCCGATCGAGACCGCGCTTGAGCGGATGTGCGATCCGGCCACCTCGGTCAGCGCGCATTACTGTATATCCGAGGAAGGCGAGGTGATCCGTCTCGTGCCCGAAGACCGCCGCGCCTGGCACGCGGGCGCGAGCTGTTGGCGCGGCATTCCGGACGTGAATTCGGCGAGCATCGGGATCGAGCTCGATCATCCGGGCCATGCGCCCGAGAACGGGGGCTATCGCGGGTTCGCCGAGGCGCAGATCGACGCGCTGATCCCGCTGCTGGCCCGGATCGTGAAGCAATATGACATTCCGCGCGCCAATGTGGTGGGGCACAGCGATGTCGCGCCGATGCGGAAAGTCGATCCGGGCGAGCTGTTCCCGTGGGAGCGCCTCGCCGAATACCGCCTGTGCCTGCCGCGCCCGACGTGCCTTGCCGCGGGCAATCCGTTCCACAACGAGGGCAGCTTTTTCCTCGCATTGGAACGCTTCGGCTACGACATCACCGATCAGGCCAAGGCGGTCGAAGCCTTCGAGCGTCGCTGGCGGCCCGAACACATCACCGGCATCCCCGACGGCGAGATCGCCGCGATCCTGTGGCAACTGCTGCTCGACCGCGACCAGGGGAGAACGCGCTGAGGCGGGGCAATTGTCCGGAATTCGACATTTGCCGGCGCGCAACCGGCTATCTGAGATCAAAACATGGGGGATCATGACATGATGACGAAGAAACTGGCGGCCGAGTTTTTCGGGACGTTCTGGCTGGTGTTCGGGGGCTGCGGGTCGGCGGTGCTGGCGGCGGGCTTTCCGGAACTGGGGATCGGCTTTGTCGGCGTTTCGATGGCCTTCGGGCTGACGGTGCTGACCATGGCCTACACCGTGGGCGCGATTTCGGGTGGGCATTTCAACCCGGCGGTAAGCCTCGGCCTCGCTATCGGCGGGCGCTTCGGCTGGGCGGAGCTGGTGCCTTACTGGGCCGCGCAGGTGCTCGGCTCGTTCTGTGCGGCGGGCGTGCTGTTTGTCATCGCCAGCGGCGCGCCGGACTTCGCCGCGGGCGGCTTTGCCTCGAACGGCTATGGCGAGCTGTCGCCGGGCGGCTATTCGATGCTCTCGGCGCTGGTGATCGAAGTGGTGCTGACCGCGATGTTCCTGATCGTGATCCTGGGCAGCACCTCGTCCAAGGCGCCGGCGGGCTTTGCCCCGATCGCGATCGGCCTGGCGCTGACGCTCATTCACCTGATCTCGATCCCGGTGACCAACACCTCGGTCAATCCGGCGCGTTCGACCAGTGTGGCCTTCTATGCCGAGACGGCGGCGGTGGGCCAGCTCTGGCTGTTCTGGGTCGCCCCGCTGGCAGGCGCGGCGATCGGTGCGCTGGTGTGGAAGCTGCTGCTGTCCGACGGGACGGATTGAGCTGCACCCGCCATTCAGCGCTGGCGGCCTGCAAATGGCCCGTTTCCGGGCGTTCCGGTGCTCACGGCCATGAAGGCCGCTGCGCTCCGGGTCCCGAAAACACACCATTTTCGCCTCGCCATCATCTGAATGTCGGGCACAGCTCGAGCCGTCTTTGCCAAACCCGGCGCGCATCCCTATATGGGCCGCGTCAGGGGGCCTGAGGCAGCCGCGCAAATGCGAGGAAAGTCCGGGCTCCACGAAGCAAGGGTGGCGGGTAACGCCCGCCGGTCTCGTCCTCGGGCGGGGCAAGGGAAAGTGCCACAGAGAGCAAACCGCCGATGGCCCGCTGCGGGAACAGGCAAGGGTGAAAGGGTGCGGTAAGAGCGCACCGGGGCGCTGGCAACAGGGTCCGCATGGCAAACCCCACCCGGAGCAAGGCCGAATAGGGGTCTCGCGCCGCTCGCAAGAACGGCAGGCGTGTTTCGCGCCGAGAGACCCGGGTTGGCTGCTAGAGCCGTCGAGCAATCGCCGGCCCAGATGAATGGCTGCCACCGCAGGCCCGTCCCGCAAGGGATACAGCCTGAGGAGACAGAACCCGGCTTATGATGGCCCCCTGATATGGATTTGTTGCCCTACCGCTTCGCTACTTGAGGGCGGTTTTGTGTGCGTGCCCGCCTCCGCGGGCTCGTCCTCGGCGCTGTTCCCTCCGCTTCGCTACGGGGCGCCTGCGGCTCGGCCGCGTGGCCTCGCGGTCGCTGGCGCGACCGATATAATCGCCATACGAAAGGTTTGGCGATGTTCCGGCTCGCCAACGGACGGGCCGCGAGCGCACGGCGCGAGCCGCAGGTGCTCAAGCCCGCAGGGCTTGAAACAGCACCGAGGACGTGCCCGCGGAGGCGGGCACGCAAACAATCAACTTCTACCCACGCTCACATATTCGAAGCCCGCGGCGCGCATGTCTTCGGGCTTGTAGACGTTGCGCAGGTCGACCATCACCGGGGCCTTGGCGAGCTCCTTCACTCGGCGAAGATCGAGCGCGCGGAAGGCGTCCCATTCGGTCACGATCACCACCACATCCGCGTCTTCGATCGCGGCATAGGGGCTGTCGCACATGGTCACCTGCGGCAGCAGCGGGCGGGCCTGGTCCATCCCTTCGGGATCATAGGCGGCGACCTCCACGCCTGCATCCATCAGCGTCTGGGCGACGGCGATCGCGGGGCTGTCGCGCATGTCATCGGTGTTGGGCTTGAAGGTCAGGCCGAGCAGCGCCGCCTTCTTCCCGCGCGCCGCCTCCATCCCGCCGAGCGCATCGACGACCTTGCGGCCCATCGCGCGCTTGCGGCTGTCATTGACCTTGACCACGGCCTCGACGATCCGCGTCGGGCTGTCATAGTCCTCGGCGGTCTTGAGCAGGGCAAGCGTATCCTTGGGGAAGCAGCTCCCGCCATAGCCCGGGCCGGCGTGGAGGAACTTGGCGCCGATGCGGTTGTCCATCCCGATCCCGCGGCTCACATCCTGCACATTTGCGCCGACCTTCTCGCACAGATCGGCCATCTCGTTGATGAAGGTGATCTTGGTCGCGAGGAAGGCGTTGGCGGCGTATTTGATGAGCTCGCTGGTGCGCCGCGAGGTGAACAGGATCGGGCTTTCGTTGAGGAACAGCGGGCGATAGACCTCGCGCATCACCTCGCGCCCGTACTCGTCCTCGGCACCGATGACGATGCGGTCCGGGCGTTTGAAATCGCCGATCGCCGCGCCTTCGCGCAGGAATTCGGGGTTGGAGACGACGGCGAAGCGCTGGGTGGTGCCGGTTTCGCGGATGATGCGCTCCACCTCGTCGCCGGTGCCGACGGGCACGGTCGACTTGGTGACGATCACCGCCGGGCTCGCCAGGCTCTCGCCCACTTCGCGTGCGACTTCGTAGACAAAGGTGAGATCGGCATGGCCATCGCCGCGGCGGCTGGGGGTGCCCACCGCAATGAAGATCGCGGCCGCATCCTTGATCCCCTCGGCGAGCGAGGTGGTGAAGCTCAGCCGGCCCGCCTTCACATTGCTTTCGACCAGCGCATCGAGTCCGGGCTCGTAGATCGGCATGATCCCGGCATGGAGCCGGTCGATCTTGGCCTGATCCTTGTCGATGCAGACCACATCATGGCCGAAATCGGCAAAGCAGGCCCCCGACACGAGCCCGACATAGCCCGAACCCACCATCGCAATCTTCATGATCTGCTGTCCCTGACCGGAAGTTCCAGAGTGGCTCGCCCGCGCAAGCCGGCCCTAGGCCGGCTCGACGCCATGGAGAATCTCCACCGCGCCGCCATCGACGGAGCAGGTCTGGATGATCCGCCGCTGGTCGCCCTCGAGCACGAGCGCTGTAAGCACACCCGAGCGGAAAGCGCCAGTATCAATGCCGATGCGATTGCCGCAATCCATCACCTTCCCGAAGATCGTGTGGCCGTGCACCACGACCTTTTCGAGCGGGCCTTCATGGCTCAGGAACCGCTCGCGGATCCACAAGAGGTCGCTGCGCTTCTGCTCGGAGAGCGGGCGGGACGGATCGATCCCGGCATGGACGAAGACATAATCGCCCGCGCGGATCATGGTCTCGAAGGCGGCGAGATATTCGCGGTCCTCGTCCGGGACCAGCTTGGGCAGGCGCTCGAACAGCTCTTCGAGCTTCAGCGTCGCAAACTGCTTTTTCGACAGGCCGTAGCTCAGCACCGTCTCGCGCCCGCCATGCTTGAGGAAGTGGCGCAGCGCCTCGGGCTTTTCGAAGGCGGAGAGGAACATTTCCTCGTGATTGCCCGCCAGCACGCGCACCCGCCGGGTCTGCTGCCACACCCGGGTGCGGGCGATCACCCCGGCGCTGTCCGGCCCGCGATCGACCAGATCGCCGAGCAGCACGATGCGCGTATCGGCCGGCGGGCAGCGGCGGTCATCGGCCTCGATCGCGCCGATCATCGCCTCGTAGAGATCGAGCCGCCCGTGAATATCGCCGATCACGTAATAGCGCGTACCCGCAGGCACCGAAGGCGGCTTCGGCGCAGGCTTGGGACGGAAGATATCGCGCAATCTCTGGAACATGACGGTGAGCGGTTATCCGGTGGTGCGACCCCGGCTCCGAGGGAGCAAGGCGCATAGAGGCTCGGGCGCGCGGGTGCAACACGGGCAGGCCGGCAAGCGACCAGCGGTGCGAAATCCTCGCCCGAAGGCGGCGGTTCGGCCGGTCAGTCGAGCGAGAAGCTGACCGTGGTGACCACGCGCACCTTCTTGTAGGGGCTGTCGGCCATGCCCCAGCCGCCGCCCGAATCCCCGTCGCGGCTGGTGACCTCGAAATAGCCCTGGGTCGCGTCGCGGATCTTGCCGACGCCGGAATCGGAATCCTTGGCGAACTGCTGGGCCGCGGCGCGAGCGTCGCGGGTCGCCTCGGCCACCATCTGGGGCTTGATGTCGTTCAGCTTGGTGAAGGTATAGGCCATCCCCGAGCCTTCCTCGAGGAACACCCCGCGGCCCACCAGATCGAATTGCCGCGCGACCGCCTTCTGCGCGCGGGCAATGTCATTGGTGCGCAGGGCGAGCCGCTGGCGCACGGTGTAGCTGGTGATGCCGTTCTGGTCGGTCATGCTCGACACATTGGCGCCGGTGGGCTGGAGCGTGTCGGCGGGAAAGCCCAGCTCCTTGAAGAAACCCACGATCGTCGCGGTATCGGCGCGCACTTTCGCTTGCGCCTCGGCAATGCTGGTCGAGGTGGTCGAATAGGAGATCGTCCAGGTGGCAAGATCGGCGGTGACATCGCGCTCGGCGAGGCCGCGCACGGTCACCGCGCGCTCGGCATCCTTGGCGCGCAGCAAGCCGTCGCCCAGCAGATATCCGCCCGCGATCAGCCCCAGAGCGAGGATCCCCGCCGTGCCGAACCAGCGCCGCGTTTCCGGCTCGCGCCAGATGCTCGCTGCATCATTCGCCGGTTGCATGTCGTCGCCGCTCATCGCATTGTCCCCTCTAAGAGTTGGTGCGACGAGTTGTGCATCAGCGTCGATGAACCGAGTTTGAATGAAGGTTGGCATGACAAAATTCCTCCACTCCATGATCCGCGTCACCGATCCGGATGCGACGGTCGATTTCTTCAAGCTCATCGGGCTGGAGGAAGTGCGGCGCTTCGAGGTCGAGGCGGGGCGGTTCACGCTGATCTTCCTTGCCGCGCCGGGGCAGGCGGGCCTGGCCGAGGTCGAGCTGACCTATAACTGGCCGCCCGCGGACGGCAGCCCGGCCGAGGACTACACCGGCGGGCGCAATTTCGGGCACCTCGCCTACCGGGTCGAGAATATCTACGAGACCTGCCAGAAGCTCGCCGATGCCGGCCATATCATCCACCGCCCCCCGCGCGACGGGCACATGGCCTTCGTCAAATCGCCCGACGGCATCTCGATCGAACTGCTTCAGGACGGCTATCTCGAACCCGCCGAACCCTGGGCATCGATGCCCAATACCGGCAGCTGGTAAGGCCCGATAGGGCGACGAGAGAAGGCTGGTAATCTCCTCTAAACCATTAAAATAATAGGCCCCGTTGCATCCCCCGCAGGTCCGCGATAGTTTACGCGACTGAACGGGGTAGGGGGGTCGCCTTGTCCATGGAAGCGTCCATTGCAGATCTATGCCTGTGGCAATGGCTCGCGCTGGTCCAGCACGAATTGCTGCTGTTCGCCGGTATCTTCTTCCTGATCGGTGCGCTTGACGATCTTGCGGTGGACGCGCTGTGGCTGTGGCTGCGGCTCACCGGCAAGGCCCAGGAGGTCAGGCGCAAGCGCGCGGCGCTGGTCAACCGGCCGCTGCATGGCCCTGCCGCCGTGCTGATCCCTGCATGGGACGAGGCGGCGGTGATCGGCGATACGGTCAGCCATATCCTCGCCAGCTGGCCGCACCCGCTGCTGCGGCTTTATGTCGGCTGCTATCGCAATGATCCGGCAACGCTCGCGGCCGCGAGCGCGGCGGCGAAGGGCGATCCGCGCCTCAGGCTGGTGATCCATGACCGCGACGGGCCGAGCACCAAGGCCGATTGTCTCAACCGCCTCTACCGCGCGCTCGCAACCGACGAGGCGCGCTCGGGCCGCCGGTTCACCATGGTGGTGTTCCACGATGCCGAGGACATGGTCGATCCCGCCGCGCTCGGCCTGCTCGACGAGGCGGTCGCCTTCGGCGCGGATTTCGTCCAGTTGCCGGTCGAGCCGCTGGTGCAGCACCATGGCAGCTGGTTTTCGAACCAGCTCGGCAATCATTACTGCGAGGAATTTGCCGAGGCGCATGGCAAGGCGCTGGTGGTGCGCGACTGGCTCGGCGCGGGGCTGCCCGGAGCGGGCGTGGGCTGTGCGGCGGGGCGCGATGCGCTGGCGCGGCTGGCGGCGGCCCATGCCGACGGCGAGCCCTTCGCGAGCGAATCCCTGACCGAGGATTACGAGCTCGGCCTCGGCATTGCAGGCCAGGGCGGCACCTGCCGCTTCGTGCGGGTGCGCGGCGAGGACGGACGGCTGATCGCCACCCGCGCCTTCTTCCCCAACCGCTTCGAGGCCGTGGTGCGCCAGAAATGCCGCTGGGTGCTGGGGATTGCCTTGCAGGGCTGGGACCGGGTGGGCTGGAGCGGCGGGCTGCTCGACGGGTGGATGCGCGCGCGCGACCGGCGCGGGCCGCTGGCGGCGCTGGTGCTGCTGACCGGCTATGTGCTGGTGCTGCTGACGGCGCTGTCGGGCGGGGCGATGCTGGCGGGCGTGGGCGTGCCGGTGCCGCTGACCCCGCTGCTCAAGGCGCTGCTGCTCGCCAATCTCGCCGCCTTCGTCTGGCGCGCGGCGATGCGGCTGATCTTCGCCGCGCAGGAATATGGCGTGGCCGAAGGCGTCGCGGCCCTGCTGCGCATGCCGCTCGCCAATGTCATCACGATCATCGCCGGCAGGCGCGCGGTGTTTGCCTATGCCCGCACGCTCGGGGGCAAGATCGCTGCATGGGACAAGACCGAGCATGATGTGCACCCGCTGCGCTTCGGGCTGGCGCGAGGGGCTGCGAGCGGGGCACGCGGGCGATGAAGGGCTCGGCGCCCGCCTCCTCCCATCCGGCGCGCGGCACGCCGCTGGCGATCATGGGGCTGGTGCTGGCCGTGTGGGTCGGCGGCCGGACGGCCTTGTGGGAAAGCCCCTTCCCCGCGCCCGCCGGCCTGCTCCCCGAAGCGCTCTCCCCGATCATCGCCAAGGCGCCCGCGCCGACCGCCGCCCCGGCCTCCGCGCCGGCACAGGCCGACACGGCATTCAGGCTCGCCGCAGCGCCCACCGGCGCGGTGCGCCGGGTACGCAGCGACGGGGCCTTTGCCCTGCTCGGCAGCGGCTTTTCCGCCGGGATGGACCCGCGCTTTGCCGCCGCGCACCAGTTCCTGTGGCGCACCGCGCTCACCACCCGCTTTGCCGCGCCGCCTGCGCGCATGGCGGGGCTGGCAGGCGCTTTGCCCGGAACGCTGGCCGAGGAGGACGGCGCGGTGCCCTTCCTCGCCCCGCCGGTCGCGCCGCAGGGGATCGGGCGCTGGTCGATGGATGCCTGGGGCTTCTGGCGGCAGGGATCGGACGCCGCGCCGATCTCGCAGGGCCGCGTGCCGATCTACGGGGCGAGCCAGGTCGGCGCGCTGCTGCAATATCGCCTGCGGCCCGGCAGCGGACGCGATCCTAGGCTCTATGCCCGCGCCTACCGCGCGATGGTGCGGCGCGGGGAGAACGAGCTGGCGCTCGGCGCGTCGGTCCGCCCCATGCCGCGCGTGCCGGTGCGGGTGTTCGGCGAGTTGCGGGTGACCGACAGCTTCTTCGGCAGGCAGACCCGCCCCTCGGCCTTCGCCGTCACCGAGATCGCGCCGGTCGATCTGCCGCTCGGCACAAGGCTGGAGGCCTATGCGCAGGGCGGCTGGGTCGGCGGGGCGGACGACACGCTGTTTGCCGACGGGCAGGCGAGCCTCACCCGCGAGGTCGGCAAGGTCGCGCGCCTCACCGACAACAAATTGCGCTTCAGCCTCGGCGCGGGCGCATGGGGCGGGGCGCAGGAAGACGCGCAGCGGGTCGACCTCGGCCCGACGATGCGCTTCGACGTGACGCTGGGCCAGGTCCCCGCGCGCGTCTCGGTCGACTGGCGCGAGCGGCTGGGCGGCGATGCCGGCCCGGGCTCGGGTGCGGCGGTGACGCTGTCGACGAGATTCTGATTTTCGCTCGCGCTGACGCGCGATGCAGACCTCCCGCCCCGCAA
>Ga0315900_10002653_pt1 | contig 26966 bp, 27 predicted proteins | sample LakEriMetagenome_FD_203521 | JGI IMG/M metagenome (GOLD analysis project Ga0315900, IMG submission 203521) | Freshwater fungal communities from buoy surface, Lake Erie, Ohio, United States - Buoy 12 MA114 | ecosystem: Environmental > Aquatic > Freshwater > Lake > Lake biofilm | place: USA: Lake...
CGGTTGAAGGCCGCGTGCCATGGGTGGAAGCCGCGACGCAGACCGATGAACGCCTCCAGCCGCACCCCATGCCGCAGGCAGAAGGCGCGATTGGCCGGCAGCGTGGCCGAGAGCATCGGGAAGTACCGATCCGCATCAGCGGTCTGGTAGAGCACGGCGTGAATCACAGGCGCCCCCGCAGTCCGGCCCAGGCCAGCGCGATCTTGTCCGCGACCGGGCGGGGGCTCGGCACGGGCTTACCGGCGGCGAGGCGGCGGAGGTCGCGCTCGGCAAGACGAAAGCCCAAGGCCAGCGGCATCGCCGCCCGCGGCAGGGGCGCCTCCGCCGCCAGGGCCAGCGCGCCCTCCTCCGCCAAGGCAGCGCAGAGCGGTGCGGCGCGGGAGGGGTCCGCGATCACCGCCTCGGCCGAGAGCCCCGCTTCGGCCAGCGCGTCGCGCGGCAGCAGGCAGCGGCCCTGCGCGGCATGGGCGTGCAGGTTCCGCAAGCACCCGGCGAGCCCCTGGAAGGCGCCCTGGCGCTGCACGGCGGGCCAGGCTTCCTCGGGTACGCGCAGCACACCCGCCATCGCCAAAGCGAGCCCGCCCGCGCCGGCGCGCAGATAGGCGCCGAAGCTCTGCCGCGTCGGGATGCCCTCTTCTTCCGCCTCGATCTCGCGCGCATCGATGAGGCCCAGCAGGTCGCGCGGGGCCAGCGCGCCCGAGGTGATCGCGGCATGCAGTGGCCCGGCCACCTCATGCCGGCGGGGAGGTTTGCCGGCGGCCTCCTCGACCGCGTCGCGCCACCATTGCAGGCGGATCAGCGCGGCGATGGGGTTGGTCGTGACCTCCCGGGCGCGGGCAAGCTCATGGTTCAGCGCGATCAGCGCGAAGAGCGCCGGGCGCGCCGCCGCCGGGGCGAAGAGCGCGCACAGGAACCGGTCCGGATCATGCCGGCGCACGAAATCGGTAAGGTCGCTCGACTCCATGCAGCCAGATGCCGGCACGGCGCGTTGGGCGCAAGCATGCCCTGGCTGCAAGGCGCCAACGCGGTTGACGATGTCCTTGCCGCCACTTAGGTCACATGCGGCCAATCAGCGCCCTTGCTCGAGCCATCCGGGAGAGACCCTCATGCCCTTCACCCTGCCTTCCCTGCCCTATTCCACCAGCGCGCTTGCCGCGCAGGGCATGTGCCAGGAGACGCTCGAGCTCCATCACGGCAAGCACCACAACGCCTATGTCACGGCGCTGAACGGCATGATCGAGGCCAAGGGCCTGGCCGGCAAGTCGCTGGAGACCATCGTGGCCGAGGCCGGCAAGGCCGGCGCCGATGGCCTGCCCGTTCTCAACCAGGCCGGCCAGCACTGGAACCACGCGCTGTTCTGGCAGGTGATGTCGCCCGCCGGCGGCGGCGACAAGCTGCCGGCCGCGCTCGCTGCCAAGATCGACAGCGATCTCGGTGGCCTTGCCGCCTTCAAGGAGGCCTTCAAGCAGGCCGGCGTCACGCAGTTCGGCTCGGGCTGGGCCTGGCTGATCGTCAAGGCGGACGGCAAGCTCGCCGTCACCAAGACCCCGAACGGCGCCAACCCGGTCTCGACCGGCGAAGGCACGCCGATCCTGGGCTGCGACGTGTGGGAGCACGCCTACTACCTCGACTTCCGCAATGTCCGCCCGAACTACCTGCAGAACTTCCTCGACAAGCTCGTGGATTGGAGCGTGGTCGAGAGCCTGATGCTCAAGGGCGGCCTGAGCACCGGCCAGAGCGCCTGAGTAGCTAGCGGCGGGGGGGCCCTGCCCCCTCGCTACCCTACCTTCAAATTCGCCGCGCGGATCATTTCCGCCCAGCGCTGCACCGCCAACGGCTGGCAGGGGTCGCGCGACATATGCGCGCCGAGCAGCCTGACGAAGAGCTCGGTCCGTCCGGCATGGCGGCGGCGCAGGCCAGGATTCGACGACAGGTCTGGAGGGTTGAAGTCCTCCCTGCCGCGAATCCGGCGGCCGCGCCGCCTTGCCGCAAGCGCAGCTCAGCTCTTCGCGGCGTCGGCCGGCTTGGCGTCGTTCGCGGGCTCGGGCGGCTTGATCACGCTGCCGATCGTCGCGCGCACCACCGTCACGCGCGTGCCGGGCGCGATCTCGACCTCCACCTCGTCGCTGTCGTCGCGCACCTTGGTGACGGTGGCGATGATGCCGCCGGCGGTGATCACGCGGTCATTGCGCTTGAGTTGGCCGAGCATGGAGCGATGCTCCTTCAGCTTCTTCTGCTGCGGACGGATCAGGAGGAAATAAAACACCGCGAAAATGAGAATGAGCGGCAGAAGCTGCATGATGACAGCGCCGGTGCCGCCGGCGGCGTCCTGCGCATAGGCGGGGGAGATCCACATGAGGGTGTTCCAGCTTCCGTTGAAAAGGGCCAGCGAGCGGGCGTGGGTTGCGGGGTGAAGGCGCGCAACCTAGCTTCCGCCCCCTTTCCGTCAATAGAGACTTCGGACCCGCACCCGTGAACGATCCCCATGCGCTGCTGCCCGCCCTGACCCGTATCGCCGCCGCGCTGGAGCGCCTGGCACCGCCGCCGCCGCCCGCGCCCGATCTGGGGGCGGCGGATGCCTTCGTCTGGCACCCCACGCCCATCCCGCGCCTTGCGCCCGTGGCGCGCGTGGCCGCGGTGGATCTCGTGCTGCTGCAGGGCGTGGCGCGGCAGAAGGCGATCATCCTGGAGAACACGCTGCGCTTCGCGCGCGGCCTGCCGGCGAACAACGCCATGCTCTGGGGTGCGCGCGGTATGGGGAAGTCCTCACTGGTCAAGGCCGCGCACAGTGCCGCCAATGCCGAGGTGCCGGGCGCGCTGGCGCTGATCGAGATCCAGCGCGAGGACATCCGCTCCCTGCCCGAGTTGCTCAACATCCTGCGCGCCCAGCCGCGCCGCTGCCTGGTGTTCTGCGACGACCTCTCCTTCGAGCGCGAGGATGCCGACTACAAGGCGCTGAAGTCGGTGCTCGATGGCGGCATCGAGGGCCGGCCCGCCAATGTGCTGTTCTACGCGACCTCCAATCGCCGCCACCTGATGGCGCGCGACATGATCGAGAATGAAAGCCGCGGCGCGATCCATGGCCAGGAGGCGGTGGAGGAGAAGGTGAGCCTCTCCGATCGTTTCGGCCTCTGGATCGGCTTCCACAATTGCGACCAGGACACCTTCTTCGCGATGATCGACGGCTACGCAGCCGCCTTCGACCTGCCGATCACGACCGAGGATCTGCATCGCGCCGCGGTCGAGTGGAGTGTCACGCGCGGCGCGCGCTCGGGCCGCGTGGCCTGGCAGTTCGTGATGGAGATGGCCGGGCGGCTTGGCGTGCGGGTGGAGGCCTGAGCGGCCTCAGGCGGCCGGGCTGAGCCGCTCCAGCCCGCCCATCCAGGGGCGCAGCACCGCGGGGATGGTGATGGACCCATCCGCTTCCTGGTAGGTCTCCATCACTGCGATCAGCGCGCGGCCGACGGCGACACCGCTGCCGTTCAGGGTGTGCAAGAACTCCGTGCCCTTCGCGCCAGCCGGGCGGAAGCGCGCATCCATGCGGCGCGCCTGGAAGTCCCGGCAATTGGAGCAGGAGGAAATTTCGCGCCAGGCCTGCTGGCCGGGCAGCCAGACCTCCAGATCATAGGTCTTGGCCGCGCCGAAGCCGGTATCGCCGGCGCAGAGCAGCATCCGCCGCCAGGTCAGGCCGAGTTCGGTCAGCACGCGCTCGGCGCAGCGGGTCATGCGTTCATGCTCGGCGGCGGAGTCGGCCGGGGCGGTGACGGAAACCAGCTCGACCTTCTGGAACTGGTGCTGGCGCAGCATGCCGCGCGTGTCCCGCCCGGCGGAGCCCGCCTCGCTGCGGAAGCAGGGGCTGAGCGCGGTCAGGCGCAGCGGCAGCGTGGCCTCAGCGAGAATCTCCTCGCGCACGAAATTGGTCAGCGGCACCTCGGCGGTCGGGATCAGGTAGCGGCCATCGGTGGTCTTGAAGAGGTCTTCCTCGAATTTCGGCAATTGGCCGGTGCCGTACATGGTCGCCTGGTTCACCAGCAACGGCACGGCGCATTCGGTGTAGCCGTGCTCCTCCGTGTGCAGGTTCAGCATCCATTGGCCGAGCGCACGCTCGAGCCGCGCCAGCGGCCCGCGCAGGATGGTGAAGCGGCTGCCCGCGAGCCTGCCGGCGGTGGCGAAATCCATGCCCATCGCCTCGCCCAGCTCGAAATGCTGGCGCGGCGTGAAGGGATAGTTGCGCGGCGCGCCGTGGGTATGCTGCACGACATTGGCGCTCTCATCCGCGCCTTCGGGGACATCAGCGTCGAGCAGGTTGGGCAGCGTGGCGAGCAACGCGTCGCGCGCCGCCTCATGCGCCTCGGGCGTCGCGGCCGCGGCGGCGTCCATGGCGGCCTTCACGGCGGCCTTCAGCCGCTCGGCCTCTTCCGTGTTGCCGGCCTTCATGGCGCCCCCGATCTGGCGGGAGAGCTCGTTGCGCGTGGTCTGGGCATCCTGAGTCACGCGCACCGCGGCGATGCGGAGATCGTCCAGGCGCAGCGCCTCGGCGGCCGCGGGCCCGGCTGAGCGCCGCGCGAGCGCCGCATCGAACGCCGCCGGATCGGCGCGGACTACCTTGATGTCGTGCATATGCTGGAACCCATGTGCTGCGCGGCGAAGGAACCGCCCGGCGGAAGCGGCTAAGGCAGCTTCGCCGGCCCGTCAATGAAGGCGCCGGCCCGCCCCTATTCCTTCGGCTTGCGCTGCATCCAGGCGGCCGCGAGGATCGAGATCTCGTAGAGCAGGATCAGCGGTACCGCGAGGCCGATCTGGCTGATGATGTCGGGCGGCGTGATGATCGCCGCCACAACGAACATGGCCACGATCGCGTAACGCCGGCCCTTGCGCAGCCCCTCGACGCTCACGATGCCGACCTTGGCCATGAGCGTCAGCGCCACCGGCAGCTGGAAAGCGATGCCGAAGGCTAGGATCATGTGCATGACCAGCGAGAGATACTCGCTGACCTTGGCCTCGAGCTGGATCGAGACCGTATCGGCCCCGCCAGGTGTCTCGAAGCTGATGAAGAAGCTCCAGGCCATGGGGAAGATGAAATAGTAGGCCAGCGCCGCGCCGGCGATGAACAGGAAGGGCGAAGCGATCAGGAATGGCATGATCGCCTTCTTCTCGCTCCGGTACAGGCCGGGCGCGATGAACAGCCACAGCTGCGTGGCCCACATCGGGAAGGAGAAGAAGGTGGCGCCGAAGAAGGCGACCTTCAGGTAGGTGAAGAAGGCCTCATAGAGCGCGGTGAAGATCATCCGCCGCTCGCCCATGCCCTGCTTCTGCAGGATGTCGGCCAGCGGCGCGGCCAGGAAGCCATAGATCTGGGTCGAGAAATAATAGCAGACCGCAAACGCGATAATGAAGGCGCCGACCGACCAGAGAAGCCGCGTGCGCAGCTCCATCAGGTGCTCGATCAGCGGCATCGGCTTGTCGTCGATCTGGTCTTCCGGTTCGCGCGGCACGGGCTTGGTCGCTCTCAGGCGGCGGTGGTGGAGGAACCCGTGCCCGGCGCCGGGCCGGAAGCAGGGGCGGAATAGGGGGCGGGCGTGGCCGGCGGCACGAAGGCGGGTGCGGCGGGCGGCGGTGGTGGCGGGGGCAGCGGATCCGCGCGCACGATGGGCGGCAGCGTGCCGGGCGGCACGAAGGCCGGCGCGGCAGGAGGCGGCGGGGCGGGCGGGGGAGTCACCGTGGCGCCCGAGGTCGAGGTCGTGCTGAAGGCGTCTTTCAGCGGGTTGCCGATCGGGTCCTCGGTGAAGGTCTTGCGAAGATCGCCATCCTTGTCGATCTCCTTCTCCACCACACTCTTGAAGTCGAAATTGCGGATTTCATTGATCTGGTTGCGCACGTCGTCGAGCTTGGCCTCGCGCACCACCTCATCGACCTGGCCCTGAAACTCGCCGGCCATGCGGCGCAGCTTCTGGATGCCCTTGGCGACACCGCGCACGGCTTCGGGCAGGTCCTTGGGGCCGATCACGACCACAGCGACCACGGCAATCAACGCCAGTTCCGTCCAGTCGAGACCGAGCATGGATCCTCATCCCCGGCGCTACGCATGTTCGGCGCGCGGGCCAAACCCGTTAGCAGGATCGCCGGCCCCCGCCAATCCGGAGCCCCCTATCTAGGGAGCCTCAGCCGGGAATACGAAGGCCCGTTCGGGGTCCATCGCCACAGGCACGCGTTCCCCCCGGCTCAGCCAGGTGCCGGGCGGCAGCCGGGCATGCAGGTGCAAGAGCCCCCCCTGCCCGTCCGGCACGGCCAAATGCACCAGGGTCGTGGCGCCGAGCAGGCGGCAGGCCTCGACTTCCGCCATCGGCGTCCCCTCCGGCGCGGCCTCGGGGATCCGCAGGCCCTCGGGGCGCAGCAGCACCTCGATCGGCGCCCCTTCCTCCCCGGTCAGGCCGGCGATGGCCAGCGTGCCGATCACCGTTTCGGCCTGTCCATCGCGAATCCGGGCCGGCAGGCGATTCACCTCGCCCAGAAAGGTGGCGACGAAGCGGCTCGCCGGCGCCAAATAGAGCTCGGCCGGGGTGCCGAGCTGCTCGATCAGCCCGGCATTCATCAGGGCGATGCGGTCGGCCATGAACATGGCCTCCTCCGCGTCATGGGTGACGATCAGCGTGGCGATGCCCGCTTCCTGCAGCACATGCAGCGTATCGTCGCGCACCTGCTCGCGCAGCCGCGCATCGAGGCTGGCGAAGGCCTCGTCCAGCAGCAGTACGGCCGGGCGCGGCGCCAGCGCGCGGGCGAGGGCGACGCGCTGCTGCTGCCCGCCCGAGAGCATATGCGGCCAGGCGGAGGCGAAGGCCTCGAGCCCGACTCGCGCCAGCGCATCCATGATGCGCCACTTGCGCTGCCCGCGGGGCACGAAGCGCAGCCCGAAGGCCACGTTGTCCTCCACCGTCAGATGTGGAAACAGCGCGTAGTCCTGGAAGACGAAGCCCACGCCGCGCGATTCGGGTGGCGTCTCGCGCCCCGGCTCGGCGATCACCTGCCCGCCGAGCGTGATCCGCCCGGACTGGAGCGGTTCGAGCCCGGCAGCGAGGCGCAGCAGCGTGGTCTTGCCGCAGCCCGAGGGGCCGAGCAGGCACAGGATTTCCCCCGGCCCCACGGCGAGGTCGAGGCCGCGCAGCACCTCGCCGCGCTCCGGATAGCTGTGGCGGATACCCTGGAAATGAATGCTCATTCCCCGCTGCCGGGCTCCGCCGGCGGGCGCATGGCGGCCAGCAGCGGCGCGGCGGCGTCGCCGCTCACCAACTCCTCGCGCTTGGGCAGGTCGCGCAGCGAAGTGAGGCCGAACTGTTCGAGAAACCGCGGCGTGGTGCCCCACAGCGTCGGGCGGCCCGGCGCCTCCTTATGGCCGCGCGGGGCGATCAGACCGGCATCGAGCAGCGCCTCGAGCGTCGTCTGGGCGAGGCTCGCGCCGCGCACCTCCTCGATCTCGGCGCGGGTCACGGGCTGGTGCCAGGCGATGACGGCCAGGGCCTCCATCGCCGCGCGCGGCAGGCGCTTGGGCACCTCGACAACCCGGGTCAGGCGCGGTGTGAGATCGGGCGCAGTGCGCAGCGCATAGCCGCCGGCCACCGCCTGCACCTCCACCCCGCGCCCGGCGAGTCGCTCGGCCAGGGCGGCCAGCACGGCCTCCGCCACCTGGCCTTCGGCCAGCACGGATTGCAGGCGATGCGCGGCGACGGGCCGGTCGGAGGCGAAGAGCAGCGCCTCGGCAAGGCGCAGCGACTCTTCCGTCACCGGGTCCGGCGTGGGCTCCTCAGGCGGCTCGGACATCCGCCGCTTCCCCTGACGCCTCGGCCCGGCGCAGCATGATGGGGCCGAAGGCACGGTCCTGGCGCAATTCCAAGGCCCCGCCGCGCGCCATCTCCAGCCCCGCGATCAGCGTCGAGGCCAGGGCGACGCGCTTCTCGACCGTATCCAGCCCCGCATCCTCCGGCAGGAAACGCTGCAGCACAGCCCAGGAGGGCAGTTCGCCCATCACCTGGCCGAGCCGCGTCATCGCCTCCTGCACCGTCCACAGCTTGCGCGGCTTGGGCCGGTAGGGACGCAGCGCGATCGCGCGGCGGCGTGCCGTCGCATAGGCCTGGCACAGCGCGGCGAGATCGGCGCGGATGCCGGAGCGGTCCTCGACGGTGAGCGATTCCGGGGCACCGCGGCCGAAGAAATCGCGCCCCAATTGCCGGCGGGCGGACAGCCACGCAGCCCCTGCCCGCGCCTGCTCCAGCGCGGCGAGGCGGTCCGTCAGCCGCGCCGCAGCCATCTCGGCGTCGTCTTCCTGCGCGGCGGCCTCCTCGGCGGGCAGCAGAAGGCGGGATTTCAGCCAGGCGAGCCAGGCGGCCATGACCAGCCAATCCGCCTGGATCTCAAGGCGCAGCCCGCGCGCCTGCTCGATCACGGCGAGGTACTGGTCGACCAGCGAGACGATGGAGATGCGCGCGATATCCAGCTTCTGCGACCGCGCGAGGTCCAGCAGCAGGTCGAGCGGCCCCTCATAGCCATCGAGGCGCAGGTGGAGAACTGGATCGGTCATCTCATCCCCCATGCCCGGTGATGGTGAAGATGGTCCGCACCACCGGGAGAACGATCTCCCGCAGCAGCGCGCCCATCGGGTCGAGTCCCGGCACCAGATGCGGCAGCAGGAAGATCAGCCCGATGACGATGAGTAGGCCGAAACGCTCGGTCCGCGCCACCGCCCGGGCCAAGGGGGCCGGCAGCACCCCCACCAGGATCCGCCCGCCATCCAGCGGCGGGATGGGCAAGAGATTGAAACAGGCCAGAATCACATTGTAGAGGATGCTCAGCGCGATGAAGCGGAATAGCCATTGCGTGAGCTCGATGGGCAGCGACTCGGCCCCCACCGTCACCAGATGCGCGACCAGCCCGAATCCGATGGCGAGGGCGAAATTGATCGCCGGCCCGGCTGCCGCCACCAGCACCATGCCCCAGCGCGGGTTGCGCAGGCGCCAAATGTCCACCGGCACCGGCTTCGCCCAGCCGAACATCGCTTCCACCCGCCCGATGGTGAGCAATTGGCTCGCCGCCAGCACGGCCGGCAGCAGCAGCGTACCGATCGGGTCGACATGGCGGATCGGGTTGAGGGAGACCCGGCCAAGCCGCGCCGCCGTGTCATCCCCGAGCGCGCGCGCCGCATAGCCATGCGCGGCCTCGTGCAGGGTGATCGCCAGGATCGCGGCCAGGGCGATGGCCGCGATCTCGATCCACCATTCGGTGTTCACGCGGCGAGCAGACGGTCGCGTTGCGCCACCAGCGCCTCGGCGCCGAGCGGCAGGCGTTGCGCATCCCGCGCGGCGCGGGCGGCGTCGAGCCGGCGCAGCGCCGTCTCATTCAGCATCGGGCAATCGGCCAGGATCGCCGCCGTCTCGGCCAGCACGCCGGTGCAATGCAGCACCACATCGCAGCCCGCGCCGAGCGCCGCGCCGGCGAGGTCGTTGGAAAGCCCGGCCATGGCCCCCATGGCAAGATCATCCGAGACCAGCACGCCATCAAAGCCGATCTCGCCGCGGATCACGCGGTCGATCACGGCGGGCGAGAGCGTGGCCGGCCGCGCCGCATCCCAGGCAGCGTAGAGGATATGCGCCGTCATCGCCCAGGCACCCATGCCTGCGAGATCCCGGAAGGGCGCGATGTCCTGCGCCAGTTCGGCGGCCGAGGCCTCGACCCGCGGCAGCCCTTCATGGCTGTCCACCAACGCGCGGCCATGGCCAGGGATGTGCTTGATCACCGGGATGCAGCCCGCCGATTGCAGCCCCCGCACCCAGGCGGCGCCGAGCCGGGCGACCTCTGCCGGGTCGGCCGAGAAGGCGCGGTCGCCGATGACGTCATGGGCACCCGGTAGGCGCAAATCGAGCAAGGGCGCACACACAACGTCAAAGCCCGAATCGGTACAGGTCAGGCCGAGCAGCGCCGCATTGGCCTCCGCCGCGGCGGCGGGGCGACCCTCGAAGACCGAGGGCGGCGGATGGGCGGCCCAATGCGGCGGGCGCAGCCGAGCGACTCGCCCGCCCTCCTGGTCCACCAGGATGGGGGCGTCCTCACCAAGTTCCTCGCGCAGCGCGGCGTTGAGGGCGCGCAGCTGGGCCGGGCTTTCGACATTGCGCCGGAACAGGATGGCGCCGAGCGGCCGCGTGCGGCGCAGCAGCGCGGCCTCCTCGACCGTGAGCGTGGTGCCGGCGATGCCGATGATCGCGGCTCGGCGGCCCTGCATCAGACGCGCACCGGCACGCAGGCGCCGCCACGGCCGCGGAGCTGCTCGCAGAATTCGCGCGCCGCATCCTGATCGGCGAAGCCGCCGGTGCGCAGGCGGAAGAGCGGCCCCTGCCCTTCGCGCTCGAGTCGCGAGACCTGCGGGCTGCGGCCATGAAGCAGTTCCGGCGCGCGGCGCTGCAGGCGCTCCCACTCGGCGCGGGCGGCTTCCTCGCTGGTCAGGGCGCCAAGCTGCACCTGCACGCGTCCGATCGCGGGACGTGCCGGCGGGGCAGCTGCGGGCGCGGCGGCCGCCGGGGTCGGCGCGGGAGCGGTGCGGGGCGTCGCGGCTGCCGGCGCCGGCGCCGGCGCGGGTGCAGGGGTGGGCGGGGCGACGGGGGCGATGGCGGCGGGCGGCGGCGTCACCGCGGCGCGCAAGCCGTTCACGTTCGGCGCCTCGGCTTCCGGGACCACGGCGCCGGGGCGGCCGGCCTGGGCCAGGCTCTGGTTGCGCTGGCCGGGGCGTTCGAGCACCAGCTCGCCCTGGTTGGGCACGCGCAAGCCGCCGGGATCGCCCGGGCGCACCTTGAAGGGCCGCGGATCGGCCTCGACCACCGGAACGGTGCGGATGGAGAGCGTCTGCCACCCCCACCAGATCGCCCCGCCCGCCAGCAGCACCGTGAGAAGCCCGCCCGCTGCCGCCAACAGGCGCCAGGGTGCGGTGCTTTCCCGCCGAAGCGGCCGCCAGGAGGGCACCATCGCGTCGCTCATCGCATCTCCTCGACCGGATCAACCCCCATCACCGCGAGGCCCGAGCGGATGACGGTGGCCGTGGCCGCCACAAGCGCCAAGCGCGCCCGCGTGGCCTCCGGCTCTTCCGCCCGGATGAATCGCAGGGTCGCGTCATCGCGACCCCGGTTCCACAATACATGAAAGTCGCTGGCCAAGTCTTGGAGAAAGAACGCGATCCGGTGCGGCTCCCGCGCCGCAGCAGCGGACTCGACCGTGCGCGGCCAGGCCGCCATGCGCCGGATCAGGGCAAGCTCGGCCGGATCGGTAAGGCTCGCCAGCGGCGCGGCGGCCAGGTCGCCATGGTCGCCGGCCTGGCGCAGCACGGATTTGCAGCGCGCATGGGCGTACTGGACGTAGAAGACCGGGTTGTCGCGCGACTGCTCGATCACCTTGTCGAGGTCGAAATCCATCTGCGCATCGGCCTTGCGCGTCAGCATGGTGAAGCGCACGGCGTCCTTGCCGACCTCGTCGATCAGGTCGCGCAGGGTGACGTAGGTGCCCGCGCGCTTGCTCATCTTCACCGGTTCGCCGTTCTTCATGACGTGCACGATCTGCGTCAGCACGACATCGAGCGAGACGCTGCGATCGGAAAGTGCGGCGACCGCCGCCTGCATGCGCTTCACATAGCCGCCGTGATCCGCGCCCCAGACCTGCACCAGGGCCGGAAAGCCGCGATCGATCTTGGCCAGGTGGTTCGCCACGTCATTCGCGAAATAGGTGCCGCTGCCATCCGACTTGCGCAGCGGCCGGTCAACGTCGTCGCCGAATTGCGTGGCGCGGAAAAGCGTCTGCGGGCGCGGTTCCCAATCCTCGGGCGTCTTGCCCTTGGGCGGTTCCAGCACGCCGACATAGATGAGATCCTTGGCCGCGAGGCGCGCTTCCGCCTTCTCCAGCCAGCCATCCGCGACGACCTCGCGCTCGCTGATGAAGATGTCGTGCTGCACGCCGAGTGCGGCGAGATCCTCGCGGATCGCCGCCATCATCGCGGAGACGGTGAAGTCGCGCACGGTGTCGAGCCAATGCGACGGGCCTGCCGGCAGGGCGCCGGGCTCCGCGAGACTCGCGCCGAATTGCGCCACCAGCGCCGCGCCCACCGGCACCAGGTATTCGCCGCGATACTGCAAGCCGCCCGGAATTGATTGCGCGTAGTCTTCCTCGGTCATCGTCGTGCTGAGCGCCTGGAGGTAACGCCAATAGGCCGCATAGGCGAGGGCAAGCACCTGCGCGCCGGCGTCGTTCACATAGTATTCGCGCGTGACGTCGAAGCCGGCCTTGCGCAGCAGCAGCGCCAGCGCATCGCCCACCACCGCGCCGCGGCAATGGCCGACATGCATGGGCCCGGTCGGGTTGGCGGAGACATACTCCACATTCACCGCGCCCCCTGCCCGCGCCGGGCCGTCGCCATAGGCCTCGCCCAGGCCGAGCACGACTGGCACCAGGGCGCGCAGGAAATCCTCGCGCAGCTTGAGGTTCACGAAGCCCGGCCCGGCGGGCGCGGCACTCTCGACCATCGGCAGCAGCGCGAGCTTCTCGCACAGCATCGCCGCGAGTTTAGGCGGCGGCAGCCTCGCGGCCTTCGCCACCACCATCGCCGCGTTGCTCGCCATGTCGCCATGCGCGGCCTCCCGCGTTGGCTCCACCACCACGCGCGCGAAGGACTCGGCGGGCAAATCGGGCAGCAGCGCGGCGAGGGCCTCCACCACATGGGCACGCATGGTGGCGAAGAGATCGGCAGCGGCGGTCATCGGGCGAAGTTCCAGGATAGGGCAGGAAAAAAGGGATCAGCCGGGGATCGTCGGGTCGGTCAGGCGCTTGTGTTCCTCCAGCGCGTAGCGATCCGTCATGCCGGCCAGGTAGTCGCACACCGCCTGCGCCGTCACCGCGCTGCCTGGCTCGCCGGCCTTAGCCTGCCACCAGGGCGGCAGCAGGCGCGGTTCGCCATGCAGCAGGCTGAACAGCAATTGCAGGCTGCGCTTGCATTTCTGCGTCGTGCGATTGACGCGCCAATGCCGGTACATGCGCTGGAACAGGAAGGCGCGGAGCTCGTTGTTCGCCTCCATCATGCCGTCCGAGAAGGCGACCACGGGGCGGTCATGCGCGCGGATATCGGCGACACTCACGGGCTTGAGTGCGGCGAGGCGCCGGCGCGTCTCGGCCACCACATCGTTCACCATGGCGTTGATCACGCGCCGCACCACCTCGGCCGTCGCGCGATCCTTCGGCAGGGCGGGGTGCTGCTGCTTCGCCGCCTCATGCGCATCGCGCACCAGGGGAATCGTCGCCGCTTCCTCCAGCGTGAAGAGCCCGGCCTTCACGCCGTCATCGAGGTCGTGGTTGTTGTAGGCGATGTCGTCCGCCAGAGCCGCGACCTGCGCCTCGGCGCTGGCATGCGTCGTCAGGTCCAGCGGGTGCAGCCGGTCATATTCGACGATGTAGGGCGTGGGGCGGCGCAGCGGGCCATTGTGCTTGGCCAGACCCTCGAGCGTCTCCCAGGTCAGGTTGAGCCCGTTGAAGCCGGCGTAGCGTGCCTCGAGCAGCGTCACCGCCTTGAGGCTCTGCGCATTGTGGTCGAATCCGCCATAGGGCTTCATCGCCGCATCCAGCGCATCCTCACCCCCGTGCCCGAAGGGCGGGTGGCCGAGGTCATGGGCCAGCGCCAGCGCCTCTGCGAGGTCTTCCTCCAGCGCCAATTCGCGGGCGATGGAGCGCGCGATCTGCGCGACTTCCAGGCTGTGGGTCAGGCGCGTGCGGAAATGATCGCCCTCGTGATAGACAAAAACCTGCGTCTTGTACTGCAGCCGCCGGAAGGCCGTGGCGTGGATGATCCGGTCGCGATCACGCTGATAAGGGGAGCGCGCGCCCCCGCCGGGCTCGGCATGCAGCCGGCCACGCGAATCGGCGGCGCGCACGGCCCAGGGGGCCAGCCCATCGGGAAGCCGGTTCGGATCCATGGAAGGGCCGTAGCACCGGGGCGCGCCGCGCCGCAATGCCGGGAAGTCCGGCGTGGAAATCCGCACCTCCCTGCCCTATCTTGTTCACCAAGGAGTACCGCCTGCCATGGATACCAACATCGCCCCGACCGCTCCGGGAGTGGCCTTCCGCGTCACCGCCCGCGCCGCCGCCCAGGTGGCCGAGATCGCGCAGCGTGAGGGCAAGCCCGGCGCGGGGCTGCGCCTCGCCGTCGATGCCGGCGGCTGCTCGGGCTTCCAGTATCGATTCGCGCTGGAGGACGCCCCGGCCGAGGACGACATGGTGGTGGCGGAGGGGCCGGGTCGCGTTTTCGTCGATCCTGTCAGCCTTGAACTCCTCGCCGGCGCCGAGCTGGATTGGGCGGAGGCGTTGATCGGCGCGCATTTCGCCGTGAAGAACCCTCAGGCGGTCAGCGCCTGCGGCTGCGGAACCTCTTTCAGCGTCGGGTAGCCAGGACGGACCCGGCCGGGCAGTGTGGCGGGCATGATCCGCCTCGCCACCTTCAACGTGAATTCCGTGCGCAAGCGCGCGCCCCATCTGCTGCGCTTCCTCGCGCGGGAGCAGCCGGATCTGCTGTTCCTGCAGGAGTTGAAGTGCAAGACGGAGGAATTCCCCGCGCTCGAACTCTCGGCCTCGGGCTACAAGATGCACGCCATCGGTCAGCAGGGCGGGCGCAACGGCGTGGCGGTGCTGGCGCGCATCCCCTTCGACCTGGTGGCCGAGCGCCTGCCAGGCGATGAGGCCGACAGCCAAGCCCGCTACATCGAGGTGCAGGCGGCGGGGATGAACGTGGCGGGCATCTACCTGCCCAACGGCAATTCCGGCGGCGAGGATGGCTACGCCTACAAGCTCGGCTGGATGGAACGCCTGCGCGCGCTCGCGGCCGAGCGGCTGGACAGCTTCACGCCCTTTGCCGTGCTGGGCGATTTCAACGTGGCACCCACCGAACTCGACCTTGCCCCCGGCACGCTTGCGCCAACCGATGCGCTGGTGCGCCCCGAAACCCGCGCCGCCTGGCGGGCGCTGGAGCATCTGGGGCTGACCGACGCGCTGCGCGCCCTGCATGCGGGCGAGCGCACCTACACCTATTGGGATTACGGCTCGGCCTTCGAGCGCAATGCGGGGCTGCGCATCGACCATGCGCTGCTCAGCCCCGAACTGGCCGAGCGCCTGCAGGCGGCGCGAGTGGATGTGGCCCCCCGGGCCGAGGAAAGCCCCTCGGACCACACCCCGGTGATCTTCGAACTGGCCTAACGCCAGTGGCCGCGCCCGTGGCCTGACCCATAGCCTTGGGAATAGCCGCGCCCCCCGCCATGGCCCCAATAGGCGCGCGGCGGCGGGTAATAGGGGCGGTAGACCGGTTGCGGCGCGTAGAAGCGCGGCGCCGGGTAGTAGGGGCGCGGCGCGGCATAGCCATAGCCGCCGCCATAATACCCCCCATGCACGGGCGTGACGCCACCGGCGACGACGCAGCCCGGTGCCAGGGCCAGCGAGGCGACGACGAGAAGCGAACGAAGGCGGAGCATGGTGGGTCTCCCCCGCGGCGAGGGTGGAAGGCTTCGCCGCTCGGGGAGAGGTATCGCCCGCCCGCAAGTGGATTTGCGGGCGGGATCAAGGTGGTTTGAAGGCGGGGTTACTGGTCCGCGTAGACGTGGCTCTCGCCCGCCGCACCCGGATGCGTCACCGCGCCCAGCGCCGCGGGGCCCACGGTCTGCGCATACTTCCACAGCGCGCCGGAGGTGTACTGCGTCACGCGTGGCGTCCAGGCGGCGCGGCGCTTCGTCATCTCGGCCTCGTCCACCAGCACGTCGATCGTGCCCTTCTCGGCATCGATGACGATCTTGTCGCCATTCTTCAGCAGCGCGATGGGACCGCCGACCGCCGCCTCGGGCCCGACATGGCCGATGCAGAAGCCGCGCGTGGCGCCGCTGAAACGACCATCGGTGATGAGGGCGACCTTGTCGCCCATGCCCTGGCCGTAGATGGCGCTGGTGGTGGAGAGCATCTCGCGCATGCCCGGCCCTCCCTTCGGGCCTTCGTAGCGGATGATGATGACGTCGCCCGGCTTGTAGGCGCGCTGATCGACAGCGGCGAAGGCATCTTCCTCGCAGTCGAAGCACAGCGCCGTGCCCTCGAAGCGCAGGGTCTTCATGCCGGCGATCTTCACGATCGCCCCCTCCGGCGCGAGCGTGCCCTTCAGCGACACCACGCCGCCGATCGGCGAGACGGGGTCGGAGGTCGGGCGCACCACATCCTGGTTCTTCGGCACGATCACGTTGCGGTGGTTCTCGGCCAGCGACTTGCCGGTGACGGTCATCGCATCGCCGCGCAGATAGCCGCCATCGAGCAGCGCGCGGATGATGGTCGGCACGCCGCCGACATTGAACACATCCAGCGCCACATACTTGCCCCCCGGCTTGAGGTCGGCGATGTGCGGCGTGGCGCGCATGATCTCGGCCACGTCATGGATGTCGAACTTGATGCCGGCCTCATGCGCGATGGCGGGCAGGTGCAGCGCGGCGTTGGTGGAACCGCCCGTCGCGCCGACGATGGCGGCCGCGTTGAACAGCGCATCCTTGGTCACGATGTCGCGCGGGCGGAGGTTGCGGCGGATCAGCTCCACCACCGCCTTGCCGGATTCCACCGCCCAATGGTCGCGCCGCTCATCGGGTGCGGGCGCGCCGGCCGAGCCCGGAATCGCAAGCCCGATGACCTCGGAAATGCAGGCCATGGTGTTGGCGGTGAACTGGCCGCCGCAGGCGCCCGCGCCCGGGCAGGCCGCGCGCTCGAGCTCATCGAGCTCCTCATCGCTCATATTGCCGGCGGCGTGCTGGCCCACGGCCTCGAACACATCCAGCACGGTGACGTCGCGGCCGCGGTGCCGGCCCGGCATGATCGAGCCGCCATACATGAACACGCTCGGCACGTTCAGGCGCACCATCGCCATCATCAGCCCCGGCAGCGTCTTGTCGCAGCCACCCACGCCAACCAGCGCGTCATAGCAATGCCCGCGCATGGTGAGCTCGACGCTGTCCGCGATCACATCGCGCGAGGCCAGCGAGGACTTCATCGACTGGTGGCCCATCGCAATGCCGTCGGTGACGGTGATGGTGGTGAATTCGCGCGGCGTCGCGCCGGCTTCCTTCACACCCACCTTCACGCTCTGCGCCTGGCGGGAGAGCGCGATGTTGCAGGGCGCGGCCTCATTCCAGCAGGTGGCCACGCCAACGAAGGGCTGGTCGATCTCTTCCTTGGTCAGGCCCATCGCGTAGTAGTAGCTGCGATGCGGCGCGCGCTCCGGCCCCACCGTCGTGTGGCGGCTCGGCAGCTTCGACTTATCCCATTTGGTCATCTGACGGTTCCTTGCATTTCTTTGAAGTTAGCCGGCGAGGAGCAGGAAGCCAACGCCGAGGGTCAGTCCCGCCACCGCGCCCGCCGCCTGCGCCTGGGCGCGGGTCAGCCGGCGGCCGAGGATGTCGCGCTTGGGCAGCGCATCCGACGCCCAGATCACGGGTGCCGAGAACAGCACGATGGCGAGCATCAGCTTGATGGTTGCGGCTTCGAACATCTCAGTCCGCGAGCCGCGCGAGGGCCGCGTCGAGGCGGAGCATCTCGGCCTCGAAATTGGCCAGGCGCTCGCGATTTTCATCGATGATCTCGGCAGGTGCGCGGGCGACGAAATCGGCGTTGCCGAGCTTGGCGATCACCTTCTTCGCCTCGGCCTCGGCCTTGCCGCGTTCCTTGGCGAGGCGCGTGCGCTCGACGGCGAAGTCGATAACATCGGCGAGCGGCAGCATCACCGTCGCCTCCCCCACCACCACCTGCGCGACACCCTTGGGCGCGGGGCCTTCCAGCGCCGTGACATCGGTGGCGCGGCCGAAGCGGCGGATCGGCTCGATCCAGCGCGCGGCGCGCGCCAGCGTGGCCGGCGAGGCGCCCTGCAGCAGCAGCGGCACGGTGACGGAGGGCGGCACGTTCATTTCCGAACGCACGGCGCGCACCTCACTCACCAGCTTCACCACCCAGTCCAGTTCCTCGCGCGCTGCCTCGGCGCCATCGACCCGCACGGCCTCGGGCCAGCTTTCGCGGATCAGCGTGCATTCGCCGCCATACCCGAAGAGGTGCCACAGCTCCTCGGTGATGTAGGGCATGGAGGGGTGCAGCAGCTTGAGGATGGTGCCGAAGACATGCTGCGCGGTGCCCTTCAGATCGGCCTTCGCGGCGTCATCCTCGCCATAGAAGACGGGCTTGGCGAATTCGAGGAACCAGTCGCAGTAGCTGCCCCAGACGAAGCGATAGGCGGCCGCGCCGTATTCGTCGAAGCGATAGGCCTCGAGGGCCGCGGTGCATTCCGCCACCGCGCGATTCGCGCCATCGAGGATCCAGCGCGACAGCGCGGAGCTGGCCTTCGCCGGGTCATAGGCCGGGTCGGCGACCACGCCGTTCATCTCGAGGAAGCGCGCGGCATTCCACAGCTTCGTGCCAAAGGACCGAAAATCCTCGACGCGCTTGCGGCCGAGCTTCACGTCGCGCCCGGGGCCGGTCAGCGAGGCGATGGTGAAGCGCAGCGCATCCGCGCCATAGGCGTCGATGAGTTCCAACGGGTCCATGACGTTGCCCTTGGACTTCGACATCTTCTGGCCCTTCTCGTCGCGGACGAGGCCATGGATGTAGACCTGCTTGAAGGGCACCTCACCCATGAAGTGGATGCCCATCATCATCATGCGGGCGACCCAGAAGAAGATGATGTCGAAGCCCGTTACCAGCACGTCGCCCGGATAATACTTGGCAAGTTCGGGCGTCTTCTCGGGCCAGCCCAGCGTGCTGAAGGGCCAGAGCGCGCTGCTGAACCACGTATCCAGCACGTCGGGATCGCGCACGAGTTCGACATCGCGCCCAAACTTGGACTTCGCGGCGGCGTGCGCCTCTTCCGCGGTGCGCGCGACAAAAACCTCGCCGTCCGGCGCATACCAAGCCGGGATCTGGTGGCCCCACCAAAGCTGGCGGGAGACGCACCAGGGCTGGATGTCGCGCATCCAGGCGAAGAAGGTGTTCTCCCATTGCCTAGGGACGAATTGTGTCTGGCCGGTCTCCACCGCCTTGATGGCGGGCTGGGCCAGCGTGTGCGCGTCCACATACCACTGCATCGTCAGCCGGGGCTCGATCGGCACGCCCGAGCGGTCACCATGCGGCACCTGATGCGTGTGCGGCTCGATCTTCTCGAGCAGTTCGAGTTCCTCGAGCTTCGCGACGATGGCCTTGCGCGCGGCGAAGCGATCCATCCCGTCCAGCAAGCGCAGGAAGTCGGGCTCCGCCCAATCGCCTCCGATCTCGGCCAGCGTCACCTTCGCATCGGCGTCCAGCACCGAAAGCATGGCAAGGCCATGCCGCTTGCCGACCTCGAAATCGTTGAAGTCATGCGCGGGGGTGATCTTCACCGCGCCGGTGCCCTTCTCGGGGTCCGAATAGGCATCCGCCACCACCGGGATGCGCCGCCCCGTCAGCGGCAGGATCACATGCTTGCCGACAAGATCGGCAAAGCGCGCATCCTCGGGGTGCACGGCCACCGCCGTGTCGCCCAGCATCGTCTCGGGCCGCGTCGTCGCCACCATCAGGAAGCGGCCGGGCTGGCCCTCCACCGGGTAGCGCAGATACCAGAGATTCCCCTTTACCTCCCGCGCCTCGACCTCAAGGTCCGAGATCGCGGTCTGGAACACCGGGTCCCAGTTCACCAGGCGCCGGTCGCGATAGAGCAGCCCTTGGGCGTGCAGCGTGACGAAGACCTCCCGCACCGCCACGGAGAGCCCCTCATCCATCGTGAAGCGCTCACGCGGCCAATCCAGGCTGGCACCCAGGCGGCGAAGCTGGCGGGTGATGGTGCCGCCGGATTGCGCCTTCCACTCCCAGACATGCTTGAGGAAGGCCTCACGCCCCATGGTCCGGCGGTCCAACCCCTGACTGCCGAGCAGGCGCTCCACCACCATCTGGGTCGCGATGCCGGCATGGTCCGTGCCGGGCTGCCACAGCGCGTCGCGGCCCTGCATGCGGCGCCAGCGGGTAAGCATATCCTGCACGCTCATCGTCAGAGCATGGCCGATATGCAGGCTGCCCGTGACGTTGGGCGGCGGGATCATGATGGTGAAGGGCTTGGCGGGCGAGACCGGATCGCAGGCGAAGGCGCCGGATTTCTCCCACCCCTCATAGAGGCGGGCTTCCACGGCGGCGGGGTCGAAGGATTTGTCGAGCATGCGGCATCCCTTCCCCGCCCGGCGCCCGGCCGTCAAGGGTTAGGGTCCAACCTCAGGGCAGCGCGCGACCCACCACGCGCTCGATCTCCGCGCGCACGAGGCGCTCCACCAGCGGCGGCAGATGCTGGTCGAGCCAGGATTTCAGCAGCGGGCGCAACTCCTCCCGCACCACATCCTCGATCGAGGGCCCGCCGCGATGCACCGGCGCGCTGCGCTCGGCGGCGACAGCGCGCAGCAACTGGCCGAGCGCGGCCGTGGTGGCGGCGGCGACAGCCGGGGCGACGAGGCCATCGAAGCTGTCGGGGGCTTCCGGCGCCGGCGGCGCGGGTTCCGGCTCGGGCGGCGCCGGCTCGCGCGCCATGGCAACGGGCATGGCCGCCCGGGCTTCGGGCGGAGTGACCAGCATCTCCTCGGTCAGCACCAGCGGCGCCTCGACGGGCGATGCGGCGGGGGCCGAGGTCGGCGCGGCCGCGGCGGCCGGGGTTGCGCCGGGCGCGCCCTCATCCTCATTCAGGATGCGGCGGATCGAGGCAAGGATGTCGTCCATCGCCGGATCCCCGGCCGGCTTGGCATCCCCCCCCGCGCCGCTCATCAGGTCAGCGCCCCTGCTGGGCGTAGTCGCCCCAGCCGGCCCAGCGATTCCGCACTTCGCGGTAATAGGCCTCCATGTCGTAGATCTGCACCGGCAGGTTGAGATCCCGCGCGGTCAGGCGCCCGACCGAGGTGGCGAGGCTGTGCGAGGCGGTGATGACGTTGGCCAGCGCGCGCACCAGGCTGACGCGGGCGTTGAGCAGTTCCTGCTCGGCGTTCAGCACGTCGAGCGTCGTGCGGCTGCCAACGATGGCCTCGCGCTGCACACCATCCAGCGCGATCTCGGCGGCGCGGATCTGGGCGCGCACGCTGTCCACCTGAGCGCGGGCGGCGGTCAGGGTCTCGAAGGCTGCGGTCGCCTGCTGAGTGGCGGCGCGGCGCTGATCCTCCACCACCGAGCGGGCCTGCTGCGCCGATTGCCGCGCCTGGCGCACCAGCGCGTGCTCTGCACCGCCCTGGTAGAGCGGCATGGTCACGTTCGCCGTCACCTGGCTGCCGGTCGAGCGCGTATCCGCCGTCGTCGCATTGTCATTGCGGAAGCTCGAGGCGTTGAGGCTCACCTGCGGCAGCAGGGAGGAGAAGTTCACGTCGATCAGGTCGCGCGCCGCGGCCTCGTCGAACAGGGCGGCCACCACGTTGGGGTTGTTCTGGCTGGCGAGCGCGCCGGCCTCCCGCGCATTCGGCACCGGGGTCCGCAACGGCTGCGGCGCGACCAGGCGCTCCGGCGCCTGGCCGACCAGGCGCGTGAAGGTGGCGCGGGAGGACTGCAGGCGGCCTTCCGAATCGGCCCGCGCCGCGCGCGCGCCGGCAAGCCGGCTTTCCGCCTGCGCCACGTCGGTGCGCGTGATCTCGCCCACGCGGAAGCGCTCATTCGTCGCCTGGAGCTGGCGGGTGAGCACCTGCTCGTTGTTGATGTTGAGGCGCACTTCCTCCTGGTCGCGGATCACGGCGACATAGGCCACGACCGTGTCCTGCAGCACCTGCTGCTCGGTCGCCAGCAGGCGGGCACGCTGGGCCAGAACCTGGTTCTCCGCCCGGCGGGTCGAGGCGGTGGTGCGCCCGCCGCGATAGAGCGGCTGCGTCACGCTCGCCTGGGCCGAAAGCGGGTCACGATCCGTATTGGTGCGGCCATTGGGCGAGGAGCGCGCGCCGGTGAGCGTGGTCTGGCCCTGCGCATTGCCCGCACTGCCGGTGATCTGCACCGTGGGGCGCCAGCCGGCGAGCGCCTGGGGCACGTTCTCATCCACCGCGCGCAGCTGGGCGCGGGCGGATTGCAGGGTCGGATTGTTGGAATAGGCCATCGCCAGCGCTTCCTGCAGCGTCTGCGCGGCGGCCGGCCGGACGGCGAGGATCTGGGCCGAGGGCGCCAGCATCAGGGCCGCCAGGGTCAGCGCGGTGCGGGATGGCATCATGGCAAGCTGTCTCCAACGGCGCGGGGCCTTCGTGGCACCCTACACCGAAACCCAAGGATCAGAAAACAAAGCCTTGCGGCGGCTGGAAGGCGGGCAGCGGCGCGGTGGTGCAGTCGAACGCATCGGCCAGGCTGAAGCTCTCGCCCGCCTTCCGCCCGATCACGGCGCGCGCGCCGCGCCCGCGCGCCCCGCCGGCGAGCACCGTGACAAGCCGTCCGCCCTCGGCCAGTTGGGCGGCCAGAGCCGGCGGCACGGCCGGGATCTCGCCCTCGATCAGAATCGCGTCATAGGGCGCACCCGGGGGATGGCCATCGGGCAGCGGGCCATCGACCAGCGTCACGGCACCGGGCGGCAGCAGGCCCGGCAAAAGGCGGCGCGCGGTGGCGAGCAGCCCCGGATCGGACTCCACCGCCACGATTCGCGCCCCGAGCGCCGCGGCGACGGCGCTGGAATAGCCGCCCCCCGCACCCACCAGCAGCAGCCGGTCGCCGTCGCGCAGCGTGAGCAGCTGAATCAACCGCGCGAGCATCATCGGCTGAATCATCACCCGCCCGCCGGGCAGCGCCAGGTCCTGGTCCGCATGGGCGCGGGCCGCCAGCGCGGCGGGGACGAAAAGGTGCCGCGGCAGGCTGCCCATGGCGGCCAGCAGCAGCGGGTCCGTCACGCGGTTCGGACGGAGCTGGCCATCCACCATGAAGCGCCGGGCGCTGGCGAAATCGTCTTCCGCCGCCGCTTCGGGCCGAGTTGCCGAGAGGTCTGCCACGTCGCTCATCATCGATCCTTGCCTCAGCCCACTTATAGAAGCGCCCGGCCCCGGGGCCAAGCGCTGCACCGCACCACGCGGGCCGCGCTTGACCGCCGCGCCGCCCTGCCGGATAGAGGCGCCGTGAGGCCGCGTGGCAGAGTGGTGATGCACCGGACTGCAAATCCGTGAATGCCGGTTCGATTCCGGCCGCGGCCTTTCATTTTGCCCGCCGCACCGAACTTCGTGCGGGGGGCTTCACCGGGCGGCGTGCCCTTGCTATACGCCGCCGCCTTGGCTGATCCGGCGTGGCGCAGCGGTAGCGCAGCGGACTGTTAATCCGTTGGTCGTTGGTTCGAATCCAACCGCCGGAGCCATCCCCTCTCACCTGAGACGACGACACCGCGCGAGCGTTGTCCTGCGCGCGCGCCTTGCCCTACCCTTGGCCACAAGGGCGCGATCCACGCGCTGCAAGCCAACCGTCGGGGAACATCCATGATCCAACGCAGCGCCGGCCGCGAGGCGCGCGAGGTGAGCGTCGAAGAGGCCGCAGCCCTGGTGCAGTCGGGCGACTGGCTCGATTACGGCGCCGCCTTCAACCAGCCCGACGCCTTCGACCGCGCCCTCGCCGCGCGCCGGGACGCGCTGCGCGACGTCAGCATCCGCAACTGCCTTTCCATGCGCCCGCGCGCCGTGCTGGAAGCCGATCCGCAGCGCGCGCATTTCGCCTGCTACAACTGGCATTTCTCGGGCTACGACCGGAAGAAGCACGATGCGGGGCTGTGCCACTACATCCCGTGCAACCTGGGCGAGATCCCCGACAATTACCGCCGCTTCGTCCCGCGCCTGGACATCGCCATCCTCAAGGCGGCGCCGATGGATGCCGAAGGCTATTTCAACCTCGGCCCGCTCAGCCTCTGGCACCCGGCGGTGGCGGAGCGCGCGCGCATCCTGATCCTGGAGATCACCCCCGACATGCCGCGCGTGGTGGGCACGCATGTGCGGCTGCATCGCAGCCAGGTGGACTACGTGATCCAGGGCGACGACACGCTGATGCCCGAACTGCCCAACGCCCAGCCCGGCGAGGTGGAGCGCGCCGTCGCGCGCCTCATCGCGACCGAGATCGAGGATGGCGCCTGCCTGCAGGTGGGCATCGGCGGCATGCCCAATGCGGTCACCACCCTGCTGCGCGACTCGGGTGTGAAGGATCTCGGCGTGCATACCGAGATGCTCAATGACGGGCTGATCGAGCTCTACCACGCCGGGCGCATCAGCGGCGGGCGCAAGGCCTTCGACCAGGGGCTGCTCACCTACAGCTTCTGCCTCGGCAGCCGCGCCAGCTACGACACGCTGCGCGACAATGACGATTTCCTCTGCCGCCCGGTGGATGAGACGAACATGCCCGACATCATCGCCCGCAACGACCGGACGGTGGCGATCAACAACACCACGCAGCTCGATTTGCAGGGCCAGGCCGCCTCGGAATCGGATGGACACCGCCACATCAGCGGCACCGGCGGCCAACTGCAATTCGTCCGTGGCGCCTATGCCTCGAAGGGCGGCAAGTCCTTCATTTGCCTCGCCTCGACCTATGAGCGCCATGGCCAGCGGCGCAGCCGGATCGTGCTGGACCTCACGCCGGGCAACATCGTCACCACGCCGCGCACGGACCAGATGTTCGTGGTAACGGAATACGGCATGGCGAACCTCAAGGGCCGGTCGGTGCCCGAGCGCGCGAAGGCGATCATCGGCCTCGCCCACCCCGACTACCGCGAGGAGCTCTCGCGCCAGGCGCGGGCGAAGGGGTTGGTGCCACCGCATTTCCTGTGACGCCGCGCCTTCTGCTGCTGGATTTCGACGGCACGCTGGCCGATAGCCGCGGCTGGGCGCTGATGGCCGTGAACGCCGCCGCGCCACGCTTCGGCTATGCGCCGCTTTCCGCCGCGTCCGCCGAGGCCCTGCGCGGGGAGGGCACCACGGCGATCCTGCGGGCCCTCGGTCTGCGGCCCTGGCAGGTCCCGCGCCTAGCCGCGCATCTGCGCGACGCCGCCAGCGCCGCACCGCCGCCCGCGCTGTTTCCGGGCGTCTCTGAATTGCTTGCGGCGTTGCAGACGGGTGGCATCCGCCTCGCACTCGTGACCTCGAACAGCGAGGCCAATGCGCGGCGCGCGCTGGGCCCGCGCAATGCGGCGCGCATCACCGACTGGGCCTGCGATGCCGCCCTGCTCGGCAAGGCGCGGAAGTTCCGCACCGTGCTGCGCGCGGCCGGCATCGCCCCGGCGGAGGCCTTTGCCATCGGGGACGAGACGCGCGACATCGCCGCCGCGCGCAGCGTCGGGCTGCGCATCGGCGCCGTGACCTGGGGCTACGCCACGGCCGAGGCGCTGGCGGCCGCCGCGCCCGACGCGATCTTCCACGACATGGCGGCGATCCCCGCCTTCCTCGGCCTTCAGCTGATGCGCGCGGCGGCCTCGGGCGAAACCCAGGCGAGCTGACCGGCGGCGAAGGTCGCCATCGGCGCGCGCCGCGCCGGGTCCACCACCACGATGTCGCCGCGCAGCCCCGGCGCGATCCGCCCGCGATCGGCGAGGCCTGCCGCGCGCGCCGGGTTGCCCGAGACCAGTTCCCAGGCAGCGGCGAGGTCCAGCACACCACGCCCGGCCATGACGAAGGCGGCCTCGAGCATCGCCGGCCAGTAATAGTCGGAGGCGAGCACGGTCACGAGGCCGCGCTCGGCCAGCGGCGCGGCGGCCGACCAGCCCATATGGCTGCCGCCACGCACCACGTTTGGCGCACCCATCACCACCGCCTCATCGGCCGCGCGCGCGGCCTCGGCCACGGCCTCGGACATGGGGAATTCGCAGATGAGGGCGCCAAGATCACGAAAGGCCGCGCGCATCTCGGGCGTGGCATCGTCATGGCTGAGCATCGGGATGCCGGCTGTGCGCGCCGCCGCCGCCAACCTTGCCTGTGCCGCGGGTACCTCCTCGCGCCGGGCGAAGACGCGATGCGCGAGGGCGACGAAATCCTCCGTCGGCATGCCGGCGCGCGCGGCGTATTTCGCCGCCTCGGCCGGACGGGCGATGCGCTTCACGATGCCCGGCGTGTGGTCGTTGTAGGCGAGAAGTGCCACGCGCCCGGCGGCGATGTCGCCCAGCACCTCCTCCAGCGCATCAAGATTATCGGCCTCGAAGCGGCAATGGATGCGCAGATCGCAGCCCGCGGTGGCGCGCGCGGCCTCGACGGCAGCGAGCGTGGCGCGCCAGGCCTCGATCCCGCGCAGCCCCGGCTCCCAGGAGAGTGTCACGCCGAGGAAGGCCGTGGTGATCCCGGCCGCGAGCAGTTGCGCGGCGGAGTCGCGCATGGCGAGGCCGGCAGGGAAGCCGATGCCCGGACGCGGCTGCATCTGGCGCTCATGCGCATCGCCATGGATGTCCACGAGGCCGGGCAGCACCAGCAGGCCGCGCGCATCGAAGCGCGCCCCGCCCGCCCCCTCCGCGATGACGCCCCCTGCAAGTGCAACATCGCCTGTCGCCAGCGCGCCCGCGCGCAGCACCGACCCACCCGCAATCACCCAATCCATCAAGGTCACGACTCCACGACGAGTTGCACGCGCCCCGCCGCGTAGCGGGCATGTGTGACATCCACCACCTCGCCGGCCGGGTCGGTGTTCACCGCCTCGGTCACCAGCACGGGGCGATTGCGCGATTGCTGCAGCGTCTCGGCCTCCTCCGCCGTGGGCAGGCGCGCCGTGACGCGCGTGACGCGGCGGCGGTAATCGGGCACGCCACAGGCGGCCAGCGCGGCGGTGATCGAGGGATCCTCGGCCAGCAGACCCGGCAGCTTCGCGAAGCGCGCGGCCGGGAAGTGGTGTGCGCCGAGCACGATCGGGCGCCCATCGGCCAAGGCGAGCCGCTCGACCAGGATCACCGGGCGACCGCGGCGGATGCCCAGCGCCTCGGCCAG
>Ga0315900_10002654_pt1 | contig 26965 bp, 27 predicted proteins | sample LakEriMetagenome_FD_203521 | JGI IMG/M metagenome (GOLD analysis project Ga0315900, IMG submission 203521) | Freshwater fungal communities from buoy surface, Lake Erie, Ohio, United States - Buoy 12 MA114 | ecosystem: Environmental > Aquatic > Freshwater > Lake > Lake biofilm | place: USA: Lake...
ACGATGATGGTGGCCATTGCGCGGGAGCCGCAGAGAAAGGGGTGCCGCGATTATTCCGGGGGTCCCGCAGAGCGGCAACCGCTATTTGTGAAAAATTTCACAAGGCGAGGTCCGCCGCCCCCCAAAACCGCTGCAAAAATCTTCACGGCTCGACAGCCCCCTGCCAGAAATCACATTTCGCCTGTTATTTCGCGTCCTTGCTCTCTTTTTTCTTTGGAGCCGCCTTCTTCTTGGCTGGAGCCTTCTTCTTCTCGGTTTCCCCCTCGGGTTTTGCCTCCTCTTTCTTGTCCGGGAAGCCGGCTTTCGCATGCGCGACCATCTCGGCAAAGGTGGTATCGCCGACGCCCTCGACTTTCATCACACCGGTCACATCGGCGAAAGGGCGCGCCTTTTTGATCGCCGCCGCACGCGTCTCGCCGATGCCAGGGATGGCCAGCAGCGCCTTTTCGTCGCCTTCGTTCAGCAGATTGAGAAGTTTCGTGCGCTGGGCGGCGGTGAGCGTTTTGGCGATGGCCTCGACCTTGGCGGAGGCTTTGGTCTCCTCAGCGACAGGTGCCTTCTTGGGAGCGGCTTTCTTTTTGGCGGGCGCGTCAGCAGCATTCACAGCGAAGGCCAGCGCGAGGACGGACAGAAGTGTGATGAATGGTTTCATGGGTTAAGATTAATCAAAAGACGCGGCAAGGGTATTGCGGCGATGCGGGCAAAGGCGAGCACAAAGTGCGCGGGATTCAAACTTTTCTGAAAATGACCGCGCAAAGTCATCGACAAAGCTGCTCGTTCCCTGACAGACTTCACGTTTCGCCAACCATGAAATCCTTTTTTCTCATCGGCGTCCTGCTTGGGCACCTCGTCACTTTCACGTCCGCGCAAACCGCCCCGGCCACGCGCATCTGGACGAGCACGGACGGTCGCAAGATCGAGGCCGCGTTTGTGGCGCTGGAAGGCGACACGGTGAAAATCCGCATGGCGAATGGCAGCAACTTCGATGTGCCGCTTTCACGGCTTTCACTCGAAGACCAAGCCTTTGCCAAAAGCCAGACATCAACACCCGCCACAGCCCCTTCCGGCGCTGCCACCAACTCGCCAGGCACACCGGCCGCCAGCAAGACCTGGCCGCGCACGTTTTCCCTGCCGGACAGGCCGGAAGTGACGGTCGTGAAGGAGGATTCGGCCACGAACGAGTACGTTTACCGCTCGCCGCATTACGAGTTTCAGTGTGATTCCAAACTCGGCGCGAATGTGGTGCGCGAGTTCGGGCGCATCTTTGAATCCACCTGGATGCTGAACTGCATGCTGCCGCACGATTTGAAGCCACAGCCTGAAAAGCTCCGCGAGATTTTCCTGGCCCGCCTGTTCACCAACAAGGACGACTACATGAAGGAAGGCGGCATTGAGGGCTCCGCTGGCATTTACATGAGCGGCAAAAAAGCGCTCATGGTGCCGCTGCAAAGCCTCGGCGTGAAGATGGTCGGGAGCCGTGTTTCACTGGAAAACAACAGTGATGACGACATGGCGACGCTGATCCACGAGATCACCCATCAGATGATGAACCATTGGCTGGGCAAGCTACCGACGTGGTACATCGAAGGCGCCGCCGAATACGTCGAGATGCTGGAATACAAGCGAAACGGCGGCTTCAGCCTCATCGGCCTCCAGCGGCAGTTGAAAGGCTATGCCCAGCGCATGAACTGGGAAGGCGGCGGCAAAAGCTTCACCATGATCGACCTGGAGGAGCTCATGAACATCGACGGCCGGCGCTGGGCCGCGGCTTTGGGCAAAGGCGGCTCCGCCACCGAGAATTATGGGTCCGCCGGTCTGTTGACCTATTACTTCTACCACCTCGACGGCAACGGTGACGCGGCCAACATCATCGCCTACCTGCGTCAGGTCGAAAACGCGAAGACCAACGAGGAGGAGCAGGCCGCCGTCAAAGCCCACCTCCTGCGCGAACGCACCTATGCGCAGCTCGCGGATGAGGTGAAAAAGGCGCTGCGGAAGGAAGGGGTCGACATTTCCTACTTCCCGCCTGGCAAGAACGGCGCTGCCTCCTCCTCAAACTGACCGACCCTCCGCTTCCATTTGCCGCCTGGCCCATGGCTGAACGGATGAGAAATCAAGCCAGCATGAATTCTTATGGCGTTTCTAATTCATCTCGGCTAGAATAATTTCCTCATCAGGAAATGACCAGTTCAGATCGCATCCGCATCTTGATCGTCGAAAACGAGGGCCTCGTCGGCTGCGACATGGCCACGTCTCTCGGCAAGCTAGGTCATTTGGTCGTGGGCATCTGCGCCTCCGGGGAGGAAGCGTTGGAACGCTTTGATGAGCTGCGTCCTGACCTCGTGCTTCTGGATGTTCACCTCGCCGGCCAGCTTGATGGCATCGACACGGCCCGCGAACTCCAACGCCGCAGCCGCGTGGCGATCGTTTATGTCACCGGATGTGCCGACCTGGAGACCGTGGCTCGTGCGCGCCAGACGCATCCGCATGGCTATCTTTTGAAGCCCTTCAATCACGACGAGCTTCGTCTTGCCGTGGAAGTCGCAGCGCAGCGGCATCTGGAGGAAAATGAGCGCCAGCGCCGCGAGCACAGCTACTTCGAAGCCTTCCAAAGCCTCGCGGACGGCGTCATCGCGGCGGATCTCTCCGGTGGAATCGTGTTCATGAATCCCTCCGCCGCCCGTGCCACCGGCTGGAGCGCGCAGGATGCCGTGGGGCGCTCCTTGAACGAAATTTTCCGCATCTACCAAAGCACTGGTGAACCCGCCGAGATGCTCCCGGCCGAAGGTGCCGCCACCACAGAGCGCACTGTCTATCTCACCACCCGCTCCGGCGAACGCGTGCCAGTCCAAGACCGCGCCGCTCCTCTGCGGGACGCGCAGGGACAGCTCAGCGGCGTTATCATCCTTTTCCGCGCCGTTTCCGCCACTCCAGCACCCGCTGTGGATGCAAATCGCAGCTCGGCGCCGCTCGTCGATGTCGTCGAAAGCATCTCCGACCCGCTGCTGGCCCTCGACGCCCGCTGGCGTGTCACCTATGCGAACGCGAGCGCTCTGAAGCTCTTTGACCGCAACTCGCAGGGCATGCTCGGCCTCTCGCTGTGGGACATCCTGCCCGCCGCCACGCGGGAGCAGCACCACGAGGCCTTCGCGCGCGCCATGCTGCACCGTGAGACGGTGAACCGGGAGCTTTACCTCGACGAAAAGCAAATCTGGCTCGAACTGCGCGGCTATCCCTTCGCTGAAGGGCTTCTCCTGCTCGTGCAGGATGTCACCGCGCGCCGCGAGGAGGCTGAGCGCCGGAACCGCATCGACCGCCTCGAATCCCTCGGCCTGCTCGCCCGTGGATTCGCGCACGACTTCAACAACCTGCTCACCGTCCTGCTCGGCAACATCTCCCTCGCTGAGATGCGCCTGCGCAACGCCATCACGCTGCCGGAGCTGCACACCGCGAAGCAGGCCACCCTCCAGGCACAGAATCTCGTCCAGCAGCTCCTCACCTTCGCCCGCGGCGGCGCGCCGATCAAAACACCCGTCCGCCTCGGCGAACTTATTGACGTCTTCTTCACTCATCACACCCGAGCTAACCGTATCGAGTACCGCATCGAAGTGCAGCCCGGGCTGCCGCAGATCGCCATCGACACGGCCCAGGTCCGCCGCCTGCTGAGCAATCTCATCCGCAATGCCGAGCAGGCCCAGCCCGAGGGCGGCGAAATCATCATCCGCTGCTTCGCGCCCGACCATGCCGAGATGTTCCCCGGTGAAATGGTCACGGACACGAACTTCCAGCCCTCCGGCCTCGCCATTGAAGTCGAAGACAAAGGTGAAGGCATTGCCCCGGAGCACCTGCCGCACATCTTCGAGCCGTATTTCAGCACCCGGAAAGCCGACAACGCCACCGGCCTCGGCCTCACCGTCTGCGAATCCATTGCGAAGGCCCACGGCGGCTCCCTCACTGTGCGTTCGGAGCCGGGACGCGGCACCACCGTCCGCTTTTATCTCCCGCTCGACTCCGACGCCGAAGAGGCCGACGCCTTCGGCCTCAGCAAAGTGTTCGATGCCCCGCCAGACGCGGCGGCGGCCACGCCGCGCATCCTCGTCCTCGAAGACGACCCGCTCGTGCGCTCCCTCATCGTGCGCAATCTCACCAGCAACGGCTTTGAAGTCGCCGAGAGTGCCGAGGGCGGTGAAACCGTGCGTCTTTACCAGGACAGCCTGAACCAGGGCCGCTCCTTCGACCTCGTCATCCTCGACCTGAGCATCCCGAACGGCATGGGCGGCGTGCGCACCATGGAAAAACTCCGCGCCATCGACCCCGAGGTCTTCGCCATCGTCTCCAGCGGCTACTCGGACGATCCTGTGATGGCCAATCCCGCGTCCTACGGCTTCGCCGCCGTTTTGCCAAAGCCCTACGAGCCCGCCGACATGCTCCGCCTCGTGCGCAGCATCCTCGCCACCCGCGGCATCCGCCGCGCCTCCTGAACTCGCATGCGCGAACAGGACCTCCTCGACAAGCTGGGTAAAATCGAGCGCCTCTACGCCGGCGCCACCACTCCTGGCGAGAAAGAAGCCGCCGCCGATGCCATCGCTCGCATCAAACGCCGCATTGGTGAAACCGCGAAGGTGGACCGGCCCGTCGAATACAAGTTCACCCTCGTCGATGGCTGGTCGCGGAAGCTCTTCATCGCCCTGCTGCGACGTTATTCGCTCAAACCGTATCGCCGTGCCCGTCAGCGCCGCAACACCGTCATGGTCAAAGTGCCGCGCAGCTTTGTGGAGACGACACTCTGGCCGGAGTTTCTGGAGCTCAGCGAAGTTTTGCAGTCCTACCTCGACGAAGTCACCGAACGCGTCATTGCCCGCGCCATCCACGCGGATGAAGGCGACGAGGAAATTCTCGACGACGACCGGCTGGAGTAGCACCACCCCTGCCTAGTCCACCACCAGCTCCACCGGGCAATGATCGCTGCCATGCACGTCATCGCGGATGGTGCATGATTTCAGCGCGGGACGCAGTTTTTCAGACGCGAGCCAGTAGTCGAGACGCCAGCCGATGTTCTTCGCCCGCGCGTCCGGTGTGCGCTGCGTCCACCAAGTGTAACGGCCTGGATTCGGGTCAAACTGGCGGAAAACATCGAGAAAGCCCGCGTCGAGGTGTTTTGTGAAGCTCGCACGCTCCTCGTCGCTAAAGCCGGGATTCATGCGGTTCGACTTCGGATTCGCCAGATCGATCTCTTGATGCGCGCAATTCAGATCCCCGCACGCGATGACCGGTTTTTTCTTCTCCAGCTTCTTCAAATGCGCGCGGTAGGCGTCGTCCCAGCGCAGCCGGTAGTCCAGACGCGCGAGCTCCGCCTGCGAGTTCGGCGTGTAAACATTCACCACGAAGAAATCCGGGAACTCCGCCGTGATGAGACGGCCCTCGCGGTCATGCTCGTCCACACCGAGGCCAAGCGTTGTCGTTTTGAACGGCACGCTGCTGAGGATCAGCGTGCCCGAGTAGCCTTTCTTCTCAGCGCTGTTCCAGACAGAGCTGTAACCGCCGAACCACGCCAGGTCCACCTGCTCCTGCTGCGCCTTCGTTTCCTGAAGGCAGATCACGTCGGCATCGCACGACGTCATGTATTCGCGCAGGCCTTTGTTCAGTGATGCGCGGATGCCGTTGACGTTCCAGGAGGTGAGCTTCATGCGGGGCGAGTGTTACGCGGAAAGCAGTTTTGATTCAACTGCGCAGAACTTGTGCATCAGACGCCAAGATGCGTGGATCAATGCCCGCGTGTGTGTGCTTTAAATCACGCATGGACCAAAAACCACACTCCCCGAAACGGTGGTTGCTCGCGCTGGGCGTCAGCGCGCTCGCAACCGTGTCATTTTCCACGGTAAACGCAGGAACCGCCGCAGCGCCGAAAAATCCGGTCGTCGATGCCGCCGACTGGAAGGCGAACACCATCGCGCCGGTCACCAATCCGATCTTTTTTGAGGATCCGGTGATCCGCTCCGAAATCCGCCCGATTTTTGTCTATCACACGATCGACAACAATTTCATCACCGGCGGCGGACATGCCACGCTTTACGCGCTCCAGCTCCGCTACGCCCTTACGGACCGCTTCGCTCTCATTGCCACGCAGGACGGTCACTTTGACATCGATTCTCCTGGACTCGATGTGGACGGCTGGATGGACCTCGCCGCGGGTTTCAAATACGCGCTCATCGACGACGCGGCGCACCAGTTCATCCTCACACCGGGCCTCACCTTCCACATCCCCACCGGCGACCGTGAGGTCTTCCAGGGCCGTGGCGGCGGCGAGTTCAATCCGTTCGTCTCCTTCTCGAAAGGCTACGGTGATTTCCACATCACCGGAAATCTCGGCCTGCGCATCCCCGTCACCAGCAACGAGCAGAACCTCATGGCTCATTACAGCCTCATGCTCGACTACTACACCTGCCGCTGGTTCATCCCGTTCGTCAGCGCGAACTTCTGGACCAATCTCAACGACGGTAACAACATCGGTCTGCGCAGCAATGGCTACGATGTCATCAACTTCGGCGCCAACAACGTCAACGGCGTCACACAGGGCACCTTGGGCTTCGGTTTCCGCAGCCGTGTGGTAAGCAATGTCGATCTCGGCTTCGCTTATGAGATCGCCGTCGCCCGCCCCTACGGTCTGACAAACAACCGCCTGACCGTGGACATGTGCATCCGCTTCTGATTTTGGGTTATTGTTGAGTCGGGTGTGAAACGCACGGGGGCGAAAGTCTCCGTGCGTTTCTGTTGCCGGGAAAGCCGGGCACCTTCATCATGGCAGCCCTGACCAACATGAAACGCACCGCCCCCTTCCACGCCGCCGGCGCACTCGCGCTCCTCCTCGCCTTGAGCTCCTGCGGCAAGCAGGAACAGCCTGCGGCGTCAAAGCCTGCCGAAACCGCGCCCGTGGCGGAAAAACCCGCCGCGCCTGCTCCCGCGCCGGCACCGGCGGCCCCCGCAAAAATGGAGGAGCCAAAAATCGCCGCCGAACCTGTCGATCTGAACGGCTTTGGCAGCGACGAGCCGGCAGAGCGCGCCGATGAGCCGACACGCGGCGTCATCATCGTGGAGCCGAAGGACATCAAACACTCCAACCAGCAGCATTGGGACCAGTACGACTGCACCAGCTTCACCGCCAAGCGCTGGGGCCGCTACGAGGTGCGTGTCACCTACACGCTGCGCAACGCGACCATGGGCACGCAGTTCCGCTTCGCCCAGCAGCCGCTGAAAAAGACCCTCATCGCCACCAGCCAGCCGAAACGCGCCGTCTATGGCACGGTTTATATGGAAAAAAACACCATTTATCCCTTCTCGCTTTTCGCCGCGGCCACCGGGACTGAGCCGGGCTTCCAAATCCATCAGGTGGCCTTCGTTCCCGCCCCTGAAGGCCCTGCTCCAGAGCAGGCCGCCGACGGCAGCATCACCCTCGAAGCAGGAAGCGCCACCACCTGGTCTGAAAACATGCGCTACGAGCCGAAACCTGAGAAAAACTGCCTCGGCTTCTGGACCAGCGAAGATGACTTCGCTGAATGGCACTTCGATGTCGTGAAACCCGGCCGCTACAAGGTTACTGTCGTCCACGGCTGCGGTACCGGCAACGAAGGCAGCGAGGTCGCCGTCAAAGTCGCCGGCCAGGAGCTGAAGTTCACCGTGAAGGACACCGGCGGTTTCCAGAAATGGTCGGACGCGCAGGTCGGCGAGATCGAGATCAAGGCCGCCGGCAAGCAGCAGCTTGTCATCGACCCCGTGACGAAGGCCAAGAGCGCCGTGCTTGATGTCCACAAAGTTCTGCTCACGCCCGTGAGTTGAGTTTGCGCAGCGATTCAGAGCTGGAAGCCAGAACCGCGTGGTCGAAACCCTCCGCGCCCTCGTAGAGGGCAAAAATGAGCGCTTCGGAAAGAAGTGTGACGATCACGGCAGGTATTCCAGCCGGTCGGGCACGCTGTTGTTGTTGCTGTCAAATGGCAGCGGGTCGTCGAGGTCGTTTCGTCCGTCCTCGTCGTGATCATTGTCGGCTTGCAGCCAGGAATCGTCCTCATTGAGCCACTCACCCCGTTCACGCAGCATCTTCCAGAGCTGGATGACCGCGTCGGCACGCGTCAGAGGACGATTCGCGACATCCTTGGCATTCAGACCCGGATTTGCCGGCAGTTTCAGCGCCGATGCCCAGCGGTGCAGCGTGCCCCAGTTCGCAGTGTTTTCGGGATTAAAGGTTTTTTCCGACGTCGCGATGCCCCAGTCGCAAATCGACTCGATGGCGGCGCGATCCGCGTCATCCGGGCCGACATCGGTGAAGCGCGGCATCAGGTTCATCGTCCACTGAAGCGCGTTCGCCTGCGCGCGGACGAGGCGTGCGAGCACGCGTGCCAGTTCGCGGCTTCAAAGTGCGGCGCGTCGGCGGGAAGATCCTGCCACGGCCACAACAGCACGCCCGGACCGCCGCAACCGCGCACGAGCTTGAGTTGAATCTCGCGCCAGTGCTTCTGCGAAGCAGCCGCCGCACGCGGCTGAAGGCCATCGCGCAGGCAGACCCACGCCAGCGTGGCGCTCGCCTGGCCGACATGCATCATCTGGCCGTGCAATCGCAGCGCGCTCTGCACCACGCTGCTGACGCCGATGTTCTTCGAGCAGCCGAGCAGTCCGTTGATTTGCACGGGAACGAGGCCGCGCAGCGGAAACATCGCGCGATCGGTATCGGTGTGCCAGCCGCGCGATGGCGTTTGCACATACAGCCACGGACCATTGCGATCTTCGGTGATGAACCGACGGCGCGTGGGATGGAAGTCGATGTTGAACTGAAAACCGAACACGCCATCCGTCACCATAACCTTCGCCCACTTCGGTTCGCGGGTTTCGGCACGAATGTCCTGCTCCCGGAGCATGTAGAGTGCCTCCAGGCGCAGGCCTTCGCGCACATACGGCTTCGGCGGCAGCAGATCCGGGGTGCCAAACTCCGTCGTGAGCTTCATGTAGCGGAACGTCTGCGGAAAATCACCCACACGATCATGCACCGCCGTTTGCAGATGATAAAGCATGCCCAGCGTGTGCTGCTTCGCGTCGTCGAAGATGATCTGCCTCTGCGCCGGCGTGAGATCGACGATGTTTTTCTTCGAAGCGCCCGCTTCCGTCTTCTCCAGCGCATCCACGACGCGCTGTGGCAACTGGCACAGCGGATAATCCTGCACCGGCCAATTCAAAAACGTCGCTTCCGTGCCGGGATCTAGGTTGTTGTGCCAGCGATCCACCAGACGACGATGTGTGTAAACACTCCAGCCCGACATGCTGTAGATCCCCGCGCTCATGTCGCTGTCCACCCACGGTGGTGTTTTGTCGAGCTGGGCAAACGAGCGTGGATCGTAGCTGGCGGGCTTTGGAATGATGCTGCTCTTTCCGGCCTCACGCAGCACGACACACCACGACAGCGGATTCATCTCCTGCTGCCCGGCATCGTCATAAGCCTCCGGTGCGCTCGCCTCGCCGAAGCGCGATTTCAAATCGGCGCCCGCGCCATACTTTGCCCCGCTGAACCGGATCACATCACCCCAGTCGGAGGAATCGAGCGTGAGCTTCGCGCGCACGGTGAGATCAGGCTTGGAGGCCTTTTGAAAAATGACCGCCGACACCGCACCTTTTTCCACCTGCACCTTCACCGGCTGCCAGCCTCGCTCGATGCGCAGCACGCCCGAATCGACATGCGGCCTCACAAGATCCTCGAAAATCCGTGCCGCAGCCGCCGGTTCGATCGTCTCCGTGCCGCAAAACGCATTTCCCGGCGTCGCCATGCCATAGATCTGCGAATTGTGCGCGCGAATGCGTTCGATCACCTCGCTGTAGAGCCCGCTGCGCGGAAAATTCACACGCCGACCATTCACCGAGGTCCATTCATCCGGACAACCGACCCCTTCCGCGCTGAACTGCCCGCCTAGCCACTCGATGTCATTCACCAGCACGATCTTCCTCACTCCAAGCCGCGCCGCCTGAACCGCCGCCGCACAGCCGGATTCATTACCGCCGACAATGAGGAGATCGGCGTCGATGACTTCGCCGCTCGCAGGCACGATGAAGACTGCGAATAGAATGAGGACGATCCGCTTCATGAAGATGATGCTACGATAGCGTCCACCGCTCTTTTGCGGCCATCACACCCCAGCCACCCGCACCGTCGCGTAGCTCTTCTTGCCTTTGCGCAGGATGCAGAGCTTGCCGTCGAGGAAGTTTTCGGCGGTGAGCGTGGGAGCGACACCAGCGGCGACCTGGACGTTGTTGATGTAGAAGCCGCCGCCTTTGAGAAGACGGCCTGCATCACCTTTCGAGGTGGCAAGGCCGAGCGTGACGAGGAGATCGGGCACGGATGGAATGTTCGCGAGATCGACTTCGGTTGTCGGTGCAGACGCTGTGGCTTCGATGAGCGTGTTCACATCTGCGGTGGCGAGATCAGCGCCGCCGAAGAGGGCGTTGGAGGCATCGATGACTTTTTGCAGCTCTTCTTCGCCGTGAACCAGACGCGTGACCTCGGCGGCGAGGCGTTTGTGGCCACTGCGCTGTCCGGGATTGGAGTTGTGCTCGGCCTCGATGGCTTCGATCTCTTCGTGGGACAGCAACGTGAACTGGCGCAGGAAGCGCGGCACGTCGGGGTCTTCGGAGTTCACCCAAAACTGGTAGAAGGCATACGGGCTGGTCTTTTTCGGGTCCATCCAGATGGCACCGGCCTCGGACTTGCCGAATTTTTTACCGGAACTCGTCGTGATCAGCGGGAAGGTGACAACATGCGTGTGCTGGCCGCGCAGTTTGCGCACGAGGTCGATGCCGGCGGTCATGTTTCCCCACTGGTCGCTGCCGCCGATCTGCACGGTGCAGCCGTGGCGCTCGTTGAGCACAACAAAGTCATACGACTGCAGGATCATGTAAGTGAACTCGGTGAACGAGATGCCGCTCTCCAGACGCGCGGCCACGGATTCCTTCGCGATCATCCACGCGATGGTGAAGTGCTTGCCCACGTCTCGCAGCAGCTCGACGGCGCTGAGCTTGCAGATCCAGTCAGCGTTGTTCTCGATGATGGTCTTGTCGGGAATGAGGATGTTCCTGATCTGCACCTCGATGCGCTTCACGAATTCTGCGACGGTCTCGGGTGTGTTCAGTGTGCGCTCGTTGGCCTTGCCGCTCGGGTCGCCGATCAAGCCGGTGCCGCCGCCGACGATAGCGATGGCCTTGTGCCCATGCTCCTGCACACGGCGGAGCGCCATGAGGGGAAGCAGGTTGCCGATGTGCAGGCTGTCCGCGGTCGGGTCAAAGCCGCAATAGAAGGTTTGTTGCGTCTTGAGGGCTTCTTTGAGAGCTTCAAGGTCGCTGCACTGCTTCAGCAGTCCGCGCCATTCGAGGTCGGCGATCAGGTCGGTGGGCATGATGGGGAAAAATGACGAATTCAGAATGAGGAATGACGAATGAAGCCCGAATGAGGAATGAGCGATTGTTTTGATTCGTCCTTCGCCATTCTGGTTTCGTCATTACGCCTTTATGGCGTTGATCCGGCTTCACCGCGCAGGAGCTGCGAGCCGTTGAAGCGCTCGTTGGGTTTGAAGAGCCAGCCCGGACTTTCGTTGTGGATCTCCCAGCGGCGCAGTTCGAACTCAGGCAGCACCATGTTGCTGTTCGGATCAAACACCTTGCGGCCGGTGTAGCGGCCCCAGATGCGGTATTCGGTGTTGTGGTCGTCGCCGTAGGCGTAGCCGCCGTCGCCAGGCTGCTCCGGCAGGCGGTTCGGGATTTTTTGATAGCGCTCGTTCATGATGACGAGCCGAGCCGACTCCCAAGGCTGCCCGGGACTGCGCAAGTAGCCCCAGAAGTGCGTGTGATCGATGAAGAAGCGGCGGCCGATGTAGTAGTCGCCATGCGGTTCCATCGCGATCTGCCGCCGGCGGGCCTCCACCGCCAGGGATTGCTGCGGGGTGAGGCCGGTGGTTTCACAGCCGGTCAAGAACAGGCTGATGAGGCAGGACAGGACGGAAATGACGAGTCGGGCGGACATGGCGGCGCGCATTGTGCCCCGTGGGGACGCAGCCGCAATGGGAAAGGCGCAACTGCCTGAAAGTCACGCGTGCCCGCCTTCGTGAACGAGGCATGAAACACCTCCTCCTGCTCCTCATCGCCCTCTGCACGGTGCTCCACGCGGCCGAACGTCCGAATGTCGTCGTGATCCTGAGCGATGACTACGGCTGGGGCAGCGTCGGCTGCTACGGCGCGAACCCGGAGCTGGTGAGCACGCCGAACCTCGACCGCCTCGCGAAAGAGGGCCGTCGCTTCACGGATGCGAACACAACGTCATCGGTGTGCTCGCCCACGCGTTACTCGATGATGACGGGGCGCTACTGCTGGCGCACCTCGCTCATCAGCGAGGTTTTGAGCACCGTGGCGCCGCTGCACATCGAGACAACTCGGCTGACGATGGCCTCGATGCTCAAATCGCAGGGCTACAACTGCGCGGCGGTCGGCAAGTGGCATCTCGGCTACGGCACCGCAGAGCGTTGCGATTACACGAAAGAGTTGAAGCCTGGACCGCTCGAAATCGGCTTCGATTACCACTTTGGCGTGCCGAGCAATCATGGCGACATGGCCGGTGTGTATGTCGAAAACCACTGGGTGCTCGGTTTGAACAAGGAAAGCCCGTCACAGCCGAGTCCGCCGTATGTCACGATGGGTCAGCAGAAGGGCAAACCGACCAAAACGCTCGATTTGAACGCGCCGAAGCGTGTCGATGAAAACGTGATGGAGACGCTCACGGACAAGATCGTGAACTGGATCGGCCAGCAGAGCGCCGAGAAGCCTTTCTTCGTCTATTTCACGCCCGTGGCCGTGCACAACCCAATCACTCCGTCGAAGGCGACGGCGGGCAAAAGCAAAGGCGGGCCGTTTTGCGACTTCATCAGCGATCTCGACCTCAGCGTGGGCCGCGTGCTCGATGTGCTGGAGCAAAAAGGCTTCGCCAAGGACACGCTGGTCATCTTCACGAGCGACAACGGCGGCGTGAACAAGCCGGAGAATGCCAACCTCGTGCAAACCGATGCGCAGAAGGCCGGCTTGAAGCCCGTCGGCCCCTTCCGCGGTGGCAAACACGATGTGTGGGAAGGTGGCTTCCGCGTGCCTTACCTCGTGCGCTGGCCCGGTCATGTGCCTGCGGGCACGGTGTGCGATGAAACGATCAGCATCGTCGATACGCTGGCGAGCGTGGCCAAAATCACCGGCTATGACTTGCCCAAGGTCAGCGAAGGCGCGGAGGACAGCCACGACATCTCGAAAGCGTGGCTAGGCGAAAAGTATGAAGGCTCGCTGCGGCCGGATGTCATCGTCCACAGCGCCGATGGGGTGTTTGCGATCCGCAAAGCCGGCCAGAAATGGATCGAGGGCGTTCCGGCGGATGACGTGAAGCCTGCGGCGAAGAAAGCGCATGCCTCACAGCATCAGCGCATGCTCTATGACCTGAAAAACGACCTCGCGGAGGAGAAGGAAATCTCCGCGGCGCATCCGGAGGTGGTCAAAGAACTCGAAGCGCTGCTCAATCGCTATCGCGATGGTGGCTACAGCCGCGAACTGCCTCCCGCAGGCTTGAAGCCGAAGGCCGAGTTTGAGCCGCTGCCGCCGCTGAAGAATGCGGAGGCGGTCGATTTGAAAACATTCAAATCCTCCCAAGGTAAGGAAGCATGGACAGCCCGTGATGACGCCATGTTTGGCAGGGCAGGCGCGAAGGGCAGCGCGCTTACCGGACCGTTCACGATACAGGACGGTGTTCTGGAGTTCGAAATCCGTCTAGGCGAGGCGGATCGTCACTCGCTGCGGATTCACACGGCCGACAATGCGCACAGCTTCCGCGTCGTGCTTTCCAAGGCCTTCATCGACATCGCCAAAAACCCTGGGAAAGGCGAATCCTCTGACCAGACGGTGCCCTTGGGCAAAAGCCGCGTGAAATTCAAATCCGGCGAGTGGCAGACGCTACGCCTGACCTTCCAGGGAGACGAACTCACGGCCCAGTTCGCCGGAACGACCACCAAGTCGAAGCACGCGGTTTTTGCCGAAACAAAGACCCAGCTAAACTTCATCGCCTTCGATGGCGAGGTGGGCGTGCGGAAGGTCATCACGGGCAACCGGCCGTAAAAACGGTCAATAAAGCAGGAAGCCGATCTCGCTGTCGGTGAACTGCGAGGAGTCCTCCACCGCGAGAAGTGCCTCGGTCTGGTAGGCGGTCTCCCACGGTGTCTCGGCGGCGGGCAGCAACGGCAGTTCCTCCACCGGCACGACCGCTTTCCCCACGATCTGCGACGTGGTTTCCGGCTGCGTTTGCAGCACGGCCACGGTCAGGGCGATGGCGGCGGTCACACCGGCGGCAAAGGCCCACTTTCCAGCGGGATTCATCGCTTCCGTCCACCAGGCGCGGACAGCAGCCAGCCAGCCATGATCCTGCGGAGTCTGACGGGCGGCGCGGACGACGTTTTGCGTGAAATTGGAACGCACCTCAATCTTGCGGGCCTGGGCCAGCAGCTTCGTGAGAGGATCTTGGGGCGAGAACGGTTCCATGATGTCAAAAAAACCGCCTCAGCGGCCTGAAGTTGCAAAATTTCTCAGCCTGGCGGCCATTCGAGGCTGCGCCCGGCCAGGAGGTGAACATGCAAGTGCGGCACGGACTCGCCCGCGTCCCTGCCGTGGTTGATCACGAGCCGGAAACCCTTGCTGCGGTCCGTGACGCCGAGCTTTTCGGCGATTTTGCCCGCCGCGAGCAGCAATGCGCCCAGCGTCGCCTGATCTTCAGCCCCCGCCTCGCCCACACGCGGGATGAGCTTCTTGGGAACGATCAAAACATGCGTTGGCGCCTGCGGATTGATGTCGTTGAACGCAGCCACCAGATCGTCCTCGTAAACAAGCGGAGCCGGGATTTCGCGATCGATGATTTTTTGGAAAATGGTCTTCTCAGACATGGCGGATTAACGGAAAAGCTCGGGCTGACGCCCGTCGCGTGGACGACGTTCGCCGAGACTCTTGATCTCGTCGATGAACTCGCCCACGTCCTCAAACTGGCGATAAACGGAGGCGTAGCGCACATAGGCCACATGGTCGATGGCCTCCAGGCGGCGCATGACTTTCGCGCCGATCACGGTGGAGGGGATTTCGCGGTAGCCTTCCTCTTCCAGCTCATTGGCGATGTCATCCACGAGCTGTTCGAGCTGCTCCATCTTCACCGGGCGCTTCTCGCAGGACTTGCGCACACCTCCCAGGAGCTTGTCGCGGTTGAAGTTCTCGCGGGCACCGTTGCGCTTCACCACCCGCAGCTCCTCGCGCTCGACGATCTCATAGGTGGTGAAACGAAAGTCGCACTTCATGCACTCCCGGCGGCGTCGGATGGCATGACCTTCCCTCGCCTCGCGGGAGTCGATCACTTTGTCCTGGGAACTGCCGCATTTGGGGCAACGCATGGTCTTTGGGGAGCGGAATGTGCTTTCTCGCAGGCGCTTAGGCAAGTTCCTTCGTCGTTCGGCTCGTCCTTCGCAGCACTGGCAAAGAAGGAGCTTTGCGCGCCCATTTTCGCGTTTATCGTTACAACGCATGTCCCGCATCATCCTCGGCGTCACCGGTTCCATCGCAGCCTACAAGGCGGCGGACCTCGCCAGCCAGCTCACCAAGGCCGGCCATCGCGTGACATGCGTGCTGACGAAGTCCGCGCTCGAATTCGTCACGCCGCTCACTTTGAGCACGTTGTCGAAGAGTCCTGTCATCACCGATCTCTTCGCGGAAAAAGAAGGCTGGCAGCCCGGTCACATCCAGCTCGCCGACGAGGCCGACCTGCTCCTCATCGCTCCCGCCAGCGCGAACGTGCTCGCCTCCATGGCCCACGGCTTCGCCAACGACGCCCTCACGGCCATCGCGCTCGCCACCCGTGCGCCCATCTTGATTGCTCCGGCCATGAACGGCAAAATGTGGCAGCATCCTGCCACGCTGAAGAACGTCGAGACCCTGCGCGGCTACGGTGCCCGATTCGTCGAGCCCGCCGAAGGCCTGCTCGCCTGCGGCTACGAAGGAGTGGGACGACTGGCGGAGCTTGAGACGATCTTAATGGCCGTCGAGACCGTGCTCAGCGCGAAGAAGTGACGCGCTTCAGCCATTCTCGCGCCTTTTCACGCGCCGGGCTTGGCCGCAACGTCCAGGCGTCGTTGTGATTGCGGAAGCCGGTACTTAGGAAGGTAAGATCGGCATTCGGGAGCAGTGGGCGGAGGTATTGCTCGGTTTGTTGGGCGTTCGAACCCTCGCCGCAGATGAATTGCGGGCGGTTGCCGAGGCGTTGAAGGCGGGTGAGTGCGGATTCACGATCGGAGTCGGGGTAGGGCCACTTGTGCACGCCGTCGTAATGACTGTAGGCAAAGAAGGCGCACCAGAGCTTCGCGGTTTCGTCGTCGTGGAGGCCGAGGTAGTTGCACGCGATGGCACCACGCGAAAAGCCGGCGAGCACGAGCTTGGATTCATCGCCGCTGAAGTCGTGGCAGATGTTCTTCACGGTCTCGCGGAGGTGTTTGAGAGTAGGCTGAGGATCGTAAGCGGGTTTGTCTCCCCACCATGTGATGGCGATTTGATCGCCTTTGGCATTTAAATAGGGCACGCAGAGCCAAATGAAGCCTTTTCCGCCGGAGAGGCCGTAGCCGAGGTTGCTGCCTTCGGGCAAGCCGGTGCTCACATCGCCGAACTTGTTCGTGTAGCGGCCGTTTCCGGCGAGTTCGACGATCACTGGCCATTTGGTGTTGGCTTTCCAATCCGTGGGCAGGTAGAGCACATTGATGCCGAGGCGGACGCGTTTGCCTGCGGCGGGCTTGTCCTCGCTCAAGGCGGGCACTTCGAGATCGGGCGGCACGCTGCGGATGTCCGGAAGCTCGTCGGCGATCAGCAGCGAGGGAAGGAGGAGGGCGACGAGCAGTGTTTTCATTTCAAAGGCACGCTCCAAAGATGGCCGCCGGAGGTGATGAAGAGTGTTTTGCCGTCTTTGCCGCCAAAAGCGCAGTTGCAGCACTCGTCGGGCGCGGTGGGGATGAAGTCGATGAGCCTGCCGGAGGACGAAAGAATGTAGCAGCCGGCCTTGAAGTGGTTCGTTTCGTATTCCGTGGCCTTGTTCGTGCCTGCGGCGATGTAGATGCGTCCTGCGGCATCCATCTTCATGCCATCGGGGCCTCGGCCATCCTTCCAGTCGAAGATGACTTTCCGTGTGCCGGGCTTCACATCGCCATTCTTATCCAGTGCGTAGCGCAGCAGCTTTCGTGAGCCGCCGTGGGTGTTGTTATTGTTGTCGGCGATGTATAGAAAACTGTCGTCTGGTGAGATGAGGATGCCGTTGGGACGCTCCGCACCTTCACAGAGGATGCGGGTGACTTGGCCCGGCGATTCAATGCGATAGACGCCTTCGACTGGAGTGAACTTCCGCTGAACTATTTCACCTTTGTCATAATACTCGCTCAACTCATTGTCTGTCGGACGAAGCTCCACAATCTCCATGCCCTCCCTCGATCCATAGCGCGGATCGGTGAAGTAGATGCGACCCTTGGAGTCCATGCTGAGATCGTTGGGCGTGTTGAAGCGCTTCCCACGGAAGCGATCTGCCAGCACGGTGATGCTGCCGTCTTTTTCCGTGCGGGTGACGCGGCGCAGGCCGGACTCGCAGGCGACGAGGCGGCCTTCGCGATCAAAGAGCAGGCCGTTGGAGGCGTTGTGGCGGAAGACGGTCGTTTTGCCATCCGGGCCCAGACGGTTGATGTGCTTGCCATCGGTGAAGTAGAGCGAGCCATCTTTCCAAGCCGGTCCTTCGCCCGCGCCGATGGGTCCGTGGTCTTTCGGCACCGCACCGGGCACGATGGGTGAGCGCAGAGACGAGCAGGAGGCCAAAACGAGAATGACGGCGATGCCGGAGAGTGAGCGGAGGTGCATGAAGCGCATGAATACGACGTGGGATGGAAAATTTCAGCGACACATCGAACCCGCCGCGTTTTCTTGCCGCACATGCGCCTGAAACTCCTGTTTTCGATCTCCTGGCTTTGTGCCGTCACGCTGCACGCTCAAACGAGCGTGCCACCCCCAGCGCGGGAGCTGCGCGGGTCGTGGATCGCAACAGTGCGGAACATCAACTGGCCTTCGGAGCCAGGGCTGCCGGTGGTGAAGCAGAAGCAGCAGTTACTCACGCTGATCGAATCCGCAGCGAATGTGGGACTGAACGCGCTCATCTTCCAAGTCCGCCCGGCGGGCGATGCGATGTATGCCTCGGAGATTGAGCCGTGGTCGCCGTTTTTGACCGGGGAGATGGGCAAATCGCCGGGCTGGGACCCGCTAGAGTTCGTGGTGACGGAGGCGCATAAGCGCGGGATGGAGCTGCATGCGTGGTTCAACCCCTACCGGGCGCTGGCGGGTGAAAAGCACGCGCCGAGCGCCACGCACATGCGCCGGGCGCACCCGGAGTGGACGATGAAATACAGCATCGACTGGTGGATGAACCCCGGCGTGCCGGAAGTGAGGCAGCAGGCCGTGGCGGTGATGCTGGACGTGACGCGGCGCTACGACGTGGATGGCATTCACATCGACGATTACTTTTATCCGTATCCGATCACCGACTCAGCGAAGAAGAAGATCGAGTTTCCCGACAGCGGCACTTATGCGCGCTACAAGACCGCCGGTGGCACGCTGGAACTCACGGCTTGGCGCAGGCAAAACGTGGATCAGACCGTGCAGGCCACCTACGAGGGCATCAAGGCGATCAAACGGCATGTGAAGTTCGGCATCAGCCCGTTTGGTCTGTGGCGGCCGAATCATCCCGAAGGCACGGGCGGCGGACTCGATCCGTATGAGGATCTGGGCGCGGACTCGAAGAAGTGGCTGCAGCAGGGCTGGGTGGATTACTTCACGCCGCAGCTCTACTGGACGATCGACCGTCCGAAGCTCGGCTTCATCACCTACTACGACTGGTGGCTGGAGCAGAACACGCAGGGCCGCCACATCTGGCCGGGGATGTACACCTCGAAAATCGGCGATGACCGCAATGCGGGCGAGATTCTGCGTCAGATGAGTGTTTTGCGCGAGCGCGGCCTGAAAATGACGCCGGGGCACTTCCATTGGAATTTCGACTCGCTGCACAAAAACCTCGGCAAGATCGGGACTTACACGAAGGAGCGTGCTTACACGACGCATGCGATCCCGCCCGCATCGCCATGGCTGAGTCAATCGACGCTGCCGGCCCCCGTCGTTGGCAAAATCACGCCGGGAGGCAAGCTGACCGTGGCCTGGCAGCACAGCGATGTGCGCTGGATGTCGCAGACACGCTGGTGGGTGATGCAGGCGCAGATCAACGGCAAGTGGATCACAGTGGAGACTTATTTCAAAGACCAGCTCAGCGACGAATGGCCTGACAACGCCACCGCCGTCGCGATTCGGGCCGCAGGGTTCAGCTGGGAGGTCGGCGAGGCGGGTGTGGTGGTGAGGTAATCACCTTCTTGTCACAGCTCACAAAGGACCGCATGTTGCCGCCATGAGACCGAGGACGTTTGAAATCCGTGGATGGCCCGCCGTGCTGATGCTGGGCGTGTTTGCGGTCGTGGCCGTCGGGATCATCGCGCTGCTGGTCATGGTCGGCGCGGCGGTGGCTGTCGCAGGACTGGCGATTTCGGCCGTCGCGGCGTTGTATTACGCGGTGAGGCGCAAACTGACGCAAAGCACCAAGAGGGGGGACTGGAGCGTCGAGAACCCGGCTTCAGAGCAGACTTCGCTGGTCGTGCGGGAGATTGAAGTCGAGGTGCTGCCGCAGAAGGAGCGCTGATGCCGCCTCACGCGCAATACTCGCGAAACAAACCGCCCATCATGCAGCCGAGCTGGTTTCCTGGCGCGAAGTGGCCGCGGGTGTAGAGGACGATCGCGTAGGGTGTGCCGCGGTGGTAGAAGAACAGCGATTCATGGTCCCACTCGCCGTAGTTGCCGGTCTTGCCGCCGATGTAGGTGATGCTGGCGGGCATGACCCAGCGGCCTAGGCCGTATTGATCACGACGCATCGCCTCGAGCAGCAGCTCGCAGCCGTAGTCGAGCCGGTAGTTCACGCAGCGCTCGTAAAATTCGGCGTAGAAGCGCGGTGACTGCCAGTTGTTGATGATCTCGACATTGGGGAGGTTGTATTTCCATTCGAAGGCGCGCTCATCCGCCTGATTCACGCGGGCGAGGAGCTGGAACCATGAGGCGTTGATGCTCTGGTCACAGGCATGGACGATGTGCTGGAATTCATCGCGCGTGAGATTGCCGCGACGTTTTTCGAGCAGGACGGCGGCGACGGCGGGTTTCGGCATGGAGCCGCCGACGAAGAGCTTGTCGGCCTGGAATTCGGCGAGGTAGCGGCCGGTGGCGAGGTTTTTCACGGCGTAACCGATGCGGGGATCACGTTTGTGCGTGCGATAGACGTATTCCATGCCGGAGGTGAAAGGTCTGCCGTGCGCGGAATGAGAGCGGAAGCGCAAACGTGCCCCGGAGGCAAGGAAGCGGTTGTGATATTCCCACTGCGCGCGCGTTTTGCGCGCGGACCAGCCGAGCGCCGCCGTGGGCGATGCCACACAGCTGGCGAGCAGCGCGGGCAATGCCGCCAAACCCCGTCGCAACCAGGCGCGGCGCGTCTCCGCAGGCGATGTGGGAACTTGTTCGGGCATCGGCGGAAAAATTGTCCGCCCTGGTCTGCCGCCGCCAGAGGGAATGTGTGAGAAGTTTGTGCCACCGGGTCAAAAAAGAAGGGACGCCTCGCGGCGTCCCTTCGTGGGTGATCGTGATGTGTGGCAGATCGCGGAATTACTGGCCGCCGGGGCGCCATTCTTCGGTGGCGAACTTGAAAGCCTGCTCCAGGCCGACGAGGTCGGTGCTGGGGCGCAGGGCTTCGAACGCGGCGCTTTCCTTCTGGATGTCGGCCTCACTGTAGTTCATGGCCTTGATGGAGAGGCCGATGCGGCGCTCCACCTTGTCCACCTTGATGACACGGGCTTCGACTTCGTCGCCCACGTTGAGCTTGTCCTTGACCTTCTCGATGCGGTCCTCGCTGATCTGCGAGATGTGCACGAGACCGTCGATGTCGTCTTCGAGCTCCACGAAGGCACCAAAGCTGGCGATCTTCGCGACGCGGCCCTTGACGATGTCGCCCACCTTGAAGCGGGTGTCGATGATGGACCACGGGTCGGTGTCGAGCTGCTTCATGCCGAGGCTGATGCGCTGGTTGGCCTTGTCGATGCCGAGAACGACGGCGTCCACTTCCTGGCCCTTCTTGAGCAGTTCGGACGGATGGTTGATCTTGCGTGTCCAGCTGAGGTCGGAGACGTGGATCATGCCGTCGATGCCTTCCTCCAGCTCCACGAAAGCGCCGTAAGCGGTGAGGTTGCGGACCGGACGCTTGAGCTGCGTGCCGATCGGATAACGGGTGTCGATATCGTCCCAAGGATTGGCTTCGAGCTGGCGGACGCCAAGGCTGATCTTGCGCTCCTCCTTGTTGATGCCAAGAACGACGGCGTTGATCTCCTGACCGACAGAGAGAACATCCGACGGACGGGCGATGCGCTTCGTCCAGGACAGTTCGGAGACGTGGATGAGGCCTTCGACGCCTTCCTCCACTTCCACGAAGGCACCATAAGCGACGAGCTTGGTGACCTTGCCGCGGACATTCTGGCCCACGGGGTAGCGACCTTCGATGTTTTCCCACGGGTTGTTCTGAAGCTGCTTGAGGCCGAGGGAGACACGCTCCTTCTCGCGATTGACCTCGAGGATCTGGACTTCGATCTTCTGACCGATGCCAAGCATCTCGGAAGGATGGTTGAGGCGGCCCCAGGACATGTCTGTGATGTGAAGGAGACCGTCCATGCCGTTGAGATCGACGAACGCACCGAAGTCGGTGATGTTCTTGACGATACCGATGACCTTGTCGCCCGGCGTGACGCCGTCGAGGAACTTCTGGCGCTGCTCGGCGCGCTCGGCCTCGATGACCTCGCGGCGGGAGAGGACGATGTTTTTGCGCTCGTCGTTGATCTTGACGATCTTGAACTCGAACACCTTGCCGACGTACTCGTTGAGATCCTTCGGCGGGATGATGTCGATCTGGCTGCCGGGAAGGAAGGCTTCGACGCCGACATTGACCATGAGGCCGCCTTTGACGACGCTCTTGACCTTGCCCTTGACGAGGCCGCCGTCCTTGAACACGGCGTAAATTTTCTCCCAGTTCTGACGATGGGCGGCCTTCTCCTTGGAGAGCACGACCATGCCTTCGTCGTTTTCGAGGCGTTCGAGGAGGACTTCGACCTCATCGCCGACCTGGATGTCTTCATCTTCGAACTCGTTGGCGGGGATGGCCCCTTCGGACTTGTAGCCGATATCGACGAGGATGACCTGCGGTTTGATTTCGAGGATCTTGCCTTTGACAATGGATCCTTCGGAGAGCTCGCGGAAAGAACCTGCGATCAGGTCGGCGAGCGTAGCGGTTGCGTTCATTTAACTTAACGGGTTGGGAGCGTTGGGTGGGAACCACTCATGCATCTCCGCTCCGGAGGCGCACGGTGGGCTTTCGTCCCGCAGCACCAAAGGGCGCCCGGACAAGAGGGCCGGGATAGTCGGGGAAGATCGGGGTTTGGCAAGGAAGAAGACGGGGAAAATGCCCCCCGGCAGCCCTTCCTCGGGGCGGCTGGAAGTTCCTACTTTGCAAAGCGTGATCCCGGCCTCCATTCACCCGCATGCCTTCCTCTCCCATCCGTGTCACCATTTGGAACGAGTTCGTCCACGAGCGCCAAAACCCGGTGGTGGCCTCGATTTACCCAAAGGGCATCCACGGGCTGCTGGCGGAGGTTTTGGGGAAACACGACGATTTCACCATCCGCACGGCGACGCTCGATGAGCCGGAGCAGGGCGTGTCGCAGGCCGTTCTCGATGAAACGGACGTTTTGCTGTGGTGGGGGCATGCGGCGCACGATCAGGTGCTGGATGCAACGGTGACTCGCGTGCAGCAGCGTGTGCTGGCGGGCATGGGGCTGATCGTTTTGCACTCCGGGCACTGGTCGAAGCTCTTCAAGCGGCTCATGGGCACGAGCTGCGCGCTGTGCTGGCGTGAGGCGGGCGAGCGCGAGCGTGTGTGGGTGGTGAATCCGGGCCATCCCATCGCGGCTGGGCTGGGTGACTGCATCGAAATCGAGCAATCGGAGATGTATGGCGAGCCTTTCGGCATCCCGGAGCCGGACGAGCTGATCTTTGTGTCCTGGTTCCAAGGCGGCGAGGTCTTCCGCAGCGGCGCGACGTGGACACGCGGCAGCGGCCGCATCTTCTACTTCAGCCCAGGGCATGAGGTGTATCCCATCTACCATCATCCCGAAGTGCAGCGCGTGATCGCCAATGGCATCCGCTGGGCGCGGCCGCTGGGCCGGCCGGCGAACACGCCACGCCCCGTGCCGGTGGAGCAGGCGCGCGAGAAGATCAGCGTCCGCGGCGGGACGGTGCACGATGCGGAGGGGAAACTGGCCGGCCAGTGAGCTGGAGCGCGAAGCAAAGTGGCCGTCACGCTCCGCGTGACGAGCTGGGCGTGTCGCCGGCGAGGTAAACTCGGCGTTATGCGAGGCTTTGTTCTGCTGGCGAGGGCGCTGTGCTCATCTCGCGGAGCGAGATGGCTACTGTCTGGTGATGTTTGCCCGTCCTCCACGCAGGACGTATTTTTGAATCTTCCCGGTCGCTGTCTTCGGCAGTTCGGTGATGAACTCGAAACCGTGCGGCACCTTGAAGTGGGCAAGGTGCTCACGGCAGAAAAGCCGCAGCGCTTCCGGCGTGGACTCGGCACCGGGCTTCAGGACGACGAAGGCCTGCGGCGTTTCGCCCCATTTTTCGTGCGGCAGGCCGACGACGGCGGCTTCCTGCACGGCGGGGTGGCGCAGCAGCACGCCTTCGACCTCGACGGAGGAGATGTTTTCGCCGCCACTGATGATGATGTCCTTCCAACGGTCACGGATCTCGATGTAGCCGTCCGGATGCACCACGGCGGCGTCGCCGCTGTGGAACCAGCCATCGCGGATGGCCTTCGCCGTGGCGGCGGGGTCGTTGTAGTAGCCTTTCATCACCGCATTCCCACGGATGACGATCTCTCCCATCGTCGCGCCGTCCTGCGCGACCTCGCGGCCCTCATCATCGACGACGCGCACCTCGGCGTTCCCGAGATATTCGACGCCCTGGCGTGCTTTGATCACGGCACGCACCGCAGGATTCAAGGACGCATGCTCAGGTCGCACCTCGCTGATGGTCACGATGGGTGAAACCTCCGTCAGGCCGTAAACATGCGTGATTTCCCAGCCGAGCTCGCCTTCCACGCGCTCGATCGTGGCCGCGGCGGGCGGGGCGCCGGCGGTGAAGACACGCACGCCGCGCGGGGTGCCCTGGCGCACATCTGCAGGCGCGTTGGCGATGCTGATGAGCACGGTGGGCGCGGCGCAGAGTAGCGAGACGCCTTCGCGCTTGATGGTGTCAAAGATGAGCCGGGGATCGGCCTTCGGAATGCAGACGTGGCGGCCGCCGACGGCGGTGATCGTCCAAACGAAGCACCAGCCGTTCGCGTGAAACATGGGCAGCACCCACAGATAACGATCCGCCGCCGTGATGCGCGTGTGCATGAGATGGCCCATGATGTTCAGCGCGGTGTTGCGATGCGTGACCATCACGCCCTTCGGGTTCGCCGTGGTGCCGCTGGTGTAGTTCAGCGCGATCATTTCCGTCTCGACGACCTCCGCCGGAGTGAATTCGGTCGTCGCAGCCGCCAGCAGGGCCTCGTAGCCGCTCCAACCGGCCTTTTCGCCCGACAAGGCGATGAAATGCTCCACGCCCGGCACCTGGTCGCGGATCGAATCCACCGCATCGAGGTAATCCGCATGCACGCACACGACCTTCGCGCCGCTGTGCTTCAGGATGTAGGCAAAGTCGGCCGCAGTGAGGCGAAAATTGATCGGCACGATCACCGCCCCGATCTGCGGCACCGCGTAAAACGCCTCCAGATGCGCATGCGTGTTCGGCGCGATGGTCGCGACACGTTCACCGGCCTTCACGCCGAGTTTTTGCAACGCCGACGACCAGCGGTCGCAGCGCTCGAAGAACTCGCGATACGTCAGCCGCACACGGCCATCCACCACAGCCTCGCGGTCGGCATAAAGTCGGCGGGCACGGCGGGCGAAGTCGAGAGGCGAAAGCGGCGTTTCCATGGCAGGGAGACGCGGAGGCTAGCCGATGGGCGTGGTGAAAAGCGAGAGAAAAGCTGCGGAACAGGCCAGTGTGCTTTGGCTTAACTTCAAAGCTGAAGCAACCGCTGGAATTTGCAGCGATGGTCATTTACTGTGGGACGAACATCGCCGAAGAGATAGTCATTCGCAAACTTCAGAATGGAATGTCGTCATCCTCTGAAATGGTTTTGCGTCTCCGCTTTGGTTTCGGTTCAGGTGGAGAAGCGTTGATGACACCTGAAAAGTCGATAGCGAGCGGGCCCCTCACTCGAGCAATAAATGTTGCTAAAAGTTCGGCTGCCTGACGAAGTTCAACTGCAATATCCAAGAGGTCATCCAGAGAGGTGTCCTCCCACTGATAGACGAGGCCTTTCTTTAGTTTCGCTGAGATCTTGTAACGAATTTGGACGGCAGTGAGGTCATCGCTGGTCTGGAGGTAAGCAGAGTGGATTGCGCGGTTTCGGCGTTGTTCGGCAGCGGCTGCCTGAGCTATAATTTCGTTCAGTCCTTCGAGGAGGCTGGGCTTCCGTGTGCGTTGTCTGAACAACGCGTCAACCAGTGTCAGGAGCTTTGAGAACGATAGATGCGCCGTGACAGCCTGGCCAATTCGCTGATCCTTCCCCATCAGGCCCCAGGCGAATACCGACATGTAGAACTCCAGGCGCTGGAAATGGCGGGTGATTAGCCCCAGCGCATAATCGGAGTTCATTGTTATTGCCGACATATCACGGGAATTGGCCTAACTAGTTGATGAGAGACAAATCAGGCGAGTAAGTAAACCGCGTTATAACCGACAATTTTGTCGATTGCCAACGGGGTTTCGGCTTCATGGATGTCGATTTTGACGCGTAGGTGCATCATATCCAACAGAACTGTCGGTTTGCACTCACATGCGCGTCATCATCGACTGTGGAATATGACCGGGAAAACGTCCCGTGGTTGTCTCCAACCATCCCAACAAAAAGCCACGGAACTGACAAAGCAGTTCCGTGGCTGAACCTGGATTCAGGTTTTGGGGGGAAGGATCAGGCGGCGCGGCCTTCGATGCTGGCCACCATCTTGCGGATGTGCGGGGCCTTGTAGGCGCGTGGCTTCAGGATGGCGAGGCTCTTCTCAAACGAGCCCCAGCAGATGACCTGGATGGTCACGCGGCGGGTGCCCCAGCGGTTCATGGCGCCGAAGGACGGCTTGTAGAGGTCGATCGTCTTCGTGCCAACGAGCGCGGAGCCGTAGTCGTCCACGACGTAGAGCGAGGGATCGCCCTGGATCTGGAAGACGGTGCCGACGGGGTAGATGGACCAGTCGGCGGCGGCGCTGCGGATCTGGCCGTGACGGAGCGGGGTGCCCACGGCGGTGCGGGCTCCGTACTCGATGTGATCGCTCTCGTCGTGGGTGTAGGCGGTGGTTTTGACGCCGACGATGACCTGGCCTGGAGTGCCGGCAGGCGTTGTGGCTTGGGGTTGGGGGTCAGCCGCCGAAGCGGTGATGGCGCACAAGGCTGCGAGGCACAGAAGGATGGATCGGTTCAATCAATGGTTGGGGTTGTTGGGTCGCGCCTCTCCGGATGGGGGGCCCGGGCGAGGGGGCGCGCATCCTGTCGAGTTCGCCGGGGCTGTCAAACCGGGGGTTTGTAGGCCAAACGACCTCAAAAACACGCCTCACTGGGCTCCCAGGGC
>Ga0315900_10002655_pt1 | contig 26959 bp, 22 predicted proteins | sample LakEriMetagenome_FD_203521 | JGI IMG/M metagenome (GOLD analysis project Ga0315900, IMG submission 203521) | Freshwater fungal communities from buoy surface, Lake Erie, Ohio, United States - Buoy 12 MA114 | ecosystem: Environmental > Aquatic > Freshwater > Lake > Lake biofilm | place: USA: Lake...
CCCCGGCCTTCCTGGGACAGGACTACCAGCAGGTGCTGAACCTGAAAGTGCCGCAGGATGCAGGCACCATCGACCCGCAGTTCGCAGGTGTGGTGCTGGATTCCGTGGCCTTCAATGGAGTGGATGGACTGCCTCCCGGTCTTTCCATCGCGTGCGCTTCCCAAACCCCCGCCACCTGTTCCTACATCACCGGCCAGCTGGGCTGTGGGGTCATCCAAGGCACGCCCACCCAATTGGGCACCTATGAGCTCACGCTCAATGTAACGGCCTACTCCACGCTGGGCTTCTTCGTCCTGCCCATCCCGTATTCCTTCTCGGGCTACCGCATCGTTGTTTCCGAGGATGCCACATCGATCGTGGAATCGACCACCACTGGACTTGGACAGGTGCGCAATGTGCCCAACCCGTTCAACACCCGCACCAACATCGAATTCCAACTGGCCAAGGCAGGCATCGTGAAGGTGCGTGTGTTCAACCTGGTGGGTGAGGAGCTGTGGGTTACCCAGGTGCAGGGCAAGGCGGGCATGAACCGCGTTCCTTTCGAGAGCGGATCCCTGCAGGAAGGCGTTTATCTCTACAAGGTGGAGAGCGGCAAGGAGAACTTCACCGGCCGCATGGCCCTGTACCGTTGATCTCCACGGTACGCGTACCGAACCAGAACGAAGGCCTCCGCTCGCGGGGGCCTTCTTCGTCCATGCCATGACACTGCGCCGCTTCGAGGTCACCACTCTGGGCACCGGGGCCGCCCTGCCGGCACGGGGGCGCTTCCCCACGGCTCAGCTCGTGAACGTGCATGACGGGCTGTACCTGGTGGATTGCGGCGAGGGCACCCAGGAGCGGCTACGTGAGCAGGGCATCAATTTCCTGCGGATCGGTCGCATCCTCATCAGCCACCTGCATGGCGACCACTACCTGGGCCTGATGGGGCTGATCAGCTCCATGCACCTGATGGGGCGCACCACGCCCCTGCACGTGCATGGTCCGGCACCGCTCAAGGAGATCATCGATGTGCAACTGCGTGCGTCGAGCACCTGGCTGCGCTATCCCCTCCAGGTGCACGTGACGGTGCCGGAGAGCGGGTCCGTGGTGTTCGCCGATGAGCGCGTTACTGTCACCGCACTGGCCTTGAAGCACCGCATCGTCTGCACCGGGTTCCTCTTCACGGAATCGCCTGCGCTGCGTTCCCTGCGGCGCGAGACCCTGCACCTCATCCCGCACTTCAAGCGGCAGGCGGTGAAACAGGGCGAGGACCTGGTGTTCCCGGATGGGACCCGGCTACCGAACGCCGACCTGACGCTCGATCCACCGCCCCAGCGCCGCTACGCCTTTTGCTCGGATACAGCCTATGAGCCTGCGCTCGCGCCGTTCATTCAGGGGGTGGAACTGCTTTACCACGAGGCCACCTTCACCGAGCAGTTGCGCGCCAGGGCCACCGAGACCATGCACAGCACGGCTGCACAGGCCGCCCGTCTGGCCGCACAGGCTGGTGTGGCACGTCTCCTCCTCGGCCACTTCAGTTCGCGCTACAAGAGCGCCGATGAACTCCTCGCCGAGGCACGGCCCATCTTCCCGAACACCCTGCTCAGCGCCGAAGGAGCGACCTATCCGGTGGATCAACGATCGATCGTGTAGATCGGTGTTTGGTGGGTGTGGTCAGTAGGGCTAGCTTTGTGGTCTATTTAGAAGGATTCTAAAGAAGTCATGCGCATCAGGACCCTGCTTGCCGACAATAGCGAATTGACCTTGCTGGGGTTGCGGACCCTGTTCGCCAATGTGCCGAGGATCGAGGTGGTGGGAGAGGCGTATGATGGCATCCAACTGCAGGCCCTGCTGATCAGGGAGAAGCCGGACGTGGTTCTGATGGACCACACGGCCGAGGGTTTTGGGGCGAAGGCGATCCGTGAAGGGTTGAGGCGCGTGAAACGCACCCGCTTCGTCAGCATCACGCCCGATCCCTCGCCCATGGCCCTGATGAGCGCCATCCGCGCCGGTGTGACCAGCTACATCAAGAAGGACTGTGGAACGGATGAGATCATCGATGCCGTGCTGGACACCGCCGACGGCCAGAAGTTCTTCTGCGGCAAGATCCTGGAGACCCTGCGCAAGGCCTCCTTCGATGTGGACCAGTTCCTCGCCGAGCCCCTGACCTGTGCGCCAGTGACCCTGAGCGACCGGGAGTGCGAGGTGATCGCCCTGATCGCCGAAGGGCTGTCCTACACGCGCATCGCCGAGCGCCTGCACCTGAGCGCCCACACGGTGACCACCCACCGCCGCAACATCATGCAGAAGCTGGGTGTGAACAGCACGGCCGCCGTGGTGATGTATGCCGTCAAGAACGGCCTGGTGACCCCCAACAAGTTCCTCTTCAACGCCAATCAGGCGTAACCAGGGCCATACCTTGCGGCATGCATCCGCTGCGGGTGATCGGAGAGGTGGGGGCCAGTTCCTCGCGTTGGGCGTTGGTCCGGCCCGGTGGCACGGAACTGTTCCCGCACAAAGGCGAAGCGTTGCCAGGGTTCAATCCCCTCAATGGCGATGCGGTCCTGTTCGCGGAGGGCCTTAAGAGCTATCTGCAGGAACGTGCACCGGATGCGTTGGAAGTGCCCGAAGTGCTGGTCTACGGCGCCGGATGCGGCAGTCCAGACCGCAAGGCACGCATGGCCTTGACCATCGCCGGTGTATGGCCCCGGGCGGCTGTTCATGTGGATACGGACCTCATGGGTGCAGCACGTGGCCTGCTCGGGCGCGGTCAAGGCCTGGTGCTCATCCTCGGCACCGGCATGAACGCAGGGCACTTCGACGGACATCAGTTGTATCGTCCGCTGCCTTCGCTCGGCTGGATCCTCGGGGATGAAGGGAGCGGAGCCGACATCGGTCGGAATTTGCTGCAGGACGCCTTCTACCGGCGGATGCCTGTGGACATCCTGGAGCAGCTTTTCGGCCCGGATGGACCGGACCTGGATGCGGTGCTGGCGGAAGTGCATCGCTCACCCTTCCCGGCGCGTGCATTGGCCGCCCGCACCGCTGGGCTGTCGCCGTTGTTGGAAGAGCCGTACGTACGCGACCTGCTACGGTCCCGGTTCCATGCCTTGGCGGAGCTGCTGGTGACCTTCTTCTCTCCGGAACAGCGCAGCGAAGTGTCCGCCACGGGGTCGGTGGCCTGGGGCTTCCGGGAGATCCTGTCCGAGTGCCTGCTCGACCGCGGAATGACGCTTACCGCTGTGGAACGCGATCCGCTTCCCGGGTTGGTGCGCTTTCATGGGCCAGCACCGGAGCTTGGTAGGGGGTCATCAGCCTCCTGAAGCGCTCCATCGCCTGCATATTCTCCGACGTTCCGATGCTCCGCAGCACGCGCTGCCGCTCCAGTGCGGTCAGATGCCAGTTCAGCGAGATCTGCTCGTGTTCGCCGTGCCTCAGTTGCAGGTCCACCACGTGGATGGGGAATGGATGCCCGGCACTGGCCATGCGCAGCATCAGGTCGTAGTCCTGGTCCTGTGCCCGCACGAAGTTGTCGTAGACGCTGCCCACCGGGTCGATCACACGGTCGATGAGCGAGGCGCTGCTCGGGCGCACCTCCAGTTCCTTCTGGGTGTCGCGCATCTGCAGGACCACCACGCCACTGGTGTTCTCGTTTATCCACGCGCTGTAGGTGTGGAGGAAGGACAGCGTGGTGCGGTAGCCATAGTTGTCGCGCACACCGGCATCCATCACGCGCATCGGTGGTTCGCTCGGCAGGGTCACCACCGGGGTGATGTAGGGGAACGTCGCGTTCATCCGCAGCGCGGTGGTCAGGTGCAGGTCCGCTGCGCCCTGCCCGGCGAACAGGCGCAGGAACTCAATGGACTCGGGCTGACTGGGAAGCTGCATCCCGGCATCAGGCGTGATGCAGGTGAGGAAGGACATCGGTTGCGAGGCGATCACCACCCGTCGGCCGTCGTTCAACGAGGTGGGGGCCATCACCAGGAAGGGGATGCGCGCCTGGCGTTCGGCCTCGGCCAGGTCGCCGATGCGCACGTTGCGGAACACGTGATGGGTGTTGGTGTTCAGCTGTTGCTCGAAGACGGTACCCCGGTCCAGCGTGTATTCCAGCGGCCCATCCTGCACCTTGCGGTAGCGTACGAAAAGGTCGTTGGTGACGAAATTGAATCCGAGCGGGTTCAACATGTCGGTGGCCAGTTCGCGCAACCGGTCGGGTGAGGCCGGGTCGAGGGTGTCGCTCTGCAGCAGGTGCAGTTGGCGGAAGTAAGCGGCCCCGATCAACCCACCGGAAGATCCGGTGACCAGCACGGCCCGGTCCATCAGACCGCCGCCGATCAGGCTGTCGGCCACCTGCAGGCAGCGATAGGTCCAGAGCAGGGCGCGAAGGCCGCCACCACTGGTGTTCACGATGAGCAAGGGCGGCTTGGTGCCGGCGGCGGCAAGGGAGTCGTTCCGCTTGCGCCACAGTTCCAGTGTTGGCAACAGGCGCTCGGCATCCGCGCGGGCGGTGGCCGTGTCGTTGGCCCAGGTGGCAATGGTGCTGCGGTCATAGGAGGCTGCCGGCACGGTGTAGTCCAGCCCATAGGCGCGCGAGTCGTAGAGGAAGCGCTCCGTATGGTGGCTCAACCAGTTCAGGCCCACGATGGTAGCGATGATGAGGGTGGCTGTCCATCCCTGGAGCCAGCTGAACAAGGCGCTGATGATCATCAGCAGCATGGTGAACAGCAGGAAGGCGCTGGCACCGGCCGGGATGAAGAACAACCCCACGTCGCTGAACGCCCCCAAAGCAATGAAGCTCACCACGAGCACCACCTCAAAAATGGACCCGTTGATGTGGTTCTGCCAGAGCACATCACGCAGCAGTTCCTGGTCGTAGTGGTCGCTGCGCCTCGCGAGCATGATGCGCAGGCGGGGCGTGAGGTAGGTCTCCACGCGCCACTTCTCACTGCGCTGCTGTCGGCGGAGCCAGCGGATGGCCTGCTTGCGCTCTGTGCGTCCTCGAGGTGGATGGGCATGCTGTGGGCCGATGATGTCCACCAAGGGCTCCTCGGGTCGATAGTCCTCCGGTTCACGGCCCAGCAACTTGGTGATGTCCGTATTGGTGCGGGTGAAATAGAGCAGGGCGATGGACAGGAACAGGCCGATGCCGGCAAGGAATCCGGCCAGGTTCATGGCCACCTGTGGGGCGGGAACAAGCTCATTGGTGTGCTGGAACCGCGCGGAGCACCACAGGTAGGTGAGGATGAACGCCGCTGGGATCACCGCGTTGTTCACGTTGAACTTCAGGAAGGGCCGCGCGATGGTGAGGATGAACGGGAAGCGGTACCCGTGCATCGTGTAGGTGTACAGGTTGAAGGCCGTGATGAAGCCGCCCACGGCGAAGCCCAGGATGCCATAGGACAGGGCATTGACCGCGCCGAAGTACTCCGGATACAGGAACAGGTGCGGGACGCCGTATTTCACCCCCAGGCTCTGGGTGATATACCCGAAGAGCAACAACCAGAAAAGGAGCAGCAGGTGGTTCTTCTTCAGATGCAGCAACAACAGCTGGATCGGGAAGAAATACATCACCCGACGTGACCACAGTTTGAAGGTGAGCCTGGCCGTCATGGAAAGCGTCGCTCCCCAATGATACGTCCGGGACGCCCTTGGTGTTGTGGGAAATGCCGACTTCCGGGGTCGGACCTACACTTTCGCGAGCGTCAGGGCCATCACTTCGGCCTCCAGAGCCTCGGCCCGGGCCTTCAGTTCATCGGCCTGCTTCACCACATCCGCCTTGAATGCCTCATCCTCCAACCCGGCGCAGTTGATCCTCACGTTGAGGTAGCCCCCGATGGCACCGGTGCGAGCACATAAGGCGCCAACACCGGCATCGCTCACGCTGGCGGGGAGTCCCTGCTCGGCCATGGCCTTCATCAATGCCATGCTCTCCACGCACACCTGCATGGTACGCAGCGGCGTCAGGATGGCGCCCTTGGTGGCCTCGGTGATGGCGGCCTTGCGCGCGGCCTTCTCCGCATCGCTGCCTTTGGGCAGCCCCATGGCGGACATGATCCGGTCAAAGGCCCGCGTGTCCTCATCCACCAGGAAGAGCAGTTCGTTACGCAGCTTCTCGCCGGCCTCCGCCCACTGGCTGAAGGTCTCCCAGCGGTCATCCCAGCCGCGTTTGTGGGCGCTGAGGTTGGCCACCATGGTACCGAGGGAAACGCCCAGGGCGCCTACATAGGCCGCCACGCTGCCGCCTCCGGGAGCCGGGCTCTCACCGGCGGTCTCCTCGCTGAACCGCTTCAGGTCCATCCGTACGAGCCGCTCCTGGCCGGGCTCTTCGAGCATGTACTCGATCACCTTCTTCTGCGGGTCGAAAGGACCGAGGTCATCGAGCCCCAGGCTCTTCACCGCGATCTTGATCTTCTCGCGCTCGGAGATGCCCAGACTGCGCTCCTGGCGGCGTAGGTAGAAGTCGGCCGCGTCAAGCAGGGCCTGCTTGGGGATGAGGCCGACCAGTTCGCTGCCGGTGACGCGGATGCCGCGCTCCGCCGCGCATTGGCAGGCTTCATCAAAGGCGATATGCACAGGCGTCACGGTGATGTCCGTGAGGTTGAGCGAGAGCTGGGCGACGCCATACTCCTCGATGTACCAGCCAATGCCCTTCACGGCCTTCAGCTTGCCGGGGACCTGCACCTCGCTGCCATCGGCCTGCTTCACCTTGCGGCCCGCCTCGCGTATGTCGAAGGCGATGGCGTTGGCGCGGCGGGTGCTGGTGGTGTTGAGGTTCACGTTGTAGGCCACCAGGAAGTTGCGGGCACCGATGGCGATGGCACCGCTGCGGGCCACGCTCTCCGTGAATGCAGCGGGTCCGAAGTCGGGCTTCCAGGCGGGGTCGGTCAGCTTCTTGGGCAGGCCCTCGTACTCGCCACTGCGGTTGTTGGCCAGGTTGCGGCGCTTCTCCTCGCTGGCCGCGAACTCATAGAGATACACCGGGATGCCGAGTTCCTTGCCCACGCGCTCGCCGAGCTGCTTCGCATAGGCCGCGCATTCCTCCATGCTCACCCCACTGATGGGCACCAGCGGGCACACGTCGGTGGCGCCGAAGCGCGGGTGTTCGCCCTTGTGCTGCCGCATGTCGATGAGCTCCTGCGCCTTCTTCACGAGCCGGAAGGCGGCCTCGCACACCTGTTCGGGCTCGCCCACGAAGGTGATCACTGTGCGGTTGGTGGCCTTGCCGGGGTCCACGTCGAGCAGTCGCACACCCTCCACGGTCTCCACCACGGCGGCGATGGCATCGATCTTGGCACGGTCGCGTCCCTCGCTGATGTTGGGGACGCATTCGATCAGGCGACGTTGCATGGGTTCTGTTTGGGGCGGCAAAGGTAGCGCCACCCATCAGACCCCATCCGCGCTCAGTTCAGCAGCACGCTGGCGAGGTTGTTCAGCACATGCAGGAAGATGGGCACCCAGATGGAGCCCGTGCGGGCCCGGGCATAGCCGAGCACCAGGCCCAAGGGAAGGATGAGCAGCATCACCAGCACCTCATACTGCAGGTGCATGATGGTGAAGACCCCGGCGGTGGAAGCCACGGCAATATGCTCATTCTCGATGTGCCGGACCGTACCGAACAACAGACCCCGCAGCAGGAACTCCTCGAAGAGCGGTGCCATGATGCCCACGCCGATCACCAGCAGGGTCCTGTTGGTGGTGCTGCCGAGCACCTTCTCCATGAAATCGGTCTGGAAGGCGGGCACCGAGCGCATCAGCACCTCAAGGGCGGCCGCAAGGAGCAGGAAGATGCCGAACCAGATCAGGAAGCGCCGGGCATTGGGCAGCCGGAGGCCCAGGAAGTCGGCCGCCTGCGCGCGTTTCCACAGGAACACGGTGAGCAGGATGAGGCCCAGACCGACCAGTCCGCTCCAGAGGGCCTCGCGGGCCACCAGGTCACCGTTCAGCAGGTGCCGCTCCATGGAGGCTTGGAAGGCCTCGTCCTGGAGGAGGGAGAGCGTGAAGCCCTTGCCGGCAAAGGCCGGGTCGATGGCGGCTACGCCGGTGACGAGCACCGCGAACTGCGCCAGCATGAAGGCCATGAGGATGATCGCGAAAAGTGCGATGCCCATGGCGAACTCCAACTGCGGAGGGCGCGCGGGGTCAGGCAAGGGCCGCTCCGGCACGGACGACTGTTCCATCAATGAGCACGGTGTCGATGTGATCGCTGCCGAAGGCGTAGGGCAGGTAGGCCAGCGAAGGTACGGGGCGGGTGATGATGAGGCTGGCGCGCTTGCCCACCGTGAGGCTGCCCAGTTCGGCGTCCACCTGCATGGCCGCGGCACTGTTCAGGGTCATGGCGTTCACGGCCTCCTCAGGGAGCATGCGCAGTTGGATGCAGGCCAGGGAGAACACCAGGTTCATGTTGCCGCTGGGTGTGCTGCCAGGGTTGTGGTCCGTGGCCATTGCCACCGGCAGTCCGCGGTCGATGAGGGCGCGGGCCGGTGCGTAGGGAATGCGCAGGAAGAAGGAGCAGGACGGCAGGAGCGTGGGAAGTGGCAAGTCCGCAAGCGGCAAGTTCGCGAGTGCCTCGATGTCCGCCTCCTCCATCACCTCCAGATGGTCCACGCTGAGGGCCCTGTGCTTCACCGCCGCCTGGATGCCACCGATGCTGGTGAACTGGTTCACATGCACCTTGCCAGGCAAACCGTGCCGTGCGCCAGCTTCGAGCACGTCTTCCATTTCGGCCACGGTGAAGTAGTTCGTCTCGCAGAACACATCCACGAAGTCGGCCAGGCCTTCGGCAGCGACACGAGGGATGAGCGTGTCCGTGATCAGCCGAATGTAGCCTGCACGGTCGTTGGCGAACTCGGGGGGCAGGGCGTGCGCGGCGAGCAGGGTGGTGCGGACTTGGAGTGGCAGGGTGTCCTTCAGGCGTCGGGCGACGCGCAGCATCTTCAACTCACTATCCGCGGAAAGTCCATAGCCGCTCTTGATCTCCACGGCCACGGTGCCCTGGCGCATCATCTCCTCCAGGCGGGCGCGCGCTTGGTCGTACAGGTCGTCCTCGGACAGGTCGCGGAGCTTGCGCGCACTGTTCAGGATGCCGCCGCCCCGGGCCGCGATGTCCTGGTAGCTCATCCCCTTGATCTTGTCCACGAACTCCTCCTCGCGCGGCGCGGCGAAGACGGTGTGCGTGTGGGGGTCGCACCAGCCGGGCAACACGAGACGTCCGCGGGCATCGATCACCGTGAGGTCGGGCCCATGGTCCACGACAGGCAGGGTGTCCATGGGACCCATTGCGCTGATGATCCCGTTCTCAGCCAGCAGCCATCCGTTCTCGATGCGTGGCAGGTCCGCCATGGCCGCACCACGGACGGGACCGGTACCCTTGGCATGGGTACCCAACAGGGCCTTGGCGTGGGTGATCAGCAGGCGGGACATTGGTGCAGGGCCAAGGCTGGTGCGTTGGCGGGGCAAAGAAAGCACGGTGATGAGGAAGGCAGCACCCGATGGTCCTTTGCCCGAGCAGAAGGGATCCCGTCCCGATCGAAGAGGCAAGTCTCAACCCACCACCAGCAGCTTCGCGGCCTCCAACCGGAAACGCACCTCATGGCCCACCTCCACGGGCTCGCCGTCCAAGTGCGCCAACGTGCCGCCCTGCTTCACCGTGGCCGCAGTGGCTGGCACGTTCATCAAGTATGGATTATGGTCAGCCCGGTGTGTGTAGATGTCATAGAAGGCCTTGAACAGCTTCAGGAACGGAGGTTTGCGGACCACACGGAGTTCGGCCAGGCCGTCATCCGGCTGGCTGCCGGGACTGATGTCGGCCCCGTTCCCGAACTCCCGCGTATTGCAGAACACCAGCATCAGCACCTGCTCGTTCACCACGGTGCCGTTCACCCGGATCTCCACCGGCATGGCGGGCGACCACAGGATGTCCTGCACGATGATGCGCGCGTACGTGAACATGCCGCGCGTGCTGCTCTTGTCGAATTTGTGCGCCACTCGCGCATCGAACCCGATGCCTGCGGTCCCGAGGAAAAGCTGGTCGTTCAAATAGCACACGTCCATGGGGCGGGCTCGGCCGGTGAGCGCGTGCCGCAGTGCCGCCACGGATTCCAAGGGAAGACCGATGGAACGGGCATAGCCATTGCCGCTGCCCATCGCCACGATGCCCAGTGGTACGTTCGTGTCCAGCAGGCCCTGTGCGATGGCGTTGTTGGTGCCATCGCCGCCCACACTGATCACACGGTCATAGCCCTTCTCCACGGCCTCGCGGGCCAGCCGGGTGCCGTGGCCCGGCCCTTCGATCTCGCGCAGGTCGAGGGTCCAGCCCAGTTCAGGCCCCACCGTATCGGCGACCGCCTTGATGCGAGGTGCCTGCCGCTTGCCCGACCGCGGGTTGTAGATGACCATCGCCCTCATGGCCGGTTGGGCTTGAGGGTGAGCTCGCCGCGCATCAGGCGGCCGTTGAACTGCTGGATCGCGGCCTTGAGGCGCCGCTCCATGTCGGCGGCCTCCAGTTCGTTGATGCGCCCATCGGTGCCCATGGCCGTGATGTCCAGCACCTCCTCCCCGTTGAACCGCAATTGCTGGTGTTCGCTGGTGATGCTGTAAAGCCCGTTGTTGGACCAGATGGCATAGGGCGGCACGTTGCGGTCCAGCACATCGTGGCCGAAGGCGAAGAAGGGCTTGGTGTAGCCGATGATGCGCAGCACGGTGGGCAGGATGTCGATGTGCTGCACGATGCGGTCGTCCTTGCCGGGAGGCAGGAAGCCCGGGGCCACAAAGGCGAGCGGCACCCAGTAGTCGATGGGCCTGTTGCCCTGCTGACCGCTGCGCTCCAGGTCGGCGGTGTGGTCGGCGGTGATCACGAAGAGCGTGTTGGCGAACCAGGGCATGGTGCGTGCCGTGGCGAAGAACTGGCGGAGCGCATCATCCGTGTAGCGCAGGGTGGGGTGGATGGCCTGCGTGCCTCCGGCGAATCGTTCCAGCTCCTCGGGCGGAAGTTTGTAGGGGTGGTGGCTGCTCAGGGTGAAGACCGTGCTGAGGAAGGGCTGCTGTTCGCGGCCCAGTTCCTGGGCATAGAACTGCAGGAACGGCCGGTCGCGGACGCCCCAATGCCCATCGAAATCCGCTTCGCCATTGGCGTACTCGTTCATACCCACGTACCGCTCGAACCCGGCGCTGCGGGCAAAGCCATCGAAGCCCATGGTGCCATTGCGGCCCCCATGGTAGAAGCTGGTGTGGTAGCCCTCACCGCCCAAGATGCCGGCCAGCGAGCTGAAAGGCAGCGAGGCGTAGGACGAGGTGATGAAGGCCTCGTCCATCCACTGCGGCATGCCGGCCAGGATCGCCGGGATGCCATCGATGCTCCGGCGGCCGTTCGCATAGGCGTTGGTGAAGTAGAGCCCCTGGCCCATCAGCGAATCGAGGAAGGGCATGTAGCCTTCGCCACCGGCCAGCCTGCCGCTGTAGAGTGCCGAGAAGCTCTCCAGCACGATCACCACCACATTGGGGCGTTCCGGGCGGACCAAGGCAGCCCGGGTGCTGTCCTGGGCCAGGGTGTCTGCTGGTGAAGGTGCTACTACTGGGAAGTGATGCACCACCGGCCACAACGCATCGGCCTCTTCCTGGGTCATGTAGTTCCGCTCCACCAGGGTGGGCTTGCCCAGGGTCATCAGAATGGTGAAGGGCGTATTGAGCACCACGGGCATGTAACTGCCGCCCCCATAGCGCGCGGCATCCAAGGGCTGAAGGGGGATGAGCTGGGTGCCGCCGCGTGAGGCGAGGGCGAGCAGGACGATGGCCACCACGCGCCAGATGATCCGCCATGACCAGGATAGCCGTTCAGCGGCATGCAGGCGCCCGATCCGCAGATAGGACCAGGCCAGCAGACCCAGAGCGGCCATATAGATCAGGGCAATGTGCCAATAGTCGCGCAGGAAGACCGGCATCAGGTTGGCCGTATCGCCCCCAGCGGTGAGGATCTGCAGGAAATCGGCCGTGGAGCGCTTCAGACTGAAGGCGTAATAGCCCAGGTCCACGCAATTGAAGAACAGGGCGACCGCGTTCATCAGGAGGAACACGATGAACTGCACCCGGGCGAACACAGGGCCGGGTCGCGGGGAGATCAGCACCAGCAGCACCCAGGGCAGGTGGGTCCAGGCGATGGCCGAGGCATCAAAGCGCAGTCCACCGCTGAACACCCCCGAAGGCGGGTCGGGGAAGAGATCGCGGTTGTGCAGCCAGAACAGCAGGCGCAGCGCGCTGTAGACCAAGCCCACCATTCCCAGACGGAGCACGAGCACGGTGAGCGGACCGCGGAACATGGCCGCGAATTTCGGGAGGGGCGGATCAAGATGGGACCCCACCTGAAATGTTTGTGAACGCTGGATGAACATCGGCGGTCCCGGACCGGCTCGCCCACCAACATCACGCTGCGGAGAACCTGTAAGGCACCGGCCGTCCTCCGCCGATACCTTTGCCCCGCAATTCCCACCCATGTCCGTTCTGACCACCGAAGACCGCCAGCTCCGCTACGAGCGCGGCATGCATTCCGAAGCCTTCCTGCTGAGCACTTACGAGAAGCTGGTGTACCCCCGCATCATCGAGGAGAAGATGCTCAGCCTGCTGCGGCAGGGCAAGATCAGCAAGTGGTTCAGCGGCATCGGCCAGGAGGCCATCAGCGTGGGTGCGGCCATGGTGCTGCACGAGGAGGAGTACATCCTGCCCATGCACCGCAACCTGGGGGTGTTCACCACGCGCGGCATGCCCTTCGCCAAGCTCTTCGCGCAGTGGCAGGGGAAGGCCACCGGCTACAGCAAGGGCCGCGAGCGCAGCTTCCACTTCGGGAGCCAGGAGCACAGGGTGGTGGGCATGATCAGCCACCTGGGTCCCCAGATGGGTATCGCCGATGGCATCGCACTGGCCCACAAACTGAAGAAAGAGAACCGGTGCACCATCGTCTTCACCGGTGATGGCGCCACCAGCGAGGGTGATTTCCACGAGAGCGTGAACGTGGCCGCCGTGTGGGACCTGCCCGTGCTCTTCATCATTGAGAACAATGGCTACGGACTGAGCACGCCCAGCAGCGAGCAGTTCCGCATGAAGAGCTTCGTGGACAAGGCCATCGGCTACGGCATCGAGGGCGTGCAGATCGCGGGGAACAACATCCTGGAGGTCTACAACAACCTCGCGAAGCTGGCCGACAGCGTGCGTGAGAACCCGCGTCCGATCCTGGTGGAGTGCATCACCTTCCGCATGCGGGGCCACGAGGAGGCCAGCGGCACCAAGTACGTGCCCAAGGAGCTGTTCGAGGAGTGGGGCAAGAAGGACCCCGTGAACAATTACGAGACCTGGTTGATCAGCCAGGGGATCCTGAGCGTGGCCAAGCGCGACGAGATCCGGGCCCGCCTGAAGGACGGTATCGAGGAGGACCTGAAGCATGCGTTCGAGGAACCGGAACCGGTGCCGGACGCGGAACAGGAACATGCGGATGTGTACGCGGACATGGATCGTGGCACCCGTAGCGTCGTCCGATATGCATCGGACCCACCGGGTCGACCTGCTGCGCTGCCAGCAGAACCCGCCGCAAACGGTGCCCCCGAGAAACGCATGATCGACGCCATCCAGGAAGGTCTGCGCCAGAGCATGGAGCGCCACCCCGGGCTGGTGCTGATGGGGCAGGACATCGCGGAATACGGCGGTGCGTTCAAGATCACCGAGGGCTTCGTGGAGCAGTTCGGCAAGGACCGTGTGCGCAACACGCCGCTGTGCGAAAGCGCGATCCTCGGGGCTTCGCTGGGATTGAGCATCAAGGGCATGAAGGCCATGATGGAGATGCAGTTCGCCGATTTCGTGAGCGAGGGCATCACCCAGATCTGCAACAACCTGGCGAAGATGCACTACCGCTGGGGCCAGAACGCGGATGTGGTGGTGCGCATGCCCACCGGCGCTGGGGTGGGAGCAGGGCCCTTCCACAGCCAGAGCAACGAGATGTGGTTCGTGAAGACACCGGGCCTGAAGGTGGTGTTCCCCAGCACGCCGTACGATGCCAAAGGCCTGCTGATGACGGCTTTCGACGATCCCAACCCGGTGATGTTCTTCGAGCACAAGGCCATGTACCGCAGCATCAACGGGCCGGTGCCCGAGCAGCCGTACAGCATCCCCTTCGGCAAGGCCCGCGTGGTGCGTGAAGGGTCGGCCATGAGCATCATCACCTACGGCATGGGCGTGCATTGGGCCACCGATGTGCAGCGGGAGACCGGCATCGACATTGATATCATCGACCTGCGCACCCTGGTACCGCTGGACGTGGAGACCATACTGGCCAGCGTGAAGCGGACGGGCAAGGTGCTGCTGCTGCACGAGGACACGCTGACCGCCGGCTTCGGTGGCGAACTGGCGGCCATCATCGCCGAACATGCGTTCGAGCACCTGGACGCGCCGATCGTGCGGGTGGCCAGCTGGGATACGCCGGTGCCCTTCGCCATCCCGCTGGAACAAGGGTTCCTGCCGAAGGGAAGGTTGAAGGCGGCGGTGGAACGCTTGGCGGGGTATTGAACGGTTCGGGTCAACGCACCCACCTTGATCGCGGCACCGGCAGCGTCGACCCTCCGGGTCGACACCAACCCAGCCGATATTTGAGGGCATGAGAAAGAACAAGGCATTGGGTGTAACCGCCATTCGGGCTGTGATCACAGATCTGCGGGAACGGTTGTGCGTCTATCGGCGTTCGACGGAGACTGTCAGCATCCATTTGAATGCCATTGACATGGCCATTGGTTTGGTCGAGTATGGTATCGATCCCGTTACCCGAAGAGCGATTCTGCCTGAAGAAGAGGGATGGTTCAATGCCGGAAGGACGCTGGACCAATTGTACCGCAATAGCGACTGGCATGATCTAGTGGACGGCTACTACCAGTTGGTCGAGTTCGTCGGCGCTAACAACTATTTCCGATAGGCTACATAACGTATCCTAAGTCGATCTTCCGGGTCGACCGAACGCCGCCGCTATACCGAATGGACCGTAATTTCGGTCTGTGTCCCGCCCCCGCAAATACCACAAACACCCACGCCTGCCGGGCCATGATTACACCCACGGGTCGTATTTCGTGACCATCTGCACCGACCCACGGACCGAATGGTTCGGACGTATCGTGGGTACAGGAACTGATGCTGCGATGGAACCGAACGAACTAGGGCGCATCGTATTGGACGACTGGTATGCCTTGCCACAACGGCTGCCGCACGTACGGTTGGACCAGGTGCAATTGATGCCGGACCATTTCCATGCGATCATCATGCTGGACGAGAGTAGGTCGACCCGGAGGGTCGACGCTGCCCGGGGTGTGAAGGAAGATCGTGATAGGCCGAATGGTCCATTGCCGGGGTCATTGGGGGCGATCATCGGCGCATTCAAATCAGGGACGACCATCCGGATCAATCGCTTGCGTGACACCCCCGGCCTTCGGTATTGGCAGAAGGGATTCCATGACTGGCGTATCCGGCCCACGCACGCTGGGCAGTTCGAACGGATCGCCCGATACATCGCGGAGAACCCGGTTCATTGGCGGTGATCGCCCTTCACCACACCGCCACCCACACCATGCCGGCAGCGGCGGCCACCGCCATGCCCACGAACCCGGGTGTCACGGTGCGGCGCAGGGCAGGGCCTCCCACCACCACGGCGATACCGAACTTCACCAGGGTGTTCACGGTGGCGGCGATGAGGATGGTGACCTGCGCCTGGGTGGACCATCCCGGTTCGCTGGCCATGCGCGCCATGCTCAGCGTCACCGCATCCACATCGGTCACGCCCGCCAAGGCCCCGGCCACATAGGTGCCCGCGTTCCCGAACCGCTCATCGGCCCAGACCACCAGCCAACGCACCAGCGCGTAGAGCACGGCGAACTGCAGCGCGACGCGGAAGTTCAGTGGATTCGTCAGCACCGGACTACCGTCGTGACCATGCTTGCCTGCAGTGCGCTGCAAGTGCCAGGCGGCCCCAAGTCCTGCGGCTGCCGTGACCGCCAAGGGAGCGGTCATCATCAGCGCGAGGTCCTTGTTCACGACGTACAGCTCCAGCAGCATCCGCAGGAACATGATGGACGCCGAGGCCAGGATGCCCATGGATAGAGCGGGCAGCGCGGTGGACCTCTCCCGGGCCATGCGTGCGAAGCTCAAGGCCACGGCCGTGCTCGACACCAGTCCACCGATCACACCGGCCATCAAGGTGCCGCGGCCCTCTCCCAGCACCTTGGCCAGCAGATAGCCCACCAGGCTGATGCCGGAGACCAGCACCACCATGGTCCAGATCTCCTTCGGATTCCAGGTGCCATGCGGACCGTAGCCTGTGTTGGGCAGGAAGGGGAGGATGAGCACCGAGATGATGACGAACTCGATGATGGCGCGCACTTCCTGCTCGGTGAGCATGGTGACGAAGCGGTGCAAGGGCAGCTTGAAGGACAGCAGCAGCAGGACCAGCACGGCCACGATGATGATGAAGAGCAGGTGACCCTCGTAAGCGAGCCCGCCCAACAGGAAGGTGATCAAGGCCGTGACCTCGGAAGTGGCCCCGATGTCCCCGCGCCGGATGCTGGCCACATAGGAGGTGACCAGCAGGGCGATGAAGCCCACCAGGATGATGGCGAAGAACCAGCCACCGAGCGGTTCGGCGGACAAGGCGGCGAGGAAGCCCAGCAGGGCGATCAGGGTGAAGGTGCGCAGGCCGGCGAACTGCTTCTCCTGGGTGGAATTCTCCTCTGAAGGCCGCTCACGGACCTTCTTGGCGAACTCCCGCTCCAGGCCGATGAGGAACCCGATCCCTGCCGCCACGGCGAACCGCACCAGCAGGTGGACATCGGCCCCGGACCAAACATCGTTCAGTTCCTCCATCGACGCGTTTACGTGCTGCAAGCTAGTCCACGCCACCATGTGACGGGTTGATGCAGGTCATCCTCGGATCTTTCCGGAAGCTTGATCTGTGGTCCGGCCCACCTATTGGTCAGGACCAACGAACTTCGCCGTGGGTCCCATTCTGACATGGTGGAACGGAAGTCGAACATCATCAAGCGGTTCTGGAAACGGCTGGGCCCGGGCCTGGTCACCGGCGCCAGTGATGATGACCCGTCCGGGATCGCCACCTATTCCCAGGCTGGCGCCGTGCACGGCACGCAGCTGCTGTGGACCGTGGTGATCACGTATCCGTTCATGGTGGCCGTCCAAGAGATGTGCGCACGCATCGGCATGGTCACCGGGCATGGGCTCATGGGCGTCATCCGCGCGCATTATCCCAAGTGGCTGGTGCGGTTGGTGTTGCTGGCCAGCCTGCCGCCGATACTGCTCAACATCGGAGCGAACATTGCAGGGATGGGCGCGGTAGGGGCCCTGCTCGTGCCCCAGGTGCCCGCGGCCGCTTTCTCCGTGCTGTTCACGGCCATCCTGCTCTATGCCACCGTGGTGTGGTCCTACCGGCGCATCGCGACCGTGATGAAATGGCTGTGCTTGATCCTCTTCTGCTACGTGATCATCCCCTTCATCACCGACACCGATTGGCCCAAGGCCCTGCTCGACACCCTCCGTCCGACCCTGAGCGCCGATCCGGCCTTCCTGCTCGCCGTGGTCGGCATCCTGGGCACCACCATCTCGCCCTACCTCTTCTTCTGGCAGGCCAGCATGGAGGTGGAGGAGCGCAACCAGCGTGGTCTGGTGGTGGACCGCAAGCTCATCGGCGCCATGGAGACCGATGTGCGCAGCGGCATGTTGTTCTCCAATCTGGTCTTCTACTTCATCGTGCTCACCTGCGGCATGGTGCTGCACAAGGCCGGTGTCACCGGCATCACCACCGTGGCGGAGGCGGCCGAGGCGCTGCGTCCACTGGCCGGTGATGGCGCGCACCTGCTCTTCGCCATCGGTGTCATCGGAACCGGGTTCCTGGCCATCCCCGTGCTGGGCGGTGCGCTCAGCTACATGATGGCCGAAGTGTTCGACTGGCCGGAGGGTTTGGACAAGAAGTTCCACGAGGCGCCCGGCTTTTATGGCACCTTGATCGTCTCCATGCTCGTCGGACTGGGGATCCACTTGAGCGACATCGCGCCTTTCCAAGCGCTGCTCTGGACGGCCGTGCTCTATGGCATCACGGCGCCGTTCCTCATCGCCATCATCCTGCGCATCTGCAATGACCGGCGTATCCTGGGCAGATATGTGAACACACCCTGGCAGAATTTCTGGGGATGGCTCACGCTGCTGTGCATGACGGCCGCGGCCATCGCCCTGTTCATCGTGGGCCTATGAGCGCTGGCCATACGCCCTTACCTTGGTCCGACACTGCGATCGCCATGCATCGACCCCTCGTACTCAGCCTCCTGCTTGCACCGGCCCTGCTCCAGGCCCAACTGGTGATCAACGAAGTGGACTATGACCAGCCGGGCACCGACGCGGCCGAGTTCCTCGAACTGAAGAACATCGGCACCACAGCGTATCTGTTGGATGAAGTGGCGGTGATCCTCGTGAATGGTTCAGGCGGCGCACCTGCCACCTACCTCACCATCTCATCCGATACCTGGCCCGATCTTGCGCCGGGGGCCTACTTCGTGATCTGCGCCAACGGGTCCACGGCCAATTGCGACCATCTGGCCACACCGGCCACGAACCTCATCCAGAACGGTGTGCCCGATGCCATCGCCCTGGTGAACACGGTGACCGACGAAGTGCTGGACGTGGTCAGCTACGGTGGCGGTGTGGTGGGCTATGTGGAAGGGACGGGCACCACGGCGGTGGACGTGAACAGTGTGGATGAGCGCAGCCTGAACCGCTGGCCGGACGGTACCGACACCAACAACAACGATGCGGACTTCCGCCTGGGCTGCAGCACGCCGGGTGCCACCAACCTGGTGGATGATGAGGTGTGCGATGTGCCCTCCAGCCTCAACGAGATCACGGCGGCGTCACCGCTCACGGTGCTACCCGACCCATCGGGCGAGCGCCTGATCCTGGCCTTCGGGGACCAGGGCCCGGTGACCTTTGAGCTCTTTGGCCGCGATGGGCAATTGCTGGACGCGCGCACTGTGGTGGGCCAGGGCAAGGCGGCTTGGAGCGTTCCAACGGCCGACCTGCGCGGGCAGCTGGTGGTGGTGCGTGCGCGCACGGCCACCCAGCAACAGGTGCGCCGGGTGGTGGTGCCTTGAACCACGGCTTCATCAACAGCGCGTTGTGAACGGGCGCATGGCCGCTCCGGGATCTTCCTGAGGATCAGCAGCATCAAGGCCTCCAAGTGGCGCCTGGCGCAGGTCCCATCAACATGGGCCGTTTGGTAAACAGTGCGGTCAAGGGCCCTGAGCAGGGTGTTGCCCGCCGGACCTTGGCACCATGACAGCGGCGGTGTTCGAGGCCCGATGGAATCGCATCCTGCGTTCCCGGGAACAGGGCTATGAAGAACTGACGGATTTTCTGGGCCGGCATGCCAGCCTGGGCCCGCTGGTGCGCTGCGGTCTGCTGCGCAGGCGGGAGGAGAACGCTGAGTTCCAGCGCTACCATGGCTTCGTGCCCACGACGGAAGGTGAGGAATTCCTGCTGTACATCCCCGACAAGGAGCTGATCCTGGTACGTCCGGAGAAAAGCGCATCGCTCTACCTCACCCTTCAGGGCGATCCAGCGCCCAAGGCGGCCTTCAAAGAGACCTACGTGGAGCCCACGGGGCCCCAGTTCGAGGCCATGCGTGAGATGCGCCGCAACGCGGGTCGTGATGTGTGGCGTGTGCAGCGCGCTGAACAGCTGGAGAAGTTCCTGCTGCAGGGCTTCATGGACATCCGTTCCTTCACCAAGCGCACCGGCACGGGTGAAGGGGCCTTGTTGCGCACCAACCTCTGTCGCCCGCGTACCGAGCGTGCGCACGACCGTGCCCTTCACCTGGAACTCACCGAAGAGGGCGAACGCTACCTGTACATCGCCGATCCCTGGGAGCTGCTGCTCATCCGTCCCGGCATGGAACTGCCCCTCTACGCCGTGTGCGAGCCGGAGAAGGCCGAGTACTGGTGCAACCTGCCCTGATCCATTCTGGGCGAACTTTGGACCATGTCACTGGTCCGCGTGATCCTCGCAAGCGCGCTGTTGTTCGCGGTGTCGAACCCGTTCGCCCAGATCCCTTTCGATCTCGAAAAGCCCACGCGGACCTACCGTCTGCCGCCTGAACTGCTGGAGGTGAGCGCCCTCACCGATGTGGACGACCTTACCGTGGCCTGCCTGCACGACGAGGCGGCCATGCTCTACCTGTTCGACCTGCGGCGTGGCGTGATCGCACGGCGCTATGCATTCGGGGTTCCCGGTGACATGGAGGGTCTGACCCGCGTGGGCGATGAGTACTTCGCGCTGCGCAGCGATGGCCTGGTCTATCGCTTCTCGTTGAAGGGCGATGCCGTGCAGGTGCTCGACACCTTCCGCCTCGCGCTCAGCAACCGCAACATCGAGGGCCTCGGCTACGACGAGCGCTTCGACCGGGTGCTGGTCTCACCGAAGGACATTCCCAAGGGTTCGCCGGAAGTGCGCGACGTGCGGGTGATCCATGCCTTCGATGCGCGCACGGGCAAGGTGCTGCCGGAACCGGTGCTGACGCTGTCCATCAACACGCTGATCGACCAGGCCCGCGCCAAGGGACTCCCCGTGCCGATGCGCACCACGGAGAACGGCCGCGAGGTGCCCGCGCTCAAGCTCCGCTTCAGTTCCGTGGCGGTGGATCCCCGCTCGGACCTCATCTACCTGCTCAGCGCGGTGGACCGGATGGTGCTGGTGGTGGACCGGCAGGGGGACCTGGTGCACCTGGAGCAACTGGATGCCCGTGCCCACCCCAAGCCCGAAGGCATCACCTTCCTGCCCGCCGGCGACCTGTTGATCTCCAACGAAGGCAAGGGCACGGCACCGTCCATCGTACGGTTCTCGCGCAGCTCCAAGTAGCGCGGTCCTTCACGCGTCGTCCTTCCGGCGGCCTTTGCCCACCTGGAAGTCGCCGGCCTCGAAGCGCCTGAGCAGCTCCGCCACCCGCTTGGCCTGTGTCGCCTCCGTCTTCGCGCTGCCCACCCAGTAGCACATGCTGCGTTTCATGCCGGGCGTGAGCGCGTCCCACGCGGCCTTCATCTCCGGCAGGAAGTCGAGGGTCTCGGCAAGCGCTTCGGGCAGGTCCAGTTCATCCGGGTTGGGGTGCTTCCAGAATTCCACCTGCACGGGATCGCCCACGCGCTTGATCTTGGCCGCCCTGCGGATGTCGCCGCCCAGGATGATGATGTGCACGCCGCTCTTCTGGGGCATCAGCGCGCGGTCCACCGCCACGCCGTTCACCGTGCCCAGCACGCGCACGCGTCCCTTGGTGCCGAACTCCATCTCCACGTCGATGGGCACCTCCACGTACATGAAGGCCATCTGCGCGTTCATCTTCTCCAATGGAGCGGTGAAGCGGTAGTTTTTGGGCTTTTTCATGTGCCCATGTGTTCATGTGCCCATGTGACCATGGATGCCCGTTCCACTTGCATTGCGCATGGGCGTATGAGCACATGGAGCGTGAGATGGCGGGTGGATCGCATGGGCACATGATCTACCCCCCCGCCTTCTTCGCCTTGTACCCTTTCTCGGCGAGGTAGGCCAGCACCTTGTCGCGGTGGTCGCCTTGCAGGAGGATCACGCCGTCCTTGGTGTTGCCGCCCACGCCGCACTTGCTCTTCAGCGCGCGGCCCAGGTCGTCCAGGTCGGCGGGTTTGCCCACGAAGCCCACGATGCGGGTCACCTCCTTGTTCCCCTTCAGGCGGTCCAGGTGGATGCGCAGGTCCTGCTGTTGCGGTAGCAGGGTAGCGGGCTCCCGTTCGGTGCTCAGGCCCTTGTTGGTGCTGTACACCAGGCCACCGAGGTCGGAGAGGGTGGGGCGTTTCTTCATGGGTCGACCGCCGTAGCCTTGAGCGAAGGCGGAATGCAAAGTTCACCGCAAAGACGCAAAGGACGCCAAGGGAGTGCATTCAACTTTGCGCACTTCGCGTCTTGGCGGTGAGTTCTCCTACTTCCACCACGTGATCAACGGCCGTGTCATCTCCAGCCCGAAGCGTCGCGCGTCCTCCAACTTGAACGGCCCGTGCATCTTCAGGTAGATATCGAAGGTGATCGGCCCTTCTTGGTCGGCATTGAAGTTGGTGTGCCAGTAGTTGTTGAGGGCGTAGAGGTAGATGGTGCTGCTGCTCTTCGCCTCGGTCTTCCAGGCCTTGTAATACTCCGGGTTCGTGCCCTTGCCGGGGTTCACTTTGCGTTCATCCACCATCTCGCCCACCTCCCAGATCGCGCCTTGCGGGCACACGATGGTGACGCCCATGCTGTCGTTGCTCACGTCGATCCAGCGCTGGGCGCAGAAGAAGTCGTTGTTGCTGCCGGGGATCCGGCCGCTCTCGGGCGTCACGCAGGTATCGCCGATGCCGATCCGGACGGTGGCGTTGGGGATGTTGAGCGGGATCATCAGGTGCTCGGACCGTTTCGAGCGCGTACCGTTCGCCTCGACGAAGTAGCGCATGTGGGTGAACCCTTCCTCGTGCCAGTAACCAGAAATCCCCTTGCCGGCCACGGACGTTCCGGTTGAAGGGTCCAGGCCGTCGACAACGACCCATCGGTACAGAGGCGTTCGTGTGTCGATGGTGAAACGCTCCCTGGTCGTCGGTGAGGCGCCAACGGACTTTTCCAGGGCCTCCACGTACCATCTGGCACTATCCGCAAAATCCTGCTTCACCCGCCACTGGTCGGTGGTAAAGTGGCTGTCCGGATCGCTGATGCTGCACCATGCGCCCCAGGTGTGTTCGTGCCACATCACGATGCTGCGCTTGGCGCGGTAGAGCAGGTGCGGGTCGATGGGCTTGTTGAGGATCTTGGCCGCTTCGATCAGGTTCGTGAGTCGAGCGCTCAGCAAGCGCACATCGCCTTCCTCCTTCGCCGTGCTGTACGCGCCATCCTCCCAATAGGGCGTGAAGTCGCCGCTCCAGGTGGGGATCTGCTTGCCGTACTTCGTTTCGAACTGCTGCATCATCGTGCCCGCGTTGGCGATGATCAAGCGCGGTGAACTGTATTTCGCGTTCCACTCGCGCACGAAGTCGCTGAGGGTGCTGTCCACCGGACCGTTGTCGCTCACGATGTTGTAGCGCCACTGCACCATGTCGTAGGGATAGCCCTTCGCAGCCAGGTCGTTCATGTAGGCGGCGATCTTCCGCGTGCCGCGCTCCTTGATCGCCCCGGCGGTGTACCCGTGCCAACCGCCGTAGCCCTGGCCGGCCGTCCACACGAGGATGCTGTCGGTGCCGGTGGTGCTTTTCCACCAATAGGGCTTGTCGCCCTGTTCGCGCAGAGTGCTGCCGATGCGGTCGCCGCCGTCGGGCATGTCGGGAATGTAGTTGGGCCCCTGGCTCAGGTGGCGGATGCCGTGCGCGGCGTAGGCGTCCACCATGCTCCAGCTCATGCCGGGCACATCGGTCTGCATGGCCATGGTGATCGGCAGGTCATACCAAGCGCGCAGCGAATCGGCATACTCCACGATCCAGTGCATCTCCTCCGGCGTGCAGAGGCCTGTCATCAGGTTGGCGTAGTTCGCGCTGAGGGCGATGCTGCCTGCCTTCACCGCCGCGATGAAGCGCTGCTTGTCCGCCTCGCTGGCGATGCCTAGGAAATTCTCCACGGCCCAAAGGCTCTCCACGTTCCACACGAAGCGGCTGCCCTCCGGATAATCCTTGGTGCGGTCGATCAATTCCAGCGCCTTCCAGATGTTGTTGTTCTGGATCTTTTCCACTTCGGCCTGCAGGTGGCTGTAGCCGATGTCGGTGTGGCTGTGGTGGACGAGGTACACATCGCGGTGGATCACCGGTGAGGCACTGATCAAGGTGTCCAACTTGAAATACTTGCCGAGTTCGACCACAATGTGAACTGGTTCACCCTTCCTGACCATCGGGATCGGAAACCCCACGACCTGTAAGCCATTCTTTATGGCGTAACGTGCTGGATCAGGGCTGCCTTCGTGGCTCACCTTCATACTAGTTGGAGGACCGAAGTGCATGACTGTGAGTTGCACAGGCTGTGTAGTGTATTCACCCCCTGCATGCAGGAACGGTAGCACTTCCACCTCCACCTTCTCCTCGAACGTGTACCGGAAGGTCATGAACCAGTCCGGGCTGTCCTGCGCGTGGCCCACCACCTTCAGTTGCAGCGGCTTCCCAGGCGTGATGAACTTCCCCGGCACCCGTAGGTGCGCGAAGCCGTGCGCATCGCCGTGGCGGTCGGCTTTGCTGAACTCGAAGACCAGCTTCGCGCTATCCGCGCTCGCTGTGGACCATGTCGAAGGTGACTTGGTTTGGTGCGTGGTGAAGGTCAGCGCGAGCTGATCGTTGATGTAGAGGTCGAAGCTGCGATCGCCGCCGCTGGTGGTGCTGTTGTGCGCCGCGATCCAACTGAAGTAGTAGTACGGGATGTTCTCGTTCTGTGGGTAGTGCGGCACAACGGCGGTCTCCCAGGCGATCGCCTTTTTCCCATCGGTGCAGCGGGTGAGCAGCGCGGTGGTCGCATGCTCGGGGTACACGCTGAAGTAGGAGAGGACCTCGCCCTCGACGTCCTTCGCGTAGCCGTTGATGACCTGCTGCTTGCCGAAGACGGGGAGGTCGACCTGGGCCATGGTCGGTCCGGCCATGAGCAGACCACAAAGAAGGAGGGTTCCGAAGCGCATCGTCCTCCAAAGATGGCGATGCCGGACCCTTGTTCAGCGCGTCAGGTACCCGCCATCCACCGCATAGTAGCTGCCCGTCACGAAGCTGGCCTTGTCGCTGGCGAGCCAGACCACCAGTTCGGCCACCTCCTCGGGTCTACCCAGCCGCGCGATCGGGTGCATGGCCGCGATGCCGGTGAGCTGCTCCTCGGTGAGGTGCTTGGTGAGCAGCGGCGTGCGGATGAAGGCCGGCCCCACGCTGTTCACGCGGATGCCCTGGGCGGCGTACTCCATGGCGGCGTTCTTGCTCAGGCCCACCACGCCGTGCTTGGCGGCCACGTAGGCGCTGGCCGTGGCGAAGCCCACCTGCCCGAGGATCGACGCGATATTGATGATGCTGCCACCGCCGCTATTCAGCATGGCCGGGATCTGGTACCGCATGCCGTAGAACACGCCGTTCAGGTTCACGTTGATCACCTGGTGCCAGCCGTCCAGCGGGTAATCGCCGGTGAGCGCCGCCGGCCCGCCGATGCCTGCGTTGTTCACGGCCACGTCCAGGCGCCCGAAGGCCTTCAGCGCAGCGGCCACGGCGGCCTCGCATTCGCTGGCCACCGATACATCGTTGCGCACCGTGATGGCCTCCGCTCCGGCGGCCTTCATCGCGCCGGCCACGCGTTCACAGCCCGCCATGTCCACATCCGTGAGCACCAGCCGGGCGCCGTGCTGCGCGAAGAGCAGCGCCACCGCCTCCCCGATGCCGGAGCCCGCTCCGGTCACCAAGGCCACCTTGTTCTTCAGGTCCATGATCATGTGTTGGACCACAAGGCTAGGGCCTGGAGTGGTCAGCGACCATGAGCTTGGTCAGCCTGCGGCGGCTGCCTCCTAACTTTGCGGCCTCAACACACTGGACCATGCCCGGCACGGAACTTTTCGGAGAAGAGGAGAAGAAGGAAGTGATGGACGTCCTGAACACCGGCGTCCTGTTCCGCTTCAACCACGATGCCCAGCGCCAGGGCCATTGGAAGGCGAAGGACTTCGAGGCCGAAGTGGCCAAGTTCTGCGGGGCCAAGTATGGCCTGGCGGTGAGCAGCGGCAGCACCGCGGTGAGCACCATGCTCGCGGCCTGCGGCGTGGGCTACGGCGACGAGGTCATCGTGCCGCCCTTCACCTACATCGCCACCATCGAGGCCGTGATGCTGGCCGGGGCCCTGCCCGTGTTCGCCGAGATCGACGACACCCTGTGCATGAGCGCCGAAGGCATCCGCGCCGTCATCAGCCCGAAGACCAAGGCCGTGCTGCTCGTGCACATGTGCGGCGCCGCGGCCGACCTGGACGGCATCATGGCCGTATGCCGTGAACACAACATCCAGCTCATCGAGGACAGTGCGCAGGCCCTGGGCGGCAGCTACAAGGGGAAGATGCTCGGCACCTTCGGGCGCATGGGCAGCTTCAGCTACGACTTCTTCAAGATCAACACCTGCGGCGAAGGCGGCGTGGTGATCACCGACGACCACCAGCTGTGGGACACGGCCCAGCAGTTCGCCGACCACGGTCACGACCACATCGGCAACAACCGGGGCATGGAGCAGCACCCCATCATGGGCACCAACTTCCGCATCGGCGAGATCAACGCCGCCATCGGCCTGGCCCAGACGCGCAAGCTGCCCTACATCCTCGCCCAACAGCGCAAGCACAAAGCCATCATCCAGGAGCGCCTGTCGAAGATCCCCGGCCTGCAGTTCCGCCGCCACACCGACGAGGCCGGCGACAGCGCCACCTTCTTCCACCTGCTGCTGCCCAGCGAGCAGGTCGCCCGCGCCACCGTCAAGCTCTTCGCCGAGGCCGGCATCCCGCACGGCTACTGGTACGACAACATGTTCCACTACATCAAGCAGTGGGACCACGTGAAGAACCTCAGCATGCCCTACAAGCTCGTCGCCCACGAGCTCGGCCTCCCCCAGGACCTCAAGACGTTGACCTTCCCCAAGAGCGACGCCGTCATGAGCCGGCTCATCAGCTTCAACATCCGTGTGACGTGGACGGCGGAGGAGCTGGATGCGATGCTGGCGAAGATGGAAGCGGCGATCGTGAAGGCGATGGCGGGGGTGGTGGCGTGAACTGACGGATTGCTGGTGATGAAGACCCGGCGCCTCGCATCACGGGCAGTTACGATAGTGGTCCTATTGAGTGGGGGCGCATGGCTGATCCTACGTATCGCAGCCCACAACGAGCGGGGGCGCATCTACCGAACGGCATGGGTCACGATCCACTTGGCCGAACCCATCGATGGTT